>Ga0187886_1004171_pt1 | contig 10475 bp, 4 predicted proteins | sample June2016WEW_20_1_FD_133001 | JGI IMG/M metagenome (GOLD analysis project Ga0187886, IMG submission 133001) | Peatland microbial communities from SPRUCE experiment site at the Marcell Experimental Forest, Minnesota, USA - June2016WEW_20_150 | ecosystem: Environmental > Terrestrial > Soil >... | reverse complement strand
CTCAGCTTCGAGGGAATTCATGTCGCCTGCATTTCCGGCGAGAACGGCGCGGGAAAATCCTCGCTGCTGGACGCGATCACCTGGGCCTTGTGGGGCAAGGCGCGCTCCGCCTCGGCCGACGATCTGATCTATCAGAACCTTCGCGAGACGCGGGTGGCCTTGGAATTCGAGATGGGCGATGCGCGCTACCTGGTGATCCGGCAGCGCAGCATCGAGAAGAAAACCGCGCTTTCGCTCCTGGAACTCCAGGTGTGGGATCCGGCGGGCGGGGAGTGGCGCGGCCTATCCGAGCCGACCATGCGCGCAACGCAGGAGCGCATCGACGGACTGCTGCATTTGGATTACGACACGTTCGTCAATTCCGCGTTCCTGGCGCAGGGGCGGGCCGACGAATTCACCGCCAAACCGCCGTTCCAGCGCACGCAAATTCTCGCCGCCATCCTCGGGCTGGACCGCTGGGCGCTCTTTGAGGACCGCGCCAAGGAAAAAATACGCCAGAGCCGCGAGAAGATTCAACGCGTCGAAGAACGGCTCACCGAGATGGAGCGGGAGCTCGCCCGCCGGAGCGAGTATGAGGAGCAGTTGCGGCAGGCCGAACGGGATGCGGCTTCCAGCGCCGGGAGCCTTGCCGAACTTGAAGCTTCCTGGACGGCGATCGAACAGCGGCGCGCGGCTCGAGCCGAACTCGAGCGCCAGGCGGAGGAAGCCGCCCGTCGCGAACAGGCGGCCGAACGAGAATTAAAAGAAGCGCGCGCCGAGCTGGACGCCCTCGGCAAGAGCGCCGACAATGCGGCAGCGGAAAAGGAAGCGGCCGATCTGCGCGCCCGGCGGGCGGCGCTCGCCGCGCGGCAGCCGGAGCTGGAGCGGAATCTCTCGCAGATCCGCGAGATGACCGGTATGGCAGGCCAGCTGCGCGGTGAAAACGACGCACTTGCCCCGCAGACAGAACCGATCAAGAAACGGCTGGAAACGCTGGAAACCTCCACCGCTCCGGAGTGTCCGACCTGCGGCCAGCCGCTCACGCCGGAACACCGCAAACGGGTAATGGAGGAATTGGCGCGCGAAATCGAATCGCGCCGCGAAAAATTTAAAACCAACACCGCGCGCCTCAAGGACCTCGCCGCAGAAATCGATGCACTGCAAAAGGACGCCTCTGCTTTGCAAGCCGCAATGCAATCGCTTCCCGCCCTCGAACGGAAACTGGCCGAAGCGGATGCCGCGCTCGTTGCTGCGAGCGACGCGCGGGAGAAAATCCCCGCCGCGCAGTCCCGGGTAAGCCGGTGGCAAAAGACGCTTGGCGATGAGAACGCCGCGCGGCAAAAGATCCGGGATCAAATGGGCGAGGCCAGCGCCGGATTGGCGGACGCCGAAAAATTGCGCGTCCGGCTGGATCGGGCGCGGCTCGAGAAACGCCTTGCCGACGAACGGGTGGGCGGCGCGCGCCAGACTCTGGCGGCCCTCGAGGAAATCGCTCGCCAACGCGGGGAGCGCCGCACGGAACTGGAAGCTGCGCGGCGCGGCTTGTCGGTTTTCGAGGAGCTGCGCGAGGCGTTCGGCAAGCGCGGGATTCCGACCATGGTCATCGAAACGGCCGTCCCCGAGGTTGAACGGGAAGCCAACCGCCTGTTGGGGGAGATGAGCGGGGGTAGGATGCGGTTGCGCATGGAAACCCAACGCGAGACCAAAACCGGCGACGCGCGCGACACGCTCGAGATAAAAATTTCCGACGAGCTCGGGACCCGCGCCTACGAGATGTATTCCGGCGGCGAAGCCTTCCGGATCAACTTCGCCATCCGAATCGCGCTTTCCAAGCTGCTCGCCCGCCGGGCGGGATCCCGACTGCGGGCGCTCTTCATCGACGAGGGATTCGGCACCCAGGACGCCGCCGGGCGCGAGCGGCTGATTTCCGCCATCCAATCCGTGCAAAACGACTTCGACCGGATCCTGGTTATCACGCATCTCGACGAACTGCGCGACGCCTTCCCCGCCCGCATCGAAGTAACCAAGACCGCCAGTGGCTCGCAAGTCCGCGTGGTCTGATGCCTGCCCCCGCAAACAAATTACCCCTCGGAGCGATTCTTATTCGCTGGTCCCGACGCCGGAACCGGCATCTTCCCTGGCGAGCCGCACGCGATCCGTACCGTATCTGGGTCAGCGAGATCATGCTGCAACAAACGCGCGTGGAGGCGGTCATCCCCTATTACCGGTCTTTTTTAAAAAGATTCCCCAACCTGAAGGATCTGGCACGGGCTGATGTGCAAAGCGTTTTGAAGATCTGGGAAGGACTTGGCTATTACGCGCGCGCCCGGAATCTGCACCGGGCCGCAAAGCAAGTCGTCGCCGGTGCGGATGGTCGGCTTCCGGAAAACGCGTCGGAGTGGGAACAGCTTCCCGGCGTTGGAAGATACGCCGCGGCGGCGATCGCCTCGCTTGCGAACGGCGAGCGTGCGATTGCGCTCGACGCGAACGCGCGCAGGATCCTCGCGCGGATTTACGCCTACCGGCGCGAAGTCCGGGATGCGCGCGCCGAACGCGATCTGATGGAACGTTTTCAAAGCGCACGAGGCAGGAGTGCGCCGGGAAATTTCTTCCAAGCGATGATGGACCTTGGGCAGCTTGTTTGTATACCGCGGAGGCCGTTGTGCGCCGAGTGCGCCGTGACTTCTCGATGCGAATCCAAAAAGTTAGGGATCCAGAACCGGCTGCCGGTGAGGGCGAAAGCGGCGCGCATTCCGCATTACGACGTCTCGGCCGCATTAATTTTGCGATTTGGCAAGGCGCTGCTGGCGCGCCGCCCCGAAGGGAAGATCCTTGGAGGGATGTGGGAATTTCCGGGCGGTAAACGCGAACAGGGTGAAAGCCTGCCGGCTTGCCTGCGGCGTGAGCTGCGCGAGGAATTGGGTGTGGACGCGCGCGTCCGGGAAAAGTTCACCACGGTGCAGCACGCGTTCACTCACTTTCGGATAACCTTGCATGTGTTTTTCTGCGATCGGATGCGCGGCAGGCCGCGGCCGATCGGCGTCGCGGAGGTGCGCTGGGTTGGTATTTCCCGGCTCCGTTCGTATCCGATGGGCAAGGCCGACCGGATTGTTGCCGGCCAGATCGCCGATCGGTAAATTGATTTTCGGCAATAATTTTCCGGCTATGCTGGAGCCGGGATCTCACCGTGATCCTGTCTGGCATCCACAATCATCCTCCGACATCCAACCTGTATGGGGACAAAAAAAGTGCAAATAACCGTGCTTTGTGGAGGTTATGTGGTGATTTTTTGGAGGTTTTTCCGGGAGACAAACCGTATAATCAATAAGCACCGGTCGCACAGGACACTGGAGCCATTATTGGGCACAGGATCCACCCGGCTGCGTTCATGGTTCCCGATTATTCCCGACGGCGGGTTGATCCGCCACAAAAGGAGAAGCTGCGATGAAAACCCCTCCAAAGAGGCTGCTCTACCCGTTGGCTGTTCTGGTGCTTGGCGCGTTGCTCTCGTCATGCGGAGGAGGAGGTCCTGCCCCCACCCCGACGCCCGTCGGCACGTTGACCGTTAATTCGAACAACGACGCTGACGATGGAACATGCAACGCCGCGCACTGCAGCCTGCGCGAAGCCATTAATAAAGCCAAAACGCTGCCGGGAACCACCACGATTAAGTTCAATATCGGCGGAGGTGGGCCGAGGATCATCAAGACTTTGTCCACTCTGCCGGAGGTCACTGTTCCCGTAGTGATCGACGGCACCTCTCAACCGTTTTTTGGTTCCACGCCGCTGATCGAATTGGACGGAAGCATGGTTGGTGGCGATTCCGTGGACGGCTTGGTTCTCAGCGGTGGAGACAGCGCCGTGAAGAGCTTGGCGGTCATCAACTTCAGCGGGCGCGGAATCCTGATTACCTCGCTTGGAAACAACACCATCGAGGGTTGTTATATCGGAATCAATATGTATGGCGTGGAGGCGGGGAACCAGGCCGGCGGGATCGTGGTGGCCAGCGGCAACAATACAATCGGAGGGACGAACTTCGGCGTCACCCGAAACGTAATATCCGGCAACCACGGCGACGGCGTCGTACTCACCGGCTCCCTGAATTCCATCGAAGGAAACTTGATCGGCCTCAACGCCGCGGGAACCGCGGCGATCGGCAACCAGGGAAACGGTGTTCTCATCGACGGAAACATAAACATGGTCGGCGGAAATGTTCCGGAGGCGCGGAATATTATCTCGGGGAATGTCCAAAACGGGATCCGGATCGACTCCGACTCCGATGAAGTGCAAAGAAATTTCATCGGAACGGATATCTCCGGCATGGTCGCGGTGGGCAACCAAATGAGCGGGATATTTGTTTATGGATTGGGGGCGGTGCAGATCGGAGGAATCGACTCCGGCAACATCATCTCCGCCAACGGACTGTTCGGGATCTGGCTGGATGATTCCACGAACGCCGCATCGGTATTTGATAATCGGGTTGGGACGAATAAATCGGGAACCTCCGCCCTTGGGAACATCAAAGGCGGCATTCGCGTCGGCGGGACCAACCACCAGATCGGCGCCAGCGGGAAGGGGAACCTCATTTCGGGGAACGGTGGCGCGGGGATCGCGGTGGTGGCGCCCGCGACGGAAATCAAGATCCAGAACAATTTCATCGGCACGAGCGCCGATGGAGAATCCGCCGTGGGGAACGACATCGGGGTGGAAGTCGGTCTGACGAGCGGGGCGTACAGCGTGCTGATCGGCGGCAGCCTGTACGGCGAGGGCAACTTGGTCTCCGGCAACCACGGGGAGGGCCTGTTGCTGTACAACAACGCCGATGTCACGGGGAACAGGATCGGCTTGGATCAAAGCGGCTTGAACGAGCTGCCCAACGGCGGTGACGGGATTCGGATCAAGGGCACCTTCAACCGGATCGGCACTCCCCATGATCCGAATTCCATCGCCCACAACGGCGGGCACGGCGTGGCGGTGATCACCGAGAGCGGCTCGGCCGTTAATAACACCTTGAGCGGGAACAACATTTGGGACAACGGCAAACTCGGGATCGCGCTAGGCGGGGATTCGGTGTTGGCCAACGACCCGGGCGACGCCGACACGGGCGATAACAACCTGCAGAATTACCCCGTGATGGTTTCGGCAATCCACGATCCGGCGACGGCGCAGACGACCGTCACGGCCACCCTCGATAGTGCTCCGGAAACACTCTTTATGGTGGAATTCTTCGTCAATACTGCCTGCGACCCAACGGGTTACGGCGAAGGCGAACAGATGGTCGCGGATAAGACCGTGACCACGAACGCCAGCGGGCACGGCGACATCACGGCGGATTTCGAACCGGCTCATTTCCTGCCCGGCGGATACATCACCGCCACGGCCACCAGCTCAGGCGGTGACACGTCAGAATTCTCCAACTGCATTCCGGTGACGCAAGCGTCCGCATTCACGCCGACCGCCACATCCGGCGGGATGCAATTCAAACCCGGTGTCTCCCCGATGCAATTCTTCTTCGGCGGCTGTACGCCTGACCGCGCGCAGATCTCGCTGGAGGTGCTCAATCCGCCGGAGGACATCAATTACATGCTGCTCTTCGTTCGATTGATGGATAAAAAATCGGGCGCGGCGGGCGCGTGGAGTGATGGATTAAGTATGTCGAAATTGTCTTCGACGAAGTTCCTCTTCGATCTGACGCTCGACAAACTTCCGGATTATGAAAAATATCCGGACGCTTGGCTGCAATACCAGTTCGTAGCATACAGCAAGGCGCAGAAGGAGATCGGTCGGAGCGAAGTGTTCTGGGACGTAAGCTTCGGGCGCTGCGGCGGGGCGGCCATCACGCCCACGCCCACTCGGCCTCCGTCCACCCATGGTTAAAAATCCGCGCGCTTTTCGAGCAGCGCACGGGCTTCGGGGATAAAGGAGCGGCCTATGAAAAAGTCACTTTGTCTTTCGGTCGCGGCGTTTGCCGTCTGTTGGTGGCTGTCGTCCTGCGGCGGAGGACCGGCTCCCACGCCGACCCCCTCTTCTGAGATTGTGGTTAATTCCACGGGTGACGAAGGCCAGGGCCTTTGCGATCATCCGGAGGAAACCTGCACCCTGCGCGAGGCGATCCAGCACGCCAACCATCTGCCGGGTACGATACTGATACGCTTCAACATCCCCGGATCGGGATTGCGGATGATTCAGCCGAATTCGGCGCTGCCGGCGATCACCAACACGATAATCCTCGACGGCACCACCCAGCCGGGGTACGTCGGCACCCCCTTGATCGAAATCGAAGGCAGCCTGACTTCCGCCACGCCGGGCCTGATGATCGACGGCCCGGGCAGCGCGGTGAAAGGGCTGATCATCGTCGATTTTAAAATGGACGGGATCGACGTCCGCGCGCCGAACGTGATCCTCGCGGGGAACTACATCGGCACCGACGGCGGGGCGGACGTGAACATGCGCAACGATCGTTGGGGGATCGACGTCACCTGTGCCCCGTCGGCCGCCCCCTCGGGAGTTGTCATCGGGGGAAGCATGGCCGGAGACCGCAACGTGATTTCCAACAACGGTTTCGGCGGGATCAACTTCGACGTAGGCATGTGCGATAGTTTCGACGCCAAGGCGACGGTCGCGGGCAATTACATCGGGACCGCCGCCGCCGGGGCGCAAGCCCTGGGAAATCACGGACCGGGAATCTCCATCAACCGCGTTTCCGACGTCACCGTGGGGGGAACCGCCTCCGGCGCCGGGAACCTCATCTCCGCCAACACGGGGAACGGTGTGGAGGTCAAGGGCCCCAGCGCGAAAACCAGCATCCAGGGGAATTCCATCGGCACCAACGCCGCGGGAGATGCGGCGCTCGGCAACCAAGCCAACGGCGTCTACAGCGAGGGCGATGAGACGCTGATCGGAGGCGAAACCGCGGGTGCGCGCAACCTGATCTCGGGCAACGCAGTGCACGGCGTCTCGATCCAACAGGGGCCGGCGCTGGTCGAAGGCAACTGGATCGGACTGAACCGCGCCGGAACGGGCGCGCTCGGAAACGCCGTCGGCGTAGAGGCGCGCTCGTGCGTGGCGACCGTACAGATCGGGGGGGATACGACCGGCGCGCGGAACGTCATTTCTGGCAACCTAGCCGAGGGAATCCTCGTCGAGGATATCAACTGCGACAGCGGGCAGGTGAACATCTACGGCAATTATGTTGGTACCGATCCGAACGGCACCGCGGCGATCGGCAATTTGGACGGCATCCACGTCATGGCGGCGCACGTCGTCATCGGCGGGGAATCGGGACAGTTCCGCAACAAAATCTCCGGGAACCACGATAACGGCGTCGTCATTGAGCGGGATCACACCCAGGTGATCGGAAACTTCATCGGCACCGAGGTGAACGGCCTTTCCGCCCTGGCTAACGAATACAATGGCGTGGTGATCCGCGGAACGGCGAGCGACAATCTGGTGAAATTCAACACCGTCGCCTATAACGGCGGGTTTGGCGTGTGGATCATGGGGTCTGGGATGGGAAACCGCGTAACTCAGAACCACATCCACGACAACGGAACCCTGGGAATCGCGATCGACGAGCCGAACGTCATCCCCAATGATCCGCTGGACGCCGATACGGGAGCGAACGGCCGACAGAATTTCCCGACGGTGCAATCTGCCTTTATCAGCGGGGACAACGACGTCGTCATGGGCACGATGCATGGCGCCGCGAACACCACTTATCAAATTGAAATATTCGCCAATGACGCATGCGACCCGACCGGGTACGGGGAAGGCCAGCGCTTCATGGTGGACACCACCGCGACGACCGACGGCGCCGGCGAGGCGGAGTTCCATGGCGGGATCTCCGTCTCCAGTTTCCTGCTAACCCCGGGAATGTTCACCACCGCCACGGCCACCGATCCGGACGGCAACACGTCCGGCTTCTCGCAGTGCGTGGAGGTGACGGAGGCACCCACGCCCACGCTGGCTCCTACCTCCGGCGGAATGCAGTTCAAGCCCACGGTGAACCCGATGGCGTTCTTCTACGGCGGCTGCACGCCCGGCAGCGCGGATTTCTCGCTGGATGTGCTCGATCCGCCTGAACCGATCGACTACACGCTCCTCTTCGTGCGTGTGGTGGACAAGAAATCCGGCGAAGCCGGCGCATGGAGCCAGGGGTTGAGCATGTCGAAACTGGGGCCGACGAAATTCTTCTTCACCCTGACGCTCGATAAGATTCCGGATTACGGAAAATTCGCCGACGCCTGGCTGCAATACCAGTTCGTCGCCTACAACAAAGCGCAGAAGGAGATCGGCCGAAGCGGCGTTTATTCCGACGTCACTCTGGGCAAGTGCGGCGGAGCGGGGGTTACTCCGGCGAAAAAGCCGGGCACGACGGGGTAAGTTTCCAAAAAGCCGGCCTCCCTAATCGGCAAGCCGATCTTTTTATTTTAAGTCGTATTGACTACGGAATTATCCAGAGGATGCATACAGAAAAAATTCATGGAATAATTTAGAAGGGATCAGAAGCTATCCCATCTTTCCTCTCCTCGCCCTCCCTCCTTCCCGTCTCACGGGAAGGAGGGAGGGGTATATTCAACACAATGAATGATGGCCCGGATAAAAGGAGAGGGAGGATGGGATGGGGCGCGCTCTCTGGGAAGTAGGTCAAAGACGGCCCAGTTATTGATTATTATTTTTATGCTAAGTTGAAAATTTGGTGAAGCTCAATCCCGCACATACACCCGCGGCATGCGCGCGCTGACGCCGGTGATCACTTCGTAATTGATCGTCCCCCAGCGTGCGGCCACTTCCTCGGCCCGGATCTCCTCCTCGCCCTGCCGGCCGATCAACACCACTTCGGTGCCCAGCGAGGCGCCCTCGGGCAGTTTGACCATGCACTGATCCATGCATACCCGGCCGATTACCGGAACACGCTTCCCGTGCAGCAGCACGACGTTCGACCGGTTGCGCCGCCAGCCGTCGGCATATCCCACGGGGATCACGCCCACCGTTTCCTCCCCGGCGGTGTGATATTCCATACCATAGCTGACGCCCCATCCCGGAGGCAGCACCTTGCAGGATACCAGGCGCGCTTTCCAGGATAATGCGGGGCGGAAGGATAACGGCAGGCGAACTTGGGGAGAAGGGTGGACGCCGTACATGGCCAGGCCGTTGCGGACCATATTGAACCGCGCTTGCGGAAACGCCAGCGTGGCGGCGGAGTTGGCGGCGTGAATCCACGCCGGACGGATGCCTATCCCCTGCAACGCTTCCAGCGTGGAGGTGAATTTTGCCAATTGGGATTCGGTTGGGGCCGGGTTTTCCTCGTCGGCGCAGGCCAGGTGGGTGAACACCCCTTCCAGATGCATCGACGGCAGGGAGGTGATGTTGCGCGCCAAGGCGAGGGTCGGTTCGCCCGGTAATGTACCCAGACGGCCCATCCCGGTATCCACCTTCAGATGCACGCATACCGACCGGCCGAGGGCTGTTGCGCGCGCAGAATATAACTCCGCGGACTCCTGGCAATAGACGGTCAAGGAAAGTCCCGCGGCGATGGCTTCATCGGCTTCCTGAGCGGTGACCATCCCCAGAACGAGGATCGGTGCGGCGATGCCGGCCTCGCGCAACACGAGCGCTTCTTCCGCGCAGGAGACCGCCAACCAGGATGATCCGGCGGCAAGCGCTGCGCGCGAAACCTCGACCGCGCCGTGCCCGTAGCCGTTGGCTTTTACCACCGCCATGATCGGGACGCCCGCGATCGTGCGAAGGGCGCGCACATTATCTTCGATGGCGCCGAGGTTGATTTCGATCCAAGTGAAGATAGGAGATTTGATCAACGATGTGCTCCCGATAACTCCGGAGAATTCCATTGACAAGGGTTTCCGGGTGGTGAGGGCCTTCTTATAAACGAATTTACTTTGAATTGCAACTGAAGGTCGTCTTCTCCTTTTGAACTGCTCTTGCCCGGATCGGGAATCCACGCCGGGAGCATTTCGTCCCATGGGATGAAATGATGTGGCATAGAATATGCAACAGGAACCGATAACATAAATCGACCGTCTGGAGATAATCAAGACGGGCCGCCGCCCCGGAGTCCGGGACGGGCTGCAAAAGAACCGCCGGTACACTCAAATCGGACGCCCGGTATATAATAAAGCGGTGCGGTTTGGGGCGATGGCGGAACTGGCAGACGCAGGGGACTTAAAATCCCCCGGGGCAACCCCCCTTGTGGGTTCAATTCCCACCCGCCCCACAAGGAAGGAAGAGGTCAGCCCCCGGGGATTTCCGGTTCCGCGCAGGCCGGACGGTCTCTGGAAAAAAGGAGAGATGCTATGAAAAAAACAACTCGCAATCAAATCTGGGCGGCTGGTATTCTGGCAGTGTTTTTGGGCGCGTGTGCCCTGCCGATGTCGTCCACCCCGACGCAATTCGTGTTCCCCACCCCCAACCTGACGATGACGGCGCTGTTCCAGATTCCGCCGACAGCGACCACGGGGGCTGTGGCGACCGTCGCG
>Ga0187886_1004170_pt1 | contig 10482 bp, 5 predicted proteins | sample June2016WEW_20_1_FD_133001 | JGI IMG/M metagenome (GOLD analysis project Ga0187886, IMG submission 133001) | Peatland microbial communities from SPRUCE experiment site at the Marcell Experimental Forest, Minnesota, USA - June2016WEW_20_150 | ecosystem: Environmental > Terrestrial > Soil >... | reverse complement strand
TAATCGCCCCACTTTAAAATTACCGGCTAATTTCTTGTATAAGGACATCTTCGTATCCGCTATTAAAATGATCCATAAATTTAAATCCTAATTCATAGTTTTCACGCAGGTTTCAGGTTAAATTAAAGATTTGGGGGGGATAAAATGAGAATAATTTGAAAAAAAATTCGCACGCCTTAAGAAGAAGTTAAAATTCTGCAACAGGGGAAGAATTCCTTCTATCGGTTAACCAAAAGCATGCGACAAGTGTCGCCGCGTCTCTTGTTAATTTCCATGGAATCGGAACTCTATAGATGCCCGGTGTGTCAAGGAAAAAGCGCGAGTGTTTAAATGCATTCCTTCGGAAATTCTACTCCTGCCGTGTAAAGAATGGACATGTCTGGAATCATCTGATAGATGTACACCCTGACCCCTGGGTTCACAGATAATTGCATGTAGGCATCGCGCTGACTCATTCCATACTCTTCGACCAGCCATTCCATCAGATTGAAAACAGCCTTCGTGACCGCGTGCTCGAGGGGCCGGGAATTGTAGAGGGAGATCAGGCTGCTGGGTGTCTCGATTCGGGGATAAGGAATCTTCTTGCCGGGGATTACATCAACGGAAAGGGTCACCTCCGCCCGCGTCTCGGCAGCGACCCCCGAAAACTCCGTATCTCCCTGGGAGGAATGCACGTCGCCAACGAAAAGTAGCCCTCCTTCATTTTGGCTATTCACAAAAAAGGTGTTCCCCGGCTTGACATCGCGGCAATCGATATTTCCTCCTCCAATCCCCTGCCCATAAATACTGGTAATCACTTCTCGCTCGGGTGCCACGGCAATTGTTCCGATAAAAGGAGAAACAGGCCAGGAGATTTTTTCGTTGAACTTAATTTTTCCGTCCCGCATCGTACCGCTAGGCCCGGGGGCGTGGCGCAAAATATGCGTCCATGGTTCCGCAGCCTGGGACCATTTGAAAGAATCATGGATAGGCCCACGGCGGGCCGCAAAGGTGAAACTCTGATCGCTAGCCACCAGGATATCCTCAATCTTGATCGCCAGGAGATCTCCCCTGCGCACCCCTTCGATGTAAATCGGTCCTGCCACTGGATTGGCCGAAGGGGGCCAGGTATCATCGATAAAGGGTCGATTCAAGGGAGATTGACCTTCCTGACGAAGATAACCGCTGGAGGAATCCTCTGTCTCCACGATGAATTTTTCCCCTGGGGCGACCCGCAATTTCGGGGGAAGATTGCGGTCGAACACGTAAACCTTGGCTTGCTCTCGAGTAATCCTTTTCATCGACTGACCCTTTCTTTGATTTTTGAAGGTCAAAACTCTTGAAGAAGATGGGCAAATTCATCTAAAAATGACCCCTCACCCCGCCCTCTCCCCCAGGTTGGGGGAGAGGGGAAAGGTGACGGGGAAAGATTTTCATGGTTCGTAGGTGACGGTGCCCCCATGAATGACTACGGAAGATAATATATCAAATTGGCCGGGGGCTCAAGCGTAAACGTCATCTCCATGGTGCCGGCCGGATGGCCCGTCAGTCGCCAAAAAAGGTAGGGATCATTCCATGGGCTACGGTGGGCCGGCATTGGTCTTTTTACGGAAACAGCAAGAAAGGTGGCTCCACCTGGGCCAATCTGCCTTTTCGGCTAAACTCTCTCGGGGAGAAAAGTATGTGGAGAAAAGATCAGTGGTTCGTGCCCACTTTTGGCCTCCTGCCGTTCCATCCGGCCGGTGCCAACGGGCGTTATCATGGCCCAGGCAGCAGCGCCTTCTGAGCAGCCAAAACCGGCGGGAATTACCGTTATTTATTGGGTTTGCCGGATTTCCGCAAAGAGAAGCGGGGGAAGGGAAGAGCTGCACGAATCAGAAATGGGAAGGGGCTCCCTTAGATAGATCAATCAGGCAATGGAATCGAGAATTGTCCCCAGCATGGCATCCTCAGCCTTGATTGTTTTGAGGTTGGCAAGGTAGGCATACTTGGTGGTTTTGAGGTTGATAATCTCTTCACCCAAGTCTACGTTGGAGGATTCTTGCATTTGCGGAGATCCATCCTTTGAGGGGATGGACGAGCCCGGCGTGTCCACTCGGCTTATGGATACTGTGACGCCGGATGGATCTGTATCCTTAAGGATCGCCCGGCTCTTCTTAAAACCGTCTGTGTTTACGTTGGCGATATTGTTGGCCGTGACGCCCAGTTTTATCCCGAAAGCGCCTAGAGCAGAGAGGGCAGCCTCCATGGCATGGGACATGGATTTCCTCCTCCTCCTGGGTTCCCCCTCACCCGTTCCTCTTCCCCTGTGGCGGGAGAGGGGAGAGTGAAGGGAAATTAATGCTATATCGGCAAGAGTTCCCAAAAACTTTAGAATCTTTTACTCACCCTCACACTTACACTTATTTTTTGACAGGGGTTTTAACGGTGGGAAGCTTTCCCGAACTCAGGCGAGTGCGGGCCATCTCGCGAACCCGGGGGTCTGGATCGTCCAAAAAGAGTGTGAAAACTTTTGCCACGCGGGGGTGAGAGATCTGTCCCAAGGCAAAGATGGCCGCTGCCCGGACCTGGGCTCTCTCTCTTTTGCGGAAGAAAAAGAATCCCCTGCGGGTCAGGATTTTGGCCAGAGGTTCGATACTGGCGGGGTCGGCAATCTGACCCAAGGCATGGCAGCAAGCAATGAGCCGTTCCGGTTCTTTGCTGGCATTCAATAAGGGGAGGAGCACATCGACAGCCCCCGCTGGCTTGAGTCTTCCCAAGCATTCCATTGCCTGCACCGCTAAACGGGGGTCCTGGTTCTTGGAATATTCTAGGAGTAAACTCACCACCTGGGTGTCATTCAGGCGTTCGGCCAATTGAAAAGCGGCCTGCCGCACCGCAGGGTTTCCGTCACCGAGGGCATAAGCCAGTTCGGTTTTTAAATCACGGGTCACGGTGTCAATGACTTCTAAAATCCGCGATCGTTCCTCGGGATTACCCTCCACTACAAGTTCACGCTTCAGGAGTTCGGCGCCCTCTGTTCCCAGTTCTCCCAGCAAACTGGCGGCCAACTGCCTTATCCTGAGTTCTTCTGTTTTTTTGATAATATCAAGGAGTAGCGGAATGGAAACTCGGCCCAAACCGCCCAGCAGGAGAGCCGCATTCTGCTGCCGGGAAGGTTCCCCCGTTTTTAGATCGTCTATTAAAAGCTTCTGACTTGTAGGTTCCAACTTTCTTTCCAGGATCTTGGCTAGCCGCTGGGCCTGGAGGTCTTTGTCTTCCTCGAGTTGTTGGATACGCCTGCGGAGATGCAAGAGAATCCGGCTGGCCAGAGGGTATTCGGCAAACTGAATGAGGTTGGTGGCCATGTGGTGGAGGAGAGCGGCGATCTCCCTGAGAATTTTGGAATCCTTTTCTCCATCCAAAACGACTCCCAGCGGCTCTGCCAGCAGTTTGGCAAAATGATGTTGGAGCGCCAGAGTCAAGTTTTCGAGCATGCGGCGGCAGCTCTCGACGACCTTCTCCCGAGTCGCGAAAGTACGACCCTGGAATCCCTGGAATAGCCGCTGCAGCGTCTGCTGAACCTGCTTCTCGTCATCCGCAATCAAAAGGTCGTTCACCCGGCCCGGCATGGCTTTGAGAAAGGCATCGAAGAGTTCCTCGGCAACCGGCTCAATCTCTTCCCCTAAGACCGCCACGGACCTCTCCTGGTCAGAAAACCCCAGAGCCGGAGTCAATCGGGGCTCATACATGACCTGATCCTGGTCAGAGTATGTCAGGGTTGAAGTCATTCGGGGCTCATAGAGAACTTGGTCGAAAAGGATGCAGGAAAGGCCCTGCTCCCTGGAAAAACGGGCCCAGAACTCACGATCTATCCCCGAAGACGGTTGTTGGTCGAGGGCTCCGAAAAAAGTTTGTAGTTCTTGAGTAGAGAGGCCTTCCAGAAAGGTGAGGCTAGTGAGCATGATTGAGTCAAGAAATTTCTGGACCCCCTCCACCAAGGTTTCAATCCCGGAGGGATCTATCTTAATCCCGTTGACCAAAAAGGAGTCACTCACCTGGGCGAAGGTTAGGACGTGCCGTTTGGTCAGAATGCTCTGCAGGGCCTCCAGGAGTTGCTCCATAGAACTCGAGATGGTTTTACTATTCAGCGGATAGAGCTTGATGTTTTTGGCGGCGTTAAGCAGAGTCCGGATGATGTCGGGAATCTGGGTCATATCGTCTTGGTCCAGCTTCTGGGCCCCGGCCAGAAGTTGGGAGAGGCTTCTCGTGGGTACTGCCATGCCCACCCCTGGAGACGTTTTTTCCCTCCTGGCCTGTCCATCCCCTTCCACCATGATGGTGTATTGAACCTGCTTTAACTCTACATTCGGCAGCTGATGTTCATCGGGGAAGCGCTGCCAGTAATCCTTGGTGATCATTTTTGGTTTAATTCGACCCAGGGATTCCAGCAAAACCTCTACCTCTTGAAGGGAGAGGCCCCGATGCAAAATAACCCCTTGCAATTCGACCCGCTCCATAAGCTTGGCAAGTTCTTCAGCCACCACTTTAAATTCGCTGACATCCATCTTTTGGCTATTGACCATCAGGGCTTGCTTCACTTTAAAAATTGTCAGGGTTTCATTTTTTGCCAAAATCGGGTCAATCGCTTCCTTCAGCTGGCGATTTGCGGCAGTAATGGGATCGCTTCCCGGAGGATAGAGTCTGATGTTACGCAGGGAGGTGAGCCAGCAGCGAATGACCGTGGGAACCTGAGCCCAGCTGATGGGGTCCAGGGGGGCACCGGGAGGAGGGACCCTTCTCTCTACTGAATACTGTACGGCTTCCAGGGAATTGAAGATCTTGTTGGTATACCTGGCTTGGAATTGTTCGTAGGTTCTGGCTTTTTCCTGGTTGGTTGAGCGTTTATAGTGATAGGCCAGAGGGGCGGCTGAAGGTAAGAGGCGCTGTCGAAAGAGATTTTCCTTGTAATTCCCGATGCGCTCATGCAGTTTTTGCTTCTCATCCGTCTGGATGGCCCCGTCGGCAATTTCCAGGATGCGCTTGCTGCGAAAGCGGATCGTCTCATCATTTAACTGAAAATCTGATCTGAGCAATCCTTGGGCCACCGCCTGATCGACAAATTCCAGGACCTCGGCCTCCGCTTTTTCTGAACCTCCGGTGAGAAGACTCAGGGAGACCCCCTCGCCGAATGTGGCGGCCTGGAGGAGTAATCGCCGACTCTCTTCGTCCAGGGTGGCGATCTTCTGATTGATCATCGCTTCCAAAGATTTCGGCAGATCGTCTTTTTCCATGGGCTCGATGACCCATTGTTGACCCATCAGAGTGATTTTCTGGTCCAGGACCAGGTTGTGTAGGATCTCGCCCAGGAAAAGAGGGTTGCCCTGGGTGGTCTGCTCCAGATACTTTTCGAAATCTTGCGGAACCTTCACCTGGGGGAAAACCCCCTGCAGGTGTTCGGTGATGTCGGCAGCGGTAAGCGGAGGGAGGCTGATCTTGTGAATGTCCAATTCTTGAGAGTAGGCTTGGTAAAAGCCTTCCAGGGGAACCTCCTGCTCTTCCGCTTTGAACTGCCGGGGGTCCGTAGAAGTGCCGCATATGAACAGGGGAAACTGTCGGCCCAGCATCAGTTGACGGAGGAGAATTAGAGAGGCACCGTCGGCGTATTGCAGATCATCGACGAGCAAAACCAGGGGATGGGACTCGATTACTTGGGGAATAAAATGGAGGAGGGTGTTAAAAATTCCCTCCCGTATCGCTTTGGGATCATCTTCTAATTGTACTTTTGCCAAGTCTTCCATTTGGGGGAGAATGTTGGAAAGGTAGGCGATATCCTTGGGGTTCAGTTTCTCGAAGACTCCAACCCCCCGGTCTTCTCTCTGGTTCAGAAGCTCAACCAGAATCTTGGTAGTCATATAATAGGGACTGAGTATCTCTGGCGTAATGCCATTCACCTTGGCGAGCCGGATCATCTTGTTCTGGGCCAAGTTGCGGTGGATGGTTTCCAAGAACGTGCTTTTGCCCATCCCGGCTGAGCCTTCCACAATGAGGAAGTGGTTTTGACCTTGGCTGAACCTTGTAAGAAAGTCAGAGACCAGGGCAAGTTGCTGCTTGCGGCCGGCGATTTTCTCCCCTTCCAATTGGTAGAGGGCTGTTTTCGGAAATACCTCCTGAGGGGCGATTTCTCCGGCGTTGGCCAGACGATCCCGCCCTGCTTTCTTAGCATAATAGAGAGCAGTATCCGCCTTTTGGATTAAGCTCTTGCCGGTTTGGGCGTCCTCGGGTGCGGAAGCGACTCCCATGCTGAGGGTGAGATGCAGCGCACCATTCTTCTGATTGTTCGGGCCAATGCGCAGGGGTTGCTCATGAATCCTTTGCAGGAGGTTTTGCCCTAGTTGCAGCGCTGCCTTCTTTTCCCGGTGAGTCATGAGAATCATAAATTCATCGCCGGCGTAACGGACGGCCAGGATCTCATCTGCACTTACTTCTTTCAGCAGGCTGGCGACCCCGACCAGGGCCTGGTCCCCAGCGTCATGGCCGTAGGTGTCATTGATCTGCTTGAAATGGTCCACATCCATCATGATCAGCGAGAGGGGATGATCCTGCAAGGCATCCCAGGGGACTTTGTGCTGGAAGTAGTTGAGTAGGAAACGGCGATTATAAACGCCGGTTAGCTCGTCTTCGAAGATGAGGCGCGAGGGATCTTTATCGATATTCTGTAGAAAATTTAGCAGCTCTTCATATTTCATCCGGCGAATCCCTCAACCCAGAATACCGGGATAATCAATATATCTTAAAAATATATCGACCACTGCAATGAACACCTAAAATCTTCTTGGGGAAAATTTTTCGATTTCTTTAATCTTTTAGCATAGCTTCCCTTCAGACTCAATGGAAATCATATTCTTAGTCCCCCTATACTTTAGGGCCTCTTCTAGGGAGTCTCCAAGACCCCTTTAAGCCATCGACCTTCAAGCATTCCCGTGAGCGATGAATGACGCCCTGGTGACTTTCTAACCTATTGACTTTATTAATCCTAACAAGGGGTTGGGAGAAATCCTTAAGGCCTACTTCTGGTCAGGGGGCGAGAAATCTTAAGAGCCGCAACGAAGGGAAAAATTGTAATATTTTTAACGACTTGTCAACCAAAAAATCTATATGACCTTGTAACCTTGGTTGGCCTGGTCGTTATAAACCAGTAGAAATTGGAACTTGAGTTCTTGTCTCGTCAATACCCTAGGCGCCGGAGCGCCCGGGGGTCTTCCCGCCACTTCTTCTCCACTTTCACCCAGAGTTCCAAAAAAACCTTCGCCCCCAGTAGGGCCTCAATCTCTTGGCGGGCCAAACGGCCGATCTCTTTCAGCATTTGGCCCTTATCCCCGATCAAGATCCCTTTTTGAGATTCTCGTTCCACCTGAATCGTGGCCTTGATCACGATCAAGTTTTTCTCTTCTCGCTCCTTGAAATCCTCAACAGCCACGGCCGTGGCATAAGGAATCTCTTCCCGGGTAAGTTGGAAAACCTTTTCCCGGATCAGTTCGGCCACCAGAAACCGTTCGGGCAAGTCGGTGATCATATCCTCGGGGAAAAGTTTGGGTCCCTCGGGCAAAACTTTGAGAAGCTCGCCCAAGAGGACTTCTGCCCCATCGCCCAAGAGGGCGGAAATGGGAATGATTTGGACAAAAGGCCGCAAGCGGGAATAGCGCTCCATGATCGGCAGAAGCTCACTCTTGGGAACCAAGTCGATCTTGTTGATGGCCAGAAAGACAGGCCTTTCAACCTTGTTTAAGGTTTCCAATATGAAGTCATTTTCATCGTTATCGGGATGGTCAGCCTCAATCATGAAACAGATCCCATCCACTTCGTTATACGTCGCCAGGGCGACCTTGACCATAGACTGATTGAGCCTGGACCGGGCCCGGTGGATCCCCGGAGTATCCAAAAAGATGATCTGCCCACCGGGGTGATTTTTGATCGCCAGAATTCTGTTCCGGGTCGTCTGGGGTTTATCGGATATGATGGCGATCTTCTCGCCCAAGAGGAGGTTGAGGAGGGTGGACTTTCCCACATTCGGCCTGCCGATGAGAGAAATGAACCCGGATTTGAACTTGCCCTTTTTTTCTTCTTCAGCCATCGCTCTGCGGAAAAAACCGCAAATTCTTGAGGGTCCTTTTCGCCGCCCTTTGCTCCGCCTCTTTCTTACTCTTCCCCGCCCCTACTCCAACCACCTTTTCCTGAATCAGGACTTTAACACCGAAGACTTTATCATGGTCCGGACCGAACTCTTTTACCAACAAGTACCGGGGCATGGCTTTGAGGGTTTCCTGAGATACTTCTTGCAGTTTAGTCTTGAAGTCCTGGGAGAATCCCTCCTTCTCGGCCATTTCCAAATGTGAAGAGAAAAGCTGAGAGATCACCCCATAAGCTTTCTTATACCCTCCATCCAGGTAAACAACGGCCAGCAAAGCTTCCAGGGAAGCGGCCAGGATCGAAGTTTTTTCCCGCCCCCCAGTCATTTCTTCGCCTTTTCCCAGCAAGAGATATTCTCCCAGAGTGAGCTCCCGAGCGATCTTGGCCAGGCGAGCCTGGTTGACCACCGCCGCCCTCAATCGCGAAAGGTTACCCTCGGGGTAGTCCGGATGGCGCTCCATGATCAGGTGACTGATGACCAAGTTCAGGACGGCATCACCCAGGAACTCTAGTCGTTCATTGTCCTGCCCGCCGGCTTCGAGTTCCTCATGGACGAAAGACTTATGTCTCAACCCCTGATCCAGGAAGTCGAACGATTTGAAACGGTAATGGATCTTTTTCTGAAGCGCTTTCAGCGCCTTTTCCCGTTCTTCATCCATAATAAAAGCCAACCAGAGAAAGCATAGCGCGGCATGGCCGCAGCCAAAAGAAAAAGCTTTTTGAATACCCCCTCACCCCATCCCTCTCCCCCGGGGACGGGGGAGAGGGGAGGGTGAGGGGGGAAACGGCTAAGAAATTGATCGTTAGTGGTACAGGAAATCCTGAGAAATCTGGATAAAGGGAATAGTGACCACTAACAAGTTTATAACGCATCAATTTTTGCCCTCGGGGTGATCCTCTCAGTGAATTTCCCCTATCCTTCTCTGTGACCTCTGTGGTCCCAGTGGCTAAAGGATTTTGCCGAAAACTTTCTTCCCGCGAACTTCGGTCACCTCTACTTCCAGCTCCTGGTTGATATGCTCATCTCCAGCGCGGATGAGAACGGGAATATAATTGGGCGAATAGCCCTTCAGCATCCCACTTTCCGGGTCTTTCTTGCTCTCGACCAGAATCTTTACCTTTTGGCCCAGGAAGGCACCGTAGAAAATCATCCGCTTCTTCGCCCCTAGTTCTCGCAAGATTTGGCAGCGGCCTTTGATAACTTGGGGAGGGACTTGCTGCGGAAAGCTTCCAGCCGGAGTTCTCTTCCGCCGGGAGAAAGGAAAGACATGAAGGTAGGCAATCGGCAGCTTCTCGATCAGGTCTACCGTATTCTGGAATCCTTTCTCGTCTTCTCCAGGAAAGCCGGAAATCACATCCACGCCGATAGCCAGATCCGGAATTGCCTGAATGAGGCGGTTCACCAAATCTTCGAAAAAGGAGCGGGAATAATTTCGGTTCATTCTTCGCAGGATTCCATCGTCCCCGCTTTGTAACGGGATATGCAGGTGAGGACAAACTTTTTTGGAGGTGGCCAGGAAATGGATTAATTGAGAATGAAACTCCCCTGGCTCGATGGAGCTCAGGCGCATCCGCATATCTAGACTCTCCCGTTCTAGCTCCTGTAGGAGTTGCCCCAGAGAATGGGCAGGGACCAAATCTTCTCCGTAGGTCCCCAGGTGGATTCCGGTGAGGACGATTTCTTTGAACCCCTGAGAGGCGAACGCGCGAGCCTGCAAGATTACACGCCCTAAAGGAAGGCTACGATTCCCCCCCCGGGCATAGGGAACGATGCAATAGGAACAGAAGGAATTACAGCCATCCTGAACCTTGAGGTAGGCGCGGGTACGATCTGCAAACAAAGGAAGTCTTCCCTCTTCAAAGAATCTCCGCTCCTCCACTGGCGAAGAAAGAAGGCGGGCTTCCTTGAGTTTCGTTTTGAGGGCGACGATCTCGGGGATCTTTTCCCGTTCGCTGACACCGACGACAAAATCGACCCCGGGGATGGCCAGAAGAGATTCCGGGGAAACCTGGGCGTAGCAACCTGTAACGACGACCCGCGCTTCTGGATTTTTGGCGATGGCGTGCCGGATGAGCTGGCGGGATTGGTAGTCTGCCTTTTGAGTTACCGTGCAGGTATGGATGATGCAAACATCCGCGGAGTCTTGGAAGGGGACGATCTCATGTCCTTGGAATACGAGCTCAGATTTAAGCGAGGCCGCATCGCTCTGATTGGTCTTGCAGCCCAGGGTGGCCACGGCGATCTTCAGAAGGCGTTTTCGATCCATCCTCCCCCCAAGACCTCCTCGTTCCGGTAAAAAACAGCGGCCTGTCCCGGGGTGACCGACCTCTGAG
>Ga0187886_1004169_pt1 | contig 10483 bp, 11 predicted proteins | sample June2016WEW_20_1_FD_133001 | JGI IMG/M metagenome (GOLD analysis project Ga0187886, IMG submission 133001) | Peatland microbial communities from SPRUCE experiment site at the Marcell Experimental Forest, Minnesota, USA - June2016WEW_20_150 | ecosystem: Environmental > Terrestrial > Soil >... | reverse complement strand
GCTGTCGATCGAGCAGGTGATCCTCAATCTGATCGACAACGCCGCCAAGGCGATGCCCGACGGCGGGCACCTGGGCGTGAGTTTGCAGCTTTCGGCGCTGGAAAGCGGCGCCCCGGCGGTGGAGGTGCGCGTAGCCGATACCGGCCAGGGGCTGCCGCCGCAGGTGCGCGAGAAACTCTTCCAGCCCTATGTCACAACCCGTTCCGACGGACACGGTCTTGGGCTGGCGCTCTCGCGCCATATTCTGGATGCGCACCGCGGCGCCCTGCGCGCCGAAACTTATCCGGGGAGCGGGACGGTGTTCCGCGTGTTCCTCCCCGTAGCGACCGAAACGACCTAACTTCCCGGAGGTACCTACCGTATGCCCTTCACCATCCTGATCGTCGATGACGAAGCCAAGGCCCGGGGTTCGATGGGTCGGCTGCTCTCCGCCGCAGGCTACGAGATCCTCGAGGCCGATTCACTCGCCCGCGCCGTCGCCACATTGCAGGATCACCTGCCGGACATCCTGCTTCTGGATTTCAATCTGCCCGACGGGCACGGTCTCGACCTGCTGCGCAAACTTTCGGGTACGAAACCGCGCCCGCAGGTGGTGGTGGTCACCGGCACGGCGAATATTCCCACCGCGGTGGAGGCGTTGCAGCTTGGCGCGGCCGACCTCCTCGAAAAGCCGGTTGACATGGCGCGGCTCAAGGCTGTGGTGCAGCGCGCCACCGAGGTGGTGCGCCTGCAGCGCGAACTCGATTATTACCAGCAGAGCGCGCGGGCCGAGGCGGTGGACTGGGTGATGGGCGAAACACCGGCGATGCAGCAGGTGCTGCGCGAGGCGCGGCGCGCCGCCGCCACTTCCATGCCGGTGCTTGTTTCCGGCCAGACCGGAACCGGCAAGGACGTGCTCGCTCGCGCGATCCACATGATGGGCCCGCGCGCATCCAAACCGTTTATCCCGGTCAACTGCGCCGCGCTTCCGGCGGAGGTGATCGAATCGGAACTGTTCGGCCACGAGGCGGGCGCCTTCACCGATGCATCCAAGCGCAAGCCGGGCGTCGTCGAAGCCGCTGACGGCGGCGTGCTCTTTCTCGACGAGATCGGCACATTGCGCCTGGACTTGCAGGCCAAGCTGCTGCGGTTCCTCGACGACCATACCTTCCGGCGCGTGGGCGGCGTGAGCGAACTGACGACCGACGTGCAGGTCGTCGCCGCCACCAACCGCGACCTGCCCGCGCTGGTCGAAGCCCGCCAATTCCGCGAGGACCTGTATTACCGGCTGAAGGTTGCCGACATCCGCATGCCCACATTAGCTGAGCGCAAGGAGGATATTCCCGCACTCGTGGGCCTTTTTGTGCGCAAATACAACCAGCGCACCGGCACCAGCCTCAGCGGCGTAACCCCGCGCGCGCTTCAGGCTCTGGTGGATCACCCCTGGCCGGGGAACATCCGCGAACTGCGTTACGTGGTGGAACGCGCGGCGATGATGTGCGAAGGCGAGGAGATCGATCTGTGCGACCTGCCGGCGGAATTTTCCGCTCCACAGGCGGCAATGGAAAGCGAGACCGCGAAACCGGTAGTAAAGAAGAAGAAATAAACCGCAAATAGGAACATGGTATAATCCTTAAACCGCTTGGATCGGGCAACGACCGAGACGGTAGGAAAAAATGATTTCGCTTTTAGCGCCTGTTTCCGCCCTCCCGGTCTGCCCGCGAGGGCGTTTTGTTTTCCCCTCACCCCGCCGGAGAATCTCCGGCTTCTCCTCTCCCAGCATACCCCCGCTTCGCGAGGGCAGGCGCTGGGAGAGGGGATAGGATTGAGGGTGAAAAAAGAGGATCGTGTGTCTGTTTATTCATCGGAAGATAAAAAAATCACGGTGCGCGATTTCCGCCTGAAAAAGGAGAAGGGCGAACCGATCGCGATGCTGACCGCTTACGACTACCCCGTCGCGCGCGCGCTCGACCGGGCCGGGATCGATTCGATTCTGGTCGGGGATTCACTCGGAATGGTCGCGCTCGGCCACGCCAATACGCTCCCGGTGACCATGGATGAGATGATCCACCACTGCAAGGCGGTGGCGCGCGGCGCTTCGCGTCCGTTTCTCGTCGGCGATATGCCGTTCCTTTCTTATCAGACGAGCCCGGTCGATGCGGTCCGCAACGCAGGCCGCTTCCTGCAGGAGGGCGGGATGGAAGCGGTCAAACTCGAGGGCGGGCGCGAGATGCTGCCCGCCATCCAAGCCGTATTGGAGGCGGGCATCCCTGTCCTTGGCCACCTCGGGCTCACGCCCCAGTCGGTCCACAAGTTCGGCGGGATGCGTCCGCAGGGCCGCACCGCCGAAGCCGCCCGCAGGCTGCTCGAGGATGCGTTGCTGCTGGAACAGACCGGCGTATTCTCGGTCGTGCTCGAATCCATTCCAGCCCGGGTTGCCGCGCTCCTCACCGAGCGGCTGTCGATTCCGACGATCGGCATCGGCGCAGGCGCGGACGTCGACGGACAGGTGCTGGTGACCAGCGACATGCTCGGACTCTACGACCGCTTTACGCCGCGCTTCGTCAAGCGCTACGCGAATTTATTGGAGGAAATGAATCGTGCATTCGAAGCGTATCGCGCCGACGTGCAATCCCGCGCCTTTCCCACACCGGAACACGCAACCGAGATGCCGGACGAGGAATGGCAGAAGCTGCAGAATCTGTTGGAGGAGGCGGAGTAACGCAATGTTCGATCAACTTGCATTCAGGCGGTCGAGTAGGCCGCGAGATCGTAGCGACCGTATCGAGACCCCACCCTTGTCCTTAAGATCGAGGTCTCGCCCGCCCCGGCTCGAACGGCGAAGCCGGGCGGGCCGGGGATACGCCCCTCACGGCATCGCCGTTCGGGGCTACTCGACCGGCTTGATAGAGGAACTAAAATGAAGATCACCATACTTGGCACCGGGGCGATGGCGTGTCTGATTGGATCGCGCCTGGCGTCTTTTGCGGACCTGACGCTTCTGGGAACCTGGCTGGATGCAATCCAGGCGATTCGACGCGATGGCATCCGCGTGCGGTACGACAATGAGATTAAGAGCGCGTCCGTCCTCGCAACCGATTCTCCCCGGGCCTGCCGCGATTCGGACCTTGTTATCGTGCTGGTCAAATCGCAACAGACCCGCAGCGCGGCCGAGCGTGCCAGAGAGATCCTCAAGCCGGACGGGCTCGCGCTTACGCTGCAGAACGGATTGGGCAATCTCGAGGCGGTGGCCGAGGTTTTTGGCGCTGAGCGTTCGGCCGCGGGGATCACCACGATAGGCGCGTACGTGGAATCGCCCGGCGCGATCCGCTTCGGCGGCGACGGCGTCGTCTGGCTCGAACGCCATCCGCGAATCCAACCTGTGTTCGATTTGTTCCGGCAAGCGGGCTTCGAGGTCGGCATCACCGAAGATTTGCTCTCGCTGCAATGGGGCAAACTTGTTGTTAATTCCGGTTTGAACCCGCTCACGGCGCTCCTGCGCGTTCCGAACGGCCGCCTGGCCGACCGCCCCGCGCTTCGATCGCTGTATCTGGACGTGATCGCGGAGACGGCCTCGGTGGCCAAGGCGGCCGGGATCGCGTTGCCGTACCCGGATCCCGCGAAAATGGCGATCGATGTGGCAACGCGCACCGCCGACAACCATTCCTCGATGATGCAGGATATCGAAAACGGCCGCGAATTGGAATTTGAAGCAATCACCGGCTCCATCCTGCAAACCGCAGAACGCGCTGGAATCGACGCACCGTTGAATCGGATGCTCTATAAGTTGTTGAAAGCAGCAATGGATTGAATGGGCAGGTCAGTTCGTCATGCCCGCGTGCTCGTAGCGGGCATCCAAAGAAACAGAAACTTTCCTTTGAAACTGAAATGGATTCCCGGTAAATACACCCGGGAATGACGAACTTGTTGGATGAATGGACAGGACTTACAGGATTGACATGATTTTTGATTTTTATAATCCTGTTCAGCCTGTAAATCCTGTCGATTTTTCGGACGCAGGAGAAATCAGAAGAAATGCAACTGACGCGTACGCTACCCGAACTTCGTGAATGCTTGACCACCCGGCCCCGCCCGCTCGGTTTGGTTCCGACGATGGGATTCCTGCACGAAGGACACCTCGCACTGGTGCGGCGCGCGCGCGGAGAGTGCGCGACGGTAGCCATCAGCATTTTCGTCAACCCGGCCCAGTTCGGGCCGCAGGAGGATCTCGCGCGCTACCCGCGCGATCTCCCACGCGATCTGCGCATGCTGGAAAGCACCGGCGCGGACGTTGTTTGGGTGCCGGATGCGGATGAAGTGTATCCGTACGGTTACCAGACTTATATAACGGTCGGGGCGGTGGCGGAACCGCTCGAGGGTGCCGCCCGTCCAGGTCATTTCCGCGGTGTCGCGACGGTGGTCGCCAAACTGTTCAACGCCTTCACGCCGGAGCGCGCCTACTTCGGCCAGAAGGACGCACAGCAAACCATCGTCATTCAACAAATGGCGCGGGATTTGAATTTTCCGCCGGAGATCGTCGTCTGCCCGACGGTACGCGAGCGCGACGGACTGGCGCTGTCGTCGCGCAATACGTATCTCGATCCGCAGGAGCGGCGCGCCGCAGCTGTGTTGTACCGCGCGCTCGATGCCATGAAAACCGATTATCAAAATGGCGAACGAAAGGCCGAAGCACTGCGTGCAGCCATGCGCGACACGCTGTCCGCCGAGCCGCTGGCGAAAATGGAGTACGTTTCCGTCGCCGATCCGGATACGCTGCAGGAACTCGGCCGCATCGACGGGAACGCGTTGTTCTCGATGGCGGTGCGGATCGGGAAGACAAGACTAATCGACAATTTCAGGCTTGGGGATGGGGAATGGAATACGGGTGTATTTACGGGCAAGGCAGAGGGATGACCATGGACCACAGACCATCGACTATGGTCCATCGTCTATGGTCATGGTCTGTGGTTCGTGGTCTATCGTCTCGATCGTAGAAAATAAAAGCACGCTTTGTAAAGAAAGGATCTTTTGAAAAAATGAAACGCACTTTGTTAAGATCGAAAATTCATCGCGCCACCGTCACCGACGCCAACACCGGTTACGAAGGCAGCATCACGATCGACTCGGACTTGATGAAGGCGGCCGGGCTGGTGGAATACGAACTGGTCCAGATCGCCGACGTCGATAGCGGTGCGCGGTTGGAAACTTACGTGATGACCGGCCCGGCGGGCTCGGGCGTGATCCGCATGAACGGCGCCGCGGCGCGGGTGGTCAACGTAGGGGATAAAATCATCATCATGGCCTACGGCCAGGCCGAGGAGCCGCTCCCGGCCGATTGGAAACCGGAGATCGTGTTGGTGGATGAGAAGAACAAGGTCCGCGAGGTGCGCCATGCTCCTGTGCATTGATATCGGGAACACCAACATCACTTTAGGCTTATATGAAGGCGCGGCGCTTGGACCGCGCTGGCGGCTCTCGACCGAACAAGAACGGATGCCGGATGAATTCGGCCTGCAGGTGACCGGCCTGCTCCAGCTCGCCGGCAAATCCCCGGCCGACATCCAAGGCGTGGCGATGGCCTCGGTCGTTCCGCCGCTCACCGGCCGCTGGATCGAAACCTGCCGGATCTACCTCAAATGCGATCCGCTGGTGGTCGACACCGGCGTGCGTACGGGCGTAAAGATCCGTTACGAAGACCCGCGCGCGGTGGGCGCCGACCGCATTGTGGACGCGGCCGCGGCCTTCCGGCTCTACGGCGGACCGGCCTGCATCGTCGATTTCGGAACCGCCACCACGTTCGACGCACTCTCGTCCGAGGGTGAATACCTGGGAGGCGCAATCGCGCCCGGAATCGGGATCGCGGCCCAGGCGCTCTTCCAGCGAACCGCCAAGCTTCCGCGCGTCGATCTCGTCCGGCCGCCCACAGCCATAGGAAGGAACACCGTGCACGCGATACAATCCGGCCTGCTCTTCGGTTACGTCGGCCTGGTGGAGGGCATGGTCGCGCGTTTCCGCGAAGAACTCGGAAACGAGATGAAGGTCATCGGCACCGGCGGCCAGGCGGACCTGATCGCCCACGAGACCCGCGTGATCGAAATCCTCGCGCCGTGGCTCACGCTCGACGGCCTGCGCATGATCTACGAGATGAATCAATGAACCCCATCGAAGGCAAACGCATTCTTCTGGGAGTAACCGGTTCCGTCGCGGCCTATAAGGCGGTTGACCTGGCGAGCAAGCTCACCCAGGCCGGCGCCGAATTGGACGTCCTGCTGACCGAAGCCGCTACGCGATTCGTCGCCCCGATCAGTTTTCAATCCGTCACCGGCCGCGCGGCACACACCGACGCCGAATTGTGGGGCGCCGAAGCCCACATCCTGCACGTAACCTTGGGCCGGCCGGCGGATCTGCTGCTGATCGCGCCGGTTACCGCCAACACGATCGCGAAGCTCGCGCTCGGGCTGGCCGACAACCTGCTTTCACTGACCGCGCTTTCGGCGCGCTGCCCGCTGATGATCGCGCCGGCGATGGACGGGGGGATGTTCGCCTCCCCCACAAACCAGGCCAACCTGCAAACGCTGATCGCGCGCGGCGCGATCGTCGCCGGCCCGGAGGAGGGACATTTGGCGTCGGGTCTTTCCGCCAAAGGGCGGATGACCGAGCCGGCGGAGATCCTCGACCGCGTGCGCCACTTGCTTTCGCGCGGCGGACCATTACGCGGCCGCAAGGTGGTCGTTACCGCCGGCGGAACGCAGGAACCGATCGATCCCGTGCGCGTGCTCACCAACCGCTCCTCCGGCAAACAGGGCTTCGCGCTTGGCCAGGCGGCGCTCGATGCCGGCGCGGACGTCGTGCTGATCGCCGGTCCCTCGGCCTTGGCCACGCCTTTCGGCGCGCGGCGCATCGATGTGCGCGCCGCGGCGGGGATGAGCAAATCCGTTCTGGCCGAGATAGCCAACGCCGACGCGCTGATCATGGCCGCCGCCGTCGCGGACTTCCGCCCGTCGCAGGCGGCCGCTAAAAAAATTAAAAAAGATGCCTCCCCGGACGCGATCCATTTGGAACGCACGGAGGATATATTAATGGAAGTCTCGCTCGAAAAAGCCAAGAGCGGGCATCCGCAAGTGACGATCGGGTTTTGCGCTGAGACGGAGGATTTGGAGAGGAACGCGTTGAAGAAACTCGGCGCCAAGCGGCTCGATCTGATCGTCGCCAATGAAATCGGCGAACCCGCGTCTGGTTTTGAATCGGATACCAACCGGGTGACGATCTTCGCCGCCGACGGGTCTTCCCATAGCCTGCCGCTGATGGACAAGTATCGCGTTGCCGAAGCGGTGATCGAGCGGCTGATCGCGCTACTTGGAATAAAATAGAGAGGCTATAGAATTGCCCGAAACCTTTTTCTGAAGTCCGCGACTCCTCGCCCCTATCGGGGATCGGAGTGACCTCTTGCAGTGGATTAGGAATTTGCGATGAGCAGACTGCATGACTCAATTAACGACATTCCCGGCATATACGTTGGCCACGCGCAGGATTTGGGTGCGCTCACCGGTTGCACGGTGATCCTGTGCCCGAAAGGCGCGGTGGCCGGCGTGGACCAGCGCGGCGGAGCGCCGGGGACGCGCGAGACCGACGCGCTCCGGCCGATGCATTTGGTCCAAAAGGCGCACGCCGTGATGCTCGCAGGCGGTTCGGCCTTCGGGCTCGACGCCGCCTCCGGGGCGATGCGCTACCTTGAAGAACGCAAGATCGGCTTCCCGACCAGCGTGATGAAAGTGCCGATCGTGGCGTCCGCGATTCTCTTCGACCTCGCCATCGGATCTTCCAAGGTGAGGCCGGATGCAGAAATGGGTTATCGCGCCTGCAAACTGGCTTCCGCCGACCCTCCGGCGGAAGGAAACGTCGGCGCGGGAACCGGCTGCTCGGTGGGGAAAATCTTTGGCACAGCCGGCGCGATGAAATCCGGGATCGGTACTGCGAGTATGGACTGCGGAGGCGGCGTCCTGGTGGGCGCGATCGTCGCGGTCAACGCTTTTGGGGACGTGGTGGATCCAGCCGGCGGTGCGATCCTGGCCGGCGCGCGTCCGCTGCGGACGGGACCGTTACGCCTGGGCAGGAAGGGACCGTTTGCGGATACGCTCGCCGTGATGCGCAGCCTTCCCGGCCGGCTGGTGCTTCGGCTGGCGACGGGCGGAAATACCGTGATCGGCGTGGTGGCCACCAACGCCCGGCTGACGAAAGAACAGGCATGCAAGATGGCGCAAATGGCGCAGGACGGGCTGGCCCGCGCGATCCGCCCGGCGCATACCATGCTCGATGGGGATACAATCTTCGCGCTCTCAACCGGCAACCGGACCGCCGATGTCAGCTTGGTGGGGGCATGCGCGGCGGAAACGTTTGCGCACGCAATAGTGAAAGCCATTCTCGCCGCGAGCGCCGCCGGCGGTTTGCCCGCGGCAATGGATTTTCGACGCGGCGACATGCCGTAGATATTAGAATCCACGGAGGACACGGAGACCACGGAGGAAGAATTTTTTATTCCGTGCCCTCCGTGATCCCCGTGGATTATTGCTCGTCCATTTAAGGAGTTCTATGTTCCAAAAAAAAGAATCACCCGCGCTTCCCGAAATCCTCCGCACCACCGGTAAGATCGAAACCGTAATGGGACCGGGGATTTCGATCAAGGGGTTTCTCACCGGCAAGGGCGGAGTCCGGATCGAGGGCGTCTTCGAGGGCAAGATCGACATCGAAGGGCCGCTGGTGGTCGGCGAACAGGGAAAGGTAATCTCGGAAGAGATTCGAGCCCCTTCCGTGGTGGCCGGCGGGACGGTTCAGGCCAATGTGATCGCAGACAAGGTCCAGGTGACGCGAACCGGACGGCTGTACGGCGACGTGACCACGTCGAATCTCTCCACCGAGGAAGGCGGGTTTTTAAAAGGTACGATCCGCATGCCCGAGGAGGGCGGCACGCAACCCGCGCAAGCCCCGGCACCGGACAATAAATAGGACGGGCAAGTATATTCCAAGGGAAGATCGCCGAGGGGGCGGGATTAAGGATAATAAAGAGAGCCTCTCTTTCGAGCGGCTCTCTTTTCATACCGGATGGATTGTATCGAAAAATCATCCCGAGGGGGGCCCGGATTGGGTTTATTTTCCCTGTACAACGACTGTCTTGGCAAGGATGTCGAACCCGCGTTGGTGTTTCGGATTGAACGGGATGAACAGCGCGTCGATCGGAAGAATTTCAAAGTAAAAGGAAATCCGGCGCAGGATCGCCTTCCCATAGCCCGCCGGCAGGCCATCCTCGGATCGCACGACCAGACCGAACAACCGCTTGCCCAGGGTCTGTCCGAAACGGCCTTCCAACAACGGAAAGTACACCATGATGATGGCGATACAGACGTTCGCACTGATCAACACGATCAGAATTAAGATTCCGCCAAGCACATTTTCCATCCATCCAGACGGATGTTGTGGCACGACATTGGCCACGAGTATGGTCAAGCCGGCTGCCAAACCCCCGAATAAAATGAGGACGACCATATCCACTAGGAACGCGGCCAGTCGCCGCCAAAATCCCGCATAGACCAGCGGAACCCCCTGCATAAACTCCGCCGCCACCTCACGCGGGTCGCCCATCCGCTCGACGAGCGCAGCCATGTCTTCCCCTCCGGCCAGGCCTTCCTGCAAATGCGATTGAAGGTCGGCTTGGATTCGCGCGCGGTCCTTCTCGGGGGCATAAATCATCGCCATTACTTTTTGCACGTATTGATCGGCAAGATTGGTCGTTACAGGTGTCATGAGGTTTTCTCCTTTTCCAATAACCGCTCGACGGCGGAGGAAAAATTCTTCCACTCGGCGATACGGGCTTCCAGAAATTTAGCGCCGGTTTTGGTCAGCCGGTAATATTTGCGCGGCACCCCGCGCTCCAGCGTCTCCCAGCGGGCATCGATGTAGCTGGCTTTCTCCATCCGATAGAGCACCGGGTAGAGCGTCCCTTCCTTGATCCGGAAGAGACTGCCACCCCGTTTTTCCAGCGTGGCCGCCAGTTCGTATCCGTACATCTGCCGTTCGGAGATGAGCCGGAGCAGGATCATCTCCAGCGTCCCGCGTTTAAGTTCCTTGTCGAAGGTTGTTATATCACCCATAATATTTAGCCTCGCTAACTATTATATATAACTATACCTATTTGTCAAGCACCTTCCGCCAACATACTATTCAAATAAAATAAGCGGAAATCGCCGAATTCCGTGATTTAAGAGAATTTATATCCAGAACCATGTTATATTTTTCACTGATAATCGGGGGATTTTCAGACATTGCCAAATGGGAAACCATGGCCAAGATTGCCGAGATTACATCCGAAAAAATTGAGGCTTTGGAGCAATCCACCCCGCAGGAAATTCTGCGCTGGGCGTGTTCGGAGTTCCGCTGCATCTGTCTAGCGGCGTCGTTCGGCAAGGACAGCGTCACCCTGCTCCACATGCTGCGCGACATCCGCCCGGAT
>Ga0187886_1004168_pt1 | contig 10484 bp, 6 predicted proteins | sample June2016WEW_20_1_FD_133001 | JGI IMG/M metagenome (GOLD analysis project Ga0187886, IMG submission 133001) | Peatland microbial communities from SPRUCE experiment site at the Marcell Experimental Forest, Minnesota, USA - June2016WEW_20_150 | ecosystem: Environmental > Terrestrial > Soil >... | reverse complement strand
GTCCTGGCCGTCGCGCTGAACCGACACCGTTCCCTCGAGGTAGGAAGTGTCCCCCACCGTGTCAGGCGAGGAGGAAGGTTTTGCGCCGCCGAGGACGAACAATGCGCCGGCCATGAGAAGCGGCGCCGCGCGTGAGAAGAATAATCGACCCATGTGTGCCCTCCGATCAGAAAAGATACGGAGTTCGCATCTGAAATGGAAATGTTTTGATGGACGGCTCGGGCGGCGGGTTCGCGGGCCCTCTGCGCGTTGTCCCGGGGGGCGCTTTGCGGCTATACTGCCCGTCCGGGGAGGGAAGAATGTCGCCGAAGAAGAATGGATTCGTCGACCGCTACGGTCCGTGGGCTCTCGTTGCCGGAGGCTCCCAGGGACTGGGCGCCGCTTTCGCGGACGAGCTCGCCGCAGACGGACTGGACCTCCTCCTCATCGCCCGACGACCCGGGCCTCTCGAGGAGACAGCCGCGGGGCTGCGCTCCCGGCACTCCGTCCAGGTGCGCACAGCGGCCATCGACCTGTCACGCCCCGGATTCCTCGAGCTGGTCGAAAGCGCGGCGGCTGGACTGGAAATAGGCCTGCTCGTTTGTGATGCGGCCCATTCCCATACCGGCAAATTTCTCGCGGCTGACCTGGACACGTACGCCAGGGTTCTGGACACGAACTGCCGCGCGCCCCTCGCTCTGATCCACAAGTTTGGCGGCATGATGGCCGGGAGGGGCAGGGGAGGAATCGTGGTCATGTCCAGCCTCTCCGCCTTCTGGGGGTCCCCGTACGTTGCGGTCTATGGAGCGACGAAGGCCTTTCTCCTCAACCTCTCCGAGGCGCTGGGCAAGGAGCTCGGGGCTCGCGGCGTGGACGTGACGGTCTGCACGGCAGGGCCGGTCCTCACGCCGAATTACGTCTTGAGCAAACCTGCGGACGCAGGACCCTCCGCTTTGGAGATGCAGCCTCAGAAGGTCGCCGCGGCCGCCCTGGGGGCGCTCGGCCGCCGGCCCCTGGTGGTCCCTGGAACGCTGAATCGGTTCGCGCAGTTCTTCATGACAAGGTTCGTCTCGCGCCGGGCAGCTGTTTCCCTCCTGGAAAAGAGCACCGCCCGCATGTACGGCGACTGATATCGGGCAGAAGGAGCGGTGGCATGATCACGGCCGTCACGGGAGCTTCCGGTCATCTCGGGGGGAACCTCGTCAGGGCACTCCTGGCGGAAGGCCGGACGGTTCGTGTGCTGGTGCGTGCCGACCGGCGCGCGCTCGAAGGTCTTGACGTCCAGATCGTGGAGGGCGACATCTCCGATCCGCGAGCGCTTCGCGCTCTCATGGACGGCGCAGGGACGGTTTTCCACCTTGCCGGGCGGATCTCCATCGTCGGGGCCGAGGGAGGGCTTGTCGAGAGGACGAATGTCGGCGGGGTCCTTCGAGTTCTTCAGGCCTGCAGGGAAACCGGGGTGCGTCGCCTGGTTCACTTCAGCTCGATCCATGCCTTCGACACTCATCCGAACGATCAGCTTATCGACGAGACCAGGAATCTCGCCCTGGGCCCAGGCCATGCGGCCTATGACCGGTCGAAGGCCGAGGGCCAGGCGGCGGTACTCGAGGCGGCGAAAGACGGCCTGGATGCCGTCATTGTCAACCCCGGAGCGGTAGTAGGGCCATGCGACTTCAAGGTATCCCGGATGGGCGCAGTGTTCCTCGACATCTACCATGGCCGTCTTCCGATGCTCATTGACGGCGGTTACAACTGGGTTGACGCGCGGGACGTGTCCGAGGGCGCGCTGCGTGCGGAAAAGAAGGGCAGGACGGGCGAGAGCTACCTGCTCACGGGGCACTGGGTCCACATCTGCGAGGTTTCGCGGATCATCGGCCGGCTCACGGGCAGGAAAACCACGGAGGCAGCGGCCCCGATCTGGCTCGCGTCCGCTTCTTCCTGGATTTCACTGGGCTGGGGAAAGTTCCGCGGCACAACGCCAAAGTTCACTCCCGCGGCGATCAAGGCGATCCAGAGCCATCGCTCGATCAGCCACGAGAAGGCCACCCGGGAGCTCGGCTATGAGCCCCGCCCCTTCGAGGAGACCGTGCGGGACACGATGGAGTGGTTCCGGCAGGCGGGCATGCTCGACGGACGCCGCGGACGCCAGAGCCCCCGCGCCTAGTGCACCTCGATTTCCTCGACTCCCTCCCACGTGTCCGGGACTCCTGCGCCGATGAGGAGCTCGCAGCGCGAACGGTAGATCTTGAGGATTGGATCGTCGGGGTTGGTGCGCCGGAGTTCCGTGAAGATCCTCAGCGCCTCGGTGAACCGACGCCTGAAGTACATCCGATGGGCGCGTGCCAGCTCCGACCTGTAGGAAAGCCGCCGGGTCCGCTGGTCGTCCGACTCCCCGTCCAGCACCTCGAAGAGGAGGACCGCCTCCCGCTTTCCGCGGACGCGCACCCGGTCGATGAACCGGAACGAGAACCGACTCTTCGAGGAGAGCGCCTTCACCGTCTTTCCCGTCGTGAGGATGGCCGACCCGTACACACGCGTGAGAGTTTCGAGGCGTGAGCACAGGTTCACCGCGTCGGCGATCACGGAACCGTCCATCCGCTCGTGCTCCCCGACTGTTCCCAGCATGAGCTTGCCCGTGTTCACGCCCACGCCGATCGAGATGGGTGGATAGCCGCTCCTGGCCCGGTGCTCGTTGTACTCAACGAGCTTCCGCTGCATGGCCACCGCGGAGGCAATCGCATCGTCCGGCCGGGAGGGGAACAGCGCCATGATCGCATCCCCGATGTACTTGTCGATGAACCCGTTGTTGGCGCGGATCTCGGGCCCCATGCGGCGCAGGTAGGAATTGATGAAATTGAAATTCTCGAACGGGGTCATAGACTCGGAAAGACGCGTGAATGACCGGATGTCCGAGAACAGGACGGTCATGTCTTTCTGCGTCTGATCTCCGAGCTCCACGTCCACGATGCTGCCCTTGTCCAGCAGCCGGAGAAGCTCGTGGGGCACGAACCTGCCATAGGCCTTGAGGAGTGCCTGCTGGCGTGCGTTGTAATCCTGGATAGTCTCGGCCATGTCGTTGAAGCTCAGGCTCAAACGGCCGACCTCGTCCCGCGAGCGTACGGGGACCCTGACCGAGAGATTGTCCTTGTCAAAGGTGCGGACCACGCGGTCCAGCCGGACGATGCCCCGCGTGAAGAGAGTCCCGAGAAAGATCGAGCTCGCCACCGTCAGCGCGAGCGCTGCGGCGATGACGGCCAGGGCGATCCTCGTGGCATTGGAGAGGATCACGCGGACATCCGTGTCGACCATGTCGATCCCCAGCATCCCGACGAAGTCACCCGTGCGGGAGAACAGGGGGGCATAGCCGCTGATCGAGTTCACCTTGAAGTCCGGGTCGTACGACCACGCATTCTCGACCATGGACGCTTTTTCCGCCATTGAGCGGCGGGCCACTGGATAGTCTGACACGTCGAATGGGGAAGAGAAGTGCGAGACGTCTCCGGAAACCGTCTGTCCTGCCGCCTTCTCTGCCCGGGCCGCCAGCACGTCGGCATCGACGAGGTACCTGGCTTTGTTGGGATCCGCAGTAGGGACGAAGGTGTAGATGAAATGCACCAGCCGGGGATCGACCTCCCGGACCCTGTTCAGGCCCTCCGATACGATCCGAAAATCCGTCAGGGATTCGACCGCGTCCACCGAATCGTCGGACAGACTGTCGCCGAGGCCGGCCTTCAGGCGGGCGAGCGCCTCCACGTCGACGACGTGCGTACCCAGCTTCGCCAGGTCGAGGACCCGGCCCTGCATCTGGCGGAGGAGCCCGGCGTCGAGGATGCGGTACACGCTGTACGAGAGCAGGCCGCTGACGATTGAGCCGACGAGCAGGAAGGTGAGAATGATCTTCAGGCGGAGGCTGAAGATGACCCGCACCTTTTTCGCACGGGTCTCCTCCACGCGCTGTTCCATGCTTTCCCCTCACGTGCCTTTCGCAGGAGTGTAATCGTCGCGCAGGGGAGAGTCCATCCGTGTTATATTGACTTCATGGCCCTGAGTCCTGCGTGGTGGATGAAGGCCCGGGACATCCTCGGCGAAAGGATCGTGTCGGATCCGTCTCTCCTGGAGCCGTACGGACACGACGAGTCGGCCCCGGAGGAGTTCCGGGTCCCGCCGGAGGCGGTCGTCCGGCCGCTCGACGAAGGGGAAGTCTCTGCCGTACTGAAACTGTGCCGCGATGAGAGGGTCCCCGTCACGGTGCGCGGCGCAGGCACCGGCCTTGCCGCTGGCTGCGTGCCCTCCCGGGGCGGCATCGTGCTCGCGACGGAGCTCATGAACCGGGTGATCGACGCAGACCCGGCCAATTTCACCATCACGGTCCAGGCGGGAGTCCCATTGCGGAAGCTCTACGAGGAAGTGGCGAGGATGGGCCTCTACTTCCCGCCACATCCCGGCGATGAAGGCGCGCACGTGGGCGGCGCCGTTGCCGCGAATGCCGGCGGCGCGCGCGCAGTGAAATACGGCACCGTGCGCCGGTTCGTGCTCGGTCTCCAGGTCGTGCTCGCCGGTGGGGAGGTGCTCGATCTCGGGGGCAAGTACATCAAGTCCAGCACCGGCTACCATCTTGTGGACCTCATGATCGGCTCGGAGGGAACCCTCGGAGTCCTCACCCGGATCACCCTCTCGCTTCTCCCGCCGGTGGGTTCCGTGCAGACGCTGCTCGCTCCGTTCAGGACCGTTGAATCCGCCATTGGTGCGGTTCCGCGCGTGCTGGGCACGGGCATCCTCCCCTGCGCAGTTGAGTTCATCGAACATTCCGTGGTCCTCCTTGCCGAGCGGCTGCTGAACAAGAGCTGGCCGTCGCACGAGGGGGCAGCCTCCCTCATGCTGATCCTGGACGGCAGGAACGAGCAGGACACCCTCGCCCAGGCGGAGGGCGTCGGCGCCGCGTTGGAAGAGGCCGGAGCGCTCGATGTCCTTCTCACCGACCAGAAGGAGCGGCAGGCGGAGATGCTGGAAATCCGCAGCATGTTCTACGAGGCGATCAGGCCGGGAACGGCCGAGGCGTTCGACATCTGCGTTCCCCGGTCGGAAATTGCGCCCCACGTCGGATTCGTCCATCGGCTGGAGGAGAAGTGGGGCGTCCCCATCCCGACTTACGGTCACGCGGCGGACGGCAACGTGCACAGCCATTCGCTTCGGAGGTCCCTGGAGAACGGTGTCTTCGGCGGGGAGCTTCCCGGCTGGCGCGAGCGCAGTGCGGCGATCAGGCACGCCCTCTACGAGGACGTCGTACGGCGCGGCGGTGTCATCTCCGGCGAGCACGGCATCGGCCTGGTGAAGAAGGAGTACCTCCCGATGAACCTTGGACCGGCCCACGTGGACGTGATGAGGTCGATCAAGAAGGCGCTGGATCCCGAGGGCATTCTCAACCCGGGGAAAATCTTCGATGCATGAGCACCCGCGCTCGGGGGGGCTCAGATGCGGTACGCAATGCCGATGCTGAGAAACTGCAAGTCCGCGAGGGGCGAGTGGTACCAGGGGAACATGCCCGGGAAAACCAAATCGAAGCCGAGGGACGCTTTCAACGCGACCGAGGGAGTCATGCTCCAGACGACGGCAGGGGAGATCCGGACCCTGCCGGTGAGACTGCTCCACACGGAGCTTCCCTGCGCAAGCACAACGCTGCTCTGCTGGTCCACGACGTCGCCGGATTTCGCCGTAAGGTAGATCCAGCCTGCCGAGACCGTGATCGCGAGCTCCGCAGATATCATTCCCAGCGTTCTGTAGATGAATCCCACGCCGGGGAACAGGAACACCCCGTACGCGGCGTATCTCGAATTCTGGCCGAAATCGAACGCATTCGAGTCGTTGAAATAGAAGGAAAACTGGATGCCAAGGACGCTGCTGAAGAACCAGTCGGCCTCGGCGATCAGGGGGAGAATGCCTAGGCCGAGGTAGAATCCACCGGAATTGCCCGCCCCCGTGCTGTCGAGCAGCCGAAGCAGGCCGGTCGTCCACAAGGTGAACTCCAGCCTTTTGTCCAGCTGGTCGAGAGAGTCGGTCTCTTTCGCCGGCTTGATGAGCTGCTCCTCGGATGTGACCTTCAGAAGGTCCGCCTCGGGGGCGACGGGACCGAGCAGCCGGGCCAGCCGGGATGCCGTATCGCCGAGGAAGGCCTGGAACGACGCAAGGTTCAGGGCCGCGCCGGTGAACTCCCGCTCCGTCTCGGATTTCGTCGATCCCGCTTCAAGGAGCACAATCCTCACCGTCACCCTGCCGGCCCCTGCGGGTGAGGCCGCGATCGCGATTACGGACCGCGCCGCATCCGCCGAATCGGCCCGGGTGAATGGCTGCAGCGAGGCGATGGACGTGGCAAGCATCTCGGGAGTCCCGAGGACCAGCGCCTCCGTTTCCCTGTCCAGAACGGCATCAGTCTGGACGGGGGGGAAATACACGGCGCGTAAAACCTTCGCTGGTCTTTCCTGCGCGGCCGCGGAGGCGGCGACCGCGGCCGCCAGCAGAAGGACGTGCACGAGCCTTTTCACAGCCGGAACCCGTACCCGAGGGAAAGCGAGAGTTCCAGCGGCATGACCCGCGGCTGCGAGAGGTCGATCTCCGTTTCCATTCCGATGAGGTACCATTCGAAGCCGAACAGGAACCAGGAGGGTCGATCGCTGATGCGCGACTGCAGGTACAGGCGCGCAGAGGTCTCCAGGCCCAGCCCGAAGACCCAGACGGGCTTGTAGACCTTGCCTCCCGAGCCATTGTCGAACCACGCCAGCGTGAACCGGCCCTCGCCCAGAAAGCCGAATGCGAGATCGACCTTGCTTCCGAACACGGTGTACGCGGGACCGAATCTCAGCGGAATGTCCAGGTACGGAACGGAAGTGTAGGGCGTGTTCGGGTTGCTGCCGGGGCCGAAGGCGAGCGCGGGCTGAAGGATTGCCGCCAGCGAGACCGGCCCTCCGAGGGAATAGTCGTAGATCACGCCGAGCGGCAGGAAGGCAAAGAGCGCGTTGGGGAACGCGGGCTGGTATATGCTCCCGACCGCGGCAATCGATGGACCCACGATGAATGAGAGCGAGCTCCTCCTCTCCTGCCTTTTCTCGATTATTGCCGTCTCCGCGCGGGTGTTCTCGTATGAGACGATCCTACTCTCGACCGTCCCCTCTTTCTGTACCGCCTGCGCGCGGACACCGGGAAGCGCCCTGTCGATTCCCTTGACGAACTCCGACGCCATCGAATCGATCGAATCGAACATGGCGAGCCCCGCCTTACCGGTGTACACGAGGGACGTGCGCGGGAGCCCGGTTCCCACGTCGTACAAGGCGGCGTACACGAGCAGGCCGTCCTGACGCGCCGTGTAGTATCCCGAAACGATCAAGTCAATTCCCTTCTCCCTCGCCAAAGCGAAGTCGGGCGTTCCCGGGATCCCTCCCTCTCGTGCGATGACCTCACCGGCATCTACAAAGACGAACCTGGGATCGCCTCGGAGGTCTGCCCCGATCACCTGTGGGAAGATGGAGCGGTAGGTGTCATAGTCCTGCGAGCCCATGTTCTGGAAACCGGAAAGAAGAACCGTGATCGTTTGCGACTTCTCGAAATCTTTCGCCTCCTGCGCGGGCAGCGGGTGAAGGGTGATGTGCATGTCCACTTTCGATTGGACGTCGACGAAGCTCTTCGTGAGCGCGACCCCGGGGATCTCCAGCTGGAGCAGATGTTTACCGGTATGCAGGGTGGTCTTCACCGGGGTGTCGCCCCACGCCTTGTCATCGATGGTGACCTGCGCGCCGGAGGGAGTGGAGGAAATGTCGAACTCGACGTCTCCTTCTTTGTGTCCGAGCAAGGGCGGGTACGCGCCGAACCCCATGATGACCCGGCCCAACCACTTCTCGTAGTCGAGGTAGTCAGTGAGAAGCGCGGCGGCGTTTTTCTGGTCTTCGGCGACGAGCGGAACGAGGCGGCGGAGGCGAATCTGCGCGTCACCGCGCTCACGCGTGAACTTCATGGGAAAAAGGTAGATGGCGCCGGCGGGTACGTCGAACCCGGACGCCGCCGCGGGCCCGGAGCCGGCCACGAGGTCAGATCCGGCCAGGGTGTAGCGGCCCGGCTTCACGCGGATGTAACACACCCGCCGCTCGTCCGAACCCGCGCGGATACCGAAGGGCGACGGCCCATCGAAATGCAGGGTGTCCGATCCCCTTTCAGGGCCCGTGCGGGGAACGGGATTCTCACTGAACAAGACGAAAAGAGAGTCCTTCTCTGACGAGGGGCCGGGGAAGGTGGCGCACCCGGCGAGGAGGAATACCGTGAAACAGGTCACCCCGAAGAGGGGGCGGAGCAGAGAATCGAACGCCATGCCCGGGCCTTTATCTAATCGATTCTGGATAGATGATGAAGATCTGCCCCGTCGTGCTCCCGACGAGCACCCGCGGGCCGTCCGCCTGCGGACGGGTGTTCGCGACTGTCTTCAGATCAAGAGACTTCACTATCTTCCCCGTTCCTTCGTCGGCTACCGCCAGAGTACCACCCTGCGTCCCGAAGTACAGCCCCCCTTCCCTGTACAGCGGGGGGGTGGAGGCGCCGCTGATCGGCGGGAACAGCTCGGAGCCGTCAGCCGCTGAGAACGCGTAGATCGTGTTCCCGGCGAACGCGAAGATGCCGTTCGCGGACTTCTCGAGGTCCTGGAAGACGCCCTTCGTCCCCTGGCCCTTCAGCGGGACCTTCCACAGAACCTTGCGCGCATCCATGTCGACGCAGACCAGAAGACCCTTGCGGTCGGCGAAGTACGCACGTGAACCCGAGACGAGGACGGAGCTTGCCACTGGCTGGCTTGCGCCGGTGGGCACCTGGAAGAGGACCTGTCCGGACTCCGGATCGGTTGCAAGAAACACCCCGGTCTGGCTCACCACGAGCACCCGGCCGTCGGAAATTGTCGGAGACATCAGGGTTCCCCCGGCAATGGGGATCTGCCGGAGCGTCGCGCCCGTGGCGGGATTGAATACCGCGAGGGATGTCGAGGTCGGAGAGACGCCGAGCGATGAGGACACTGCCACGCGCTGGCCGAAGAGATGCGTCGTCGCGCTGTCCAGCGGGGTGCGGCTGACCACGGCGCCCGTGCGGATCGCCACCACGAGGAATTCCTTCGGCCCCGTGAAGTACAGGTTGTCGGGCCCGACGACCGGGGAGGAGTTTTCGTTCGGCGAGTTCTGAGTGGCCACCTTCCAGAGCGCGCGGCCCTGCCTGTCGGCCGCAGAGATCTGTCCCTGGCGGTCCGCGGCGACCACGATGTCCCCCGACGACTGGACGGACCCCACCAGCGGCGCGCTCCCCACGGCAAACGCGGCCTCGATCGGCATGGGCTCCAGCTCGACGGGATAGGCGGCCGGACCCTTGGCGGTCACGGCGAGGGTCTTCGTCGCGTAGCCTTCATGCCGGATGACGACTGTGAGGGAGTCGCCGGGGTTCACGTCCGCCGCGTAGCTGCCCGTTCCCGCGGTCTTTCCGTTCAGCTCGATCTCCGAGTCCGCCGGTACGGCGGAGACGGAAATGCGCACGGGCGTGACCGGAAGAGGGGCGGCCGGAGCTGCCGGAGGCGCCGACGAGGAACGACCGGAAGCGGGAGTGCCCGGTGCCGGAAGAGCATCGAGAGCTTTCAAGGCCCGGCCGTGCATCGGAGTCAGCGTCTGGGGCATACCGACGAGCGTGGTGAGGCTGGCGGTTGCCGCCTGGATGGTCTTCATCTGCGCATCGACGGCCGCGGACGAGGACACCGGGCTCGCGGAGGCGCTCGCGCTCTGTCTGGCGGCCTGCGTCTGCTGGTCCTGCACGATCTGGGCGGCGGCGACCTGAACGACTTGGAACGCTGCTACTGCCTTCGCGGCCTGCTCGGGGGTCACCGTGAGCTCCTGCCCGGCATGGACCGCGGGAGCCGACGACTCGATGTCCTGCGCGATCTGCTCGAGCGCGGGCACGTTGCCCGACGAAAGGGACCGTACAGCGTCGGGATCGTAGGCGGCGGGGAGAACGGCGACCGTCCCGTCCTTCACGGTGACCAGCGTTCCTCCCTGGGGTGTCACGGTCACGCCGAACTCGGTGCCGCGCACGCCGCCCACCGCTGTGTCCGTTCGCACGGTGTACGAGTCCGTCCCCGCGAGCTTCTTGACCTTGCTGAGCACCGTGCCTGACTTCAGTCCCAGCTTCACCCTCGATGCGGACCCGTTCAGGGAAAGTGAATCGATCGACACCTGCGTGTTCTCGCGGATGCTCACGACGGCCATGTCAGCGAACCTGAGCTGGCACTCCGAGGCGCCGCCGACCTTTACCGAGTCGCCTTTTCCCAGCTTGGCACCGATCTCGAGGTCCGACCATGTGCCCCGCTTCTGGCCCTGCACGTCACCGTTCGTGAATATCACCTCGGCCGGCAGGCTCGGTGCTGCGGTCGCGAGGTTCTGCGAAGGAGGAGACGGTGCGGGGGAAGCGGTGGTGGCGGCCGGGCCGGCCGCGGGTGC
>Ga0187886_1004167_pt1 | contig 10484 bp, 9 predicted proteins | sample June2016WEW_20_1_FD_133001 | JGI IMG/M metagenome (GOLD analysis project Ga0187886, IMG submission 133001) | Peatland microbial communities from SPRUCE experiment site at the Marcell Experimental Forest, Minnesota, USA - June2016WEW_20_150 | ecosystem: Environmental > Terrestrial > Soil >... | reverse complement strand
TGCAGGAAAGCCGTAGTTCCCAGGCCAAAAGGCTACTTCCGGATCGACTTCCCGGCAAGGCAATACCTGCAATTCAACGGAAATGATTCTTTCGGCCATAATCTGCCATTGTCGTTCGAATACCCCGCATATGGGAAATTGTCATTTCAGACTGAATATGATGCTGAGCCAGGTTGGTTCGACATTGATTTTCCACATTATAAGGCAAGGATATACCTGACTTATAAGGAAGTAAAAAACGACCTTGAAAACCTGATGGATCAGAGTTACAAGATGGATGTAAAGAATCATATAACCAAGGCTGACGCGATCAATGAAAATATGATTACGGATCCTGAACATAAGGTTTTCGGGATCCTTTACGACCTCAAAGGGAACACGGCAACTGCCGTTCAGTTTTTTGCCACAGACAGCGTAAGAAACTTTTTCAGGGGTTCTCTTTACTTCGCTGCTGAACCAAATCCAGACTCTCTGGCACCATCTATTGCATTTTTCAGAGAAGATATCGTTCACATGATTGAGACCCTGAGATGGAAAGAAAAATAAAGAACCGTTTCTAAATGGGCTGTATTACAAAACACTTTCTCAACGAATCGACCATACTCGGAGTTTGGAAGATTGAGGAGGATATTGATACCCTTCTTGAAATGGTGGTCCTGGATAATGATGATAAGAAAAAATATAAAGCTTTTACCAGCACTTCGCGAAGACTGGAGTTTCTGAGTGTAAGAGCACTTCTATGTGAACTTCTTGGCAAAGATGCCCGCATAGTTTATAACAAGAACAATAAGCCATTCCTAAAAGATGGCTCAAGATTCATAAGCATAACCCATTCTCATAAACTCACGGCCATAATATGCAGCGTAGATGAACGGGTGGGAATAGATCTTGAATACATGAGCTCAAATATCGGGGCATTTGCCTTTAAATTCCTTAACAGGAAGGAGAAGATAACAAAGAATCCCGATGAAAGGAAATATCATCTATACATACACTGGTGCGCCAAAGAATCTCTCTACAAGATATGCGATAAGGAGGGAATAAGCATCAGGAAGGATATAACGGTCGAACCTTTTGAGGTAAAGGAATCCGGAGAGATAAAAGGGAAAGTCCAAACTAAAAAGATTAATGAATCTTTCGATCTCTTCTATTCCAAATATGACAATTATGCAATAGTGTGGACAAAAAAGAAGTATGAAAGCAAATAGTTTCCCCGGTAAAAAGAGTATCGCCCTGCTGCTCGATCCGGATAAAGTCAGTGGCGATTCGCTGAAAAAAATAGTGAATGCCGCAGCAAAATGCAGGACTGACTTTATCATGACGGGTGGAAGCCTTACATTCAGCAGCGTTGATAACCTTATTGATGCTGTTAAGAGAAATTGCACTATACCCGTTGTCCTGTTTCCCGGTAACCTTCTTCAGCTTAGCCGGAAAGCAGACCTGATATTGCTGCTATCTCTTATTTCAGGCAGAAATCCCGAATTGCTCATTGGCAATCATGTAATTGCCGCTCCATATCTTAAGGATGTCAGGGAAAAACTGATCTCGACCGGTTATATCCTTATCGGTTGTGGTACCAAAACTTCTGTTGAATATATCAGTCAGACTGAAGCAATTCCTGCAGACAAGCCTGAGATTGTGGTGGCTACTGCAATGGCAGGCGAAATGCTTGGTCTGGGTATGATTTATCTTGAAGCAGGCAGCGGTGCCATAAAACACATTCCTGCCGAAATAATAAGCACTGTAAGAAAAAATCTTTCCATTCCGCTTGCTGTCGGCGGGGGTATCAGAAAAAAAGAGGAAATCGAAAAAATCTTCAGGGCAGGTGCCGATCTTATTGTCTTAGGCAACGGTTGCGAAAAAGATCCTTCTCTCCTCGAGGAAGCATGCAGTGTAAGAGACAGATTAAGAAAGGAATAACCGTAAATCACCTGAATAACTCAAACATCGGCTCACCCGAACAAGCATTTGGCAAGGGTATCCTGCATAACGATGAGAGCGTTGCTGCAATATCTGTAATGTTTACCTTCCTTGTGACAGTTGCTCTGTTTACGCTCCATCCGTACCAGATCAGTGGAACATGCGCGTCGTACTCGTACGGTGAATTGCTAGAAGCCACATAATCATCCTCCTTTTCCACCCATCCTGAATTAAGTGTAATAATCACGTCACCCGACCTCTGGGGACTGAAATCATTCATAACCTTTTTCATATTGCTGTTTCCGAAATCGCTGTTTGCAAAAACAGAATATGGGTATGCTGAGGCAACCCCCGAAAACTGCACCATAAAGCGGGCAACTTTTTTCTGAACCTCTTCGAGAGGTATCTTTGAATCTTCAATAAGCGTCCTGTTCAGAAAAATCTGTCTCTCCAGGTAACCCTTTACCCAGTCTCCTTCGCCATAAACTGCATTAAGATAGCTTCTTAAAACCTGCAAAGCCAGGTTCTGCCTGAAGTATCCTGAAGGTATCCTGTTGCTTTCCAGCACTCCGGGGATCTCGGATATGCCATGAGCAGAGGTGAAATAAATGAGAACATTTTTCTTTCCCAGACTGTCAGCTACATATTTAAGAAGATCCTCGATGTCCTTGTCAAGCCTAAAAACTGCATCAGTCATCTCAACCGATGAAGGTCCAAACCTGTGCCCTATATAATCTGTTGCCGTGTAACAAATTGAAAGAAAATCTGTTACGTCATCTTTCCCGAGTTTTTCCTTTTCAATAAGCTTTATTGCGAAATCGGTGGTAAGGGTATTGCCAAACGGAGTTTCCCTTAATATTGAATAATCCCTGCCAGAATTTTCCCTGCTCTTTGAACTGAGCTTTTTAAGATCATATGGGAAATAGTTCAATCCGTTGAACCCAGCTTCATATTTATTTGAATCAGGCATACAATCTGAATATTCGCTTTCCGGCCTTGACAAATTCCATGAATTGTCAAGAAACGAATCTGCGTATCTCCTTGAATTAAAATCGGTGACCCATCCCGGCAATGAATCGGTATAATATGTGCTCGACATAAATGTTCCGGTAGTATTATCAAACCAGAAAGCTCCATCTGCTGCATGTCCGGCAGAAAAAATAACCGGGTTTTCCTTCAGCCCGACCGCAAATACTTTTGCCTTTCTCCCGGAGGCCATTTTAAGCTCATCAGGGAAAGTAGACACAAGCAGATTCACCGGAGAGTGAAGTCCTGATTCGTAACTTCCCCCGACAGGATTGACGGAGATATCCTTCGTGCAATAAATCAGATCATTTTTCAGGGGTAAATACCAATCATCAGAAATAATGCCATGAAGACAAGGTTCTGCTCCGGTGGCTATGGTGGCATACCCTGGAGCAGTTTGAGTAAGCATGTACTCGTATGATGCATTCTGGAAATAAGTGCCCTCATTTAAAAGCTTGCGGATTCCGTTTTCACCAAGCCGTGACCTTATCTTTTCTATCTGGTCGTATCTCAATTGCTCGACAACAATACCAATAACAAGCTTTGGCTTCTCAGGCGGAATGTAAGCACCCTGTCCAAAAGAAGCATTAATAATAACTGAACAAAGAAAAATTGCTCCAACGTATCTAAAATTGTATCTCCTCTTCATATATATCTATACGATCTCCTTACATGAAATATTTTTATGAATAAAAAATTCACATCCAAAAGTAGCTGTTTTAAGGTTTGCTGCAACAGGATGACAGAATAAACATGAAAATAGTCTAATGACTGCTGATAACCACAAACCGGCCCCTGTCGGTGATGCCGGATGAATCATTTGTGATAATTATGGAATACCATCCACTTGCAAGACCTTCCACATTTAAAACAAGCGGCCTGTCTTTATAGGCAAAATCCTGATAATCAGCAATTCTTTTACCTAACGAATTGAATATTCTTACATTGACTTTCCCGATCTGCCTGTCAGGGAAGATGATCCTGATGAACTCACTGGCCGGATCAGGGTATATTTTAATTACAGGTGTTGCAATAGTGTCGATTATATTCACTATTGGCACTAATTTGATATCAAGGTTCACCGGCACTCCTTTTACAACCGATACATTGCTGACAGTAGTGCTGTAATACCCTTTAGCAGAAATTTCCAGAGTCCACACGCCCGGAGCAATGAGCCTGGTAAAATTGCCATTAAGAGAATCAGAAAATACCTGTGAACTGTCTTTATCATGTCCGTTAATGTATATCATTGCCCTGACCGGCTTCCCATTTGAATCATCTGTTACTTTACCATGTATCCCGTATAATGCATTTTCAAGATACCCAAGAAATGATCGCCAGTTGTACTGCCACAATGCATCCAGCCTTGTGGTGGGTGTGACATAATAATAATCAAGCTCAATCGTCACTTCTCTTCCTTGAAGATCATAAGTCATGAAATCCTGTCTCCCTCCATTAATTTGATACCAGTCCCATCCATCAGTAACTCCGTTCTCAAGTTCGTCCATATATCCGGATGGTGAATAAGAATGTGCCGTGTCGGCATACTCCCTGCTGATCAGAAAAAACCAGTCATTATCAGCATGAAGCCTCGACCACCTGTCCCAGGGATAATTGACTACCTCATCACCCGAATGGAAATTTGCCGAAATTACGAAATGGTGAGATCGCATGAATTTAATCATATCGCCTGTCTCCTTCTGCTGGATTGTTCCTGTCACATCCGGATCAGGAAAATTCCTGTTCAGATCATATCCCTTTGCATTATATCTTACAGGAGAAGAGATTGTATTGCCGCTTCCATAAGTACCATCAGGGTTTGCGAGAGGATTAATCCATATTGCCAGATTATCAACCAGGTTTTTTACGCGATTGTCAGTATTGTAATTCCTTAGCAGATAGTCAGCCAGCCGCATCATTAAAACGAATCCTCCGGTCTCGTTGCCATGTATGGTGGAAGTAAAAAATGTTTCCGGTTTTCCTTCGTCTGTCGCCACATTACCAGATATCTTCAATGCCAGGACATACTTTCCATCATTGGTTTGCCCAATAGTATCAAGCATGCACAATGATGGATAAGTTACGGCAAATGCGTGCATTATTGAATCATACTGCGTGTAAGTCGGGTAACTAGTCCATTCCATTGCCTCGTTAACACTGGTTGCTGTGAGCACGCCCTTGGCTTCATTGTTATCAAGGATTTCGTAGTTGAGCTTTTGTGCTAAGAACCATTCAATCGTGAGCGGTGAGATGAATATTTCGGCGTATTTATCCTTTACAGAACCTATAGATAATTTCGAGGACAGATCATTCAAAGCAAGTTTGCCAGGATAAGGAATTTTTACTAAAGCCTGCCGGTAACGGCCGACCGTTTCCCTGAGGAGCTGATCATTCTGCTGATTCTGTGAAAAAACTTCAAAGCACAGAAGAGGAAGAAGTAATAATATTATGATCAGACGTTTGAACATATGACATTAAACGTTAAATCTTATATTAATAATATCACCGTCCTCTACTATATATGTTTTCCCTTCAATGTACAGCTTGCCTGCTTCTTTGCAGGCATGCTCTGATCCCAGGGTTATAAAGTCATTATATTTCATCACCTCGGCTCTAATGAAGCCCCTCTCAAGGTCGCTGTGAATGACTCCGGCTGCCTGCGGTGCCGTCATACCTTTCTTCATCGTCCAGGCTCTGATCTCTTTGGGCCCAACCGTAAAGAATGTCTGAAGATTAAGCAGTTTATAGGCAGCTCTTACAAGTTTATCCACACCGGGCTCTTCAAGTCCTGCGTCTTTAAGGAATTCCATTCTGTCTTCGGCATTCTCGAGCTCTGCAATTTCAGCCTCAACAGCCCCCTTAATAACAAGTATCTCAGCATCCTTGCCCTTCAGAAAATCCCTCACTCTCTCGACATATTGATTGCCGGTCAGAGCCGATTTCTCATCGACATTGCAGACATACATTACTGGTTTCATTGTCAGCAGGAAAAGATCGTCAACATATTTTCTTTCTTCAGTTTTTAAAGGCATTGTGCGGGCATTATTGAAACCTTCGATATGTTCCCTTAACCTTCCCAGGACTTCAAGTCCATGGCTTGCATCCTTATCGCCTGCCTTAGCGGCCCTCTGAAGGCGCTCGATTTTCTTCTCAATTGATTCAACATCCTTTACCTGCAGCTCCAGGTCTATGGTCTCCAGATCTCTAACAGGGTCAACTGATCCTTCAATATGAGGCAGGGATTCGCTGTCAAAGCAACGGAGTACATGAATCAGAGCATCTGTATTTCTTATATCTCCAAGGAACTTGCTTCCCACACCTTCTCCTTTATTTGAACCTTTAGCAAGTCCGGGGATATCTACTATTTCAACTGTTGTATGAATAATTTTCTCGGTAACCTGATGTTTTTCAAGCACATAAAGCCTTGGATCAGGTACCTGGACCACTCCTATATTTGATTTGGTGGCGCTGAAAGCAAATGCATTAGTTTCACCTTTTGTATTTGATATACAATTGAATATCGTTGTTTTGCCAACATTTGTTATGCCAATAATCCCACATTGAAGAGCCATCAGTCCTTGATTTAATATTGTTACAAATTTAAGATTTACTTCTTTGCCATGAATGCTTAAAATGATAAAGTAAGTATTTAATTAAATCATGTTTTTAAACCTTCATCCGTTTTACCAATCAAATTAATTATAATCTTAATTACATTTGAGCATCAATAATCCGGATTTTGATATTATTCAGCTCCTTAAGACAGATGTCAATAAGGGATTCAGGCTGGTGGTTGAAAAGTACAGCACGAAGCTTTACTGGCATATCCGGCGTCTTGTTATCCTTCATGAGGATGCAGATGATGCTCTCCAGAATACCTTCATCAATGCCTGGAAAAATATCGGAGAATTCAGGAATGAAAGCGCCCTTTATACATGGCTCTATGCAATTGCCACCAACGAGTCGCTGGCCCTCATCAATAAAAGAAAGAGAACCGCTTCTGTTTCACTCGATGACATCGGCAGCTACCTTTCAAATTCAATGGAAGGAAGTACATGGTTTGATGGCGATGAAGCCCAGGTCAAGCTCCAGAATGCAATTCTGAAGCTGCCTGAGAAACAACGTATTGTGTTCAATCTTAAGTATTTTGATGAAATGACTTATGAGGATATGAGCAGGGTCCTCAAAACTTCGGAGGGAGCTTTAAAAGCCTCATATCATCATGCCGTAAAGAAAATTGAGAATTATCTTGGTGAAAATTAAACTATTTACAATAATAACCATCTAATTGATTGATGAAAACACTTAATGAAATACCGCGTCAGAATCCTTTCAAAGTACCTGAAAATTATTTTGAAGAGGCAAACCGCAGGATCATTGCTTCTGCTGCCGATACATCAAATGTAGTTGCCAAAACCGGATTGTACCGCAGATTAAGGCCATATCTCATAGCGGCGGCATCCATTGCCCTTATTGCTGTTTTGAGCTACACGGCTGCCAGGATCTTAATTCCCGGGACAAGTGAGCCTGCCATACCTGAGTTAAGTGCTGAAGAGTTCTCATCATCTTACATAGATTACATCGATGTCAGGACTCTTGAAGATGGAACTGATCCGGCCGCTCTTTCAGATGAAATTCCAATGCTCAGTAAACCGGAAATAATCGATTGCCTTATGCTCGAAAATATTGACCTTAACGATATATATGAACTTTTATAAATAATACCCATGAAAAGAGGAGCTGCATTTTTAATTATTCTGATGACAATCTCAGTTTCACTGGCTAAAGGACAAAACCCGAACATGGAGAAACTGAATGCATACAAAATTGCATTCTTCACAAAGAAAATGAACCTTTCATCTGAGGAAGCTGAGAAATTCTGGCCGCTTTATAACGAGTTCCAGGATAAAAAATTCCGGATTCAGCAGGAAAGGGTTCTCCTTAACAGGAATTTTAACCAGAACGGAGGAACAATGTCAGATAAGGAACTGACTGAGGCAGGCGATAAGTACATTGCGCTTGAAGTACAGGAAACTTCTCTCAGCCAGGAGTATCATAACAAATTCAAGGAAATACTCCCTCCAGCCAAGATAATAAGGCTTTACCAGGCTGAAAACCAGTACAAGCTTCAACTGCTCAATCAATTACAGAACAGAAAACAACAAGGCAGAGGTAACCTTATGCAAAGGTAGCTTCATATGGATAACCGGGAAAAATTCAAATCCCCGGTTTTAGCTCTGATTTAACAAAATGTTTAATATCCTTAAATGATATTTTCCTCTGTTCCCCGGAAGACATAACCTTGATAGTGATCTCCCTTTTCTTAATCTCCTCTTCACCGGCCATAATAATATATGGAATTCCCCTTTCGTCGGCATATGACATTTGTTTCTTAAGCTTTACCTGATCCGGATATAATTCTGACATCACACCAAGGCCTCTTAGCTCATTAAGTATCTTTAGTCCGTATTTAACCTCCTCTTTCCCGAAATTAAGTATCAGCACATCTGTAGAAGAGGATCTTAAGCTTCTGAAAAGTCCGAGCTGATTCATTACATCGCAGATCCTGTCGGCCCCGAATGAAATACCAACTCCTGAGACACCTTCCATTCCGAATACCCCTGTAAGATTATCATAACGGCCTCCGCCACAGATGCTTCCTATTACAACATCAGCCGATTTAACCTCAATAATAGCCCCTGTGTAATAATTAAGCCCACGCGCAAGTGTCATATCAAACTCCGTCACTCCCTTTAATTCATCCTGTTCAATGAATGAAAAAAGTTCTCTTATCTCTGCTATTCCTTTCATACCTGTTTCAGATCCGGAAAGCAATTTCTCCAAGTTACTGAGTTTCTCATCAGAGCTTCCTTTCAAAGCAAGAACAGGCTGAAGCTTCTCAATCCCGGCTTGTGAAATGCCTTTCTCCCTTAGCTCCGCATTCACGGAGTCAATTCCGATCTTATCGAGCTTGTCGATGGCAACCGTTATATCGGTAATCTTCCCTCCTTCGCCAATATAATCAGCAATCCCGGAAAGGATTTTCCTGTTGTTGAGCTTTATGACAATTGCAATTCCAAGTCGTGAAAAGACATCATCAATGATCCTGACGAGCTCATATTCATTCAATAAAGAATCGCTTCCTATTACGTCAACGTCGCACTGGAAGAATTCCCGGTAACGTCCCTTCTGTGGACGGTCGGCCCTCCATACTGGTTGTATCTGGTATCTCTTGAATGGGAATATTATTTCATCACGATGCTGCACAACATAGCGGGCAAACGGTACGGTCAGATCAAACCTTAACCCCTTCTCGCAAATACGGGCTGATATCCTCGATGCATCCTTCCTTTCCAGATCATCTCCGGTGATGCCTGAAAGAAAATCTCCAGAGTTAAGGATTCTGAAGAGCAATTTATCACCCTCCTCTCCGTATTTTCCGAGAAGAGTCGACAAGTTTTCCATTGCCGGGGTCTCAATCGGCTGATAACCATAAAGTTTAAAGACTTCTTTAATTGTATCAAAAATGTATTCTCTCTTCAGCATCTCGTCTGTCGAAAAGTCACGGGTTCCTTTTGGTATGGAAGGCTTTGATGGCATGTGATATAAGATAACTGGTAAAAGTATAAAAAAAGGCTTTAAAAGCTATAGATGCTGTAAAGGCTTTATTGGTGTTAAAAACCCGGATTTACAGCTTCTAATGCTTCTAAAGCCTCTACTGCCTTTTTCAATATTTCTCCGGAACAAATGTCTGGTCAGTGACCGGCGGCCGTACATAAGCAACATCGTGTTTCAGCGGCGGAAGCTTGAACGGCTTGGGTGTAAGATCATCATATGGAATAAGTGAAAGAAGATGATCTATTACATTTAATCTTGCCCTTTTTTTGTCATCGGCATGAACTACGTACCATGGAGACTGTTTGGTATCGGTATAAGAAAACATCTTGTCTTTGGCCATAGAGTATTCAACCCATTTATCGCGGGATTCGACATCCATAGGACTGATTTTCCACCTTTTTGTAGGGTCTTGTATCCTGTCCTGGAACCTTTTTTCCTGCTCATGGTCGCTGACTGAGAACCAGTATTTTATAAGAATGATCCCTGATCTGATAAGCATTTTCTCGAACTCGGGGCATGACCTTAGAAACTCTTCATACTCATCGTTGGTGCAATATCCCATAACCTTTTCAACTCCTGCACGATTGTACCAGCTTCTGTCGAACAGCACAATTTCTCCGCCTGCCGGAAGGTGAGTGGCATACCTCTGGAAATACCATTGTGTTTTTTCCTTTTCAGTAGGAATGCCAAGTGCAACTATGCGGCAAATTCTGGGATTAAGACACCCTGAAATTGTTTTGATCACTCCACCTTTGCCGGCTGCATCTCTGCCTTCAAAGACGACGACGACCTTCAGTTTATTTGCCTTAACCCATTCCTGAAGTTTGACAAGTTCAATCTCCTGCTTGAGAAGAAGTTTCTCAAACTTTTTCCGTCCGAGTTTTTCCTTCAATTCAGGATTTACATCGTGATAAAGATCT
>Ga0187886_1004164_pt1 | contig 10489 bp, 12 predicted proteins | sample June2016WEW_20_1_FD_133001 | JGI IMG/M metagenome (GOLD analysis project Ga0187886, IMG submission 133001) | Peatland microbial communities from SPRUCE experiment site at the Marcell Experimental Forest, Minnesota, USA - June2016WEW_20_150 | ecosystem: Environmental > Terrestrial > Soil >... | reverse complement strand
TACCGTAGACCTTCTTATTGTATTGATCGAAGATCTCCTTCAATGCATCCGAATCCCCCTGTTGGCATCTGGAGATCAGTTCCGTTTCAATATCATTCACTGGGCTTTTACCTTTTAGACGAAGAATAGGTTTAAATATTCACCCACCAAAATTATACCTTGATGATAAATCATATATCTACTTGATTTTATTTTCAAATTATATTATTTTGCATGACCGTTTTGTCACCCACAAATTATGAAAATTGATAATCCCCCCTCACCCCCCTTTAGAAAAGGGGGGATGGGGGGATTTGAAAGCTATTTTCTACGTAGCAAAAAGATCGACGAAATGAATGGACTAAAGAAGATTGGAATTTTGATCATCGGCTGGTTCTTTATTGGATTAGGGATTCTCGGCCTATTTCTACCGATCCTTCAAGGAATACTTTTCATCATGATCGGTCTGGCCATTCTTTCTACTCGAAGCGAACTGGTAAAACGTTTTTTAAAGCACCTCGAAGAGCGTTATCCACGGCACCACGAACGGATAGAGATCTGGAGAGAGAAGATCAGAAATTGGTTTAAAAAGAGTTGAGTTAAGCATTATTTAAGTAATCATAATGGCATAAGTTAAATTTCAATATCCAAATCCCAAATTCATATTGCTTCTCCTTTCTAAATTTATTACTATCAAGAAAATCGTCGAATGGCAAATATAAAAGCTCAAAGCTGAAAGTTCAAAGCTTAAAGCACAAAGTTTAACATTGAATTTTGCTAAAAACTCTGGACTCCGAACATTTTTTTAATTTTTGAGAGTGTTTGATGTCGATTGAAGAGATCATTCAATCCTGGAAACGTTCGCGCACCATTTCTCCTTGTATCACTGACCTGAGAATTTTTAATAAGAGAGAAGGACGGTATCGTCCTTTTCCAAACTTCATTCACTCCCTTTTAAGAGAGGCATTGGAAAAAGAGGGAATCGAACGGCTCTATTCCCACCAGGCCGAAGCGATTGAAGCGGTTCAGGAGGGAAAGGATGTGGTGGTGGTGACTCCCACCGCTTCCGGAAAGACCCTCTGCTATAACCTTCCAGTGTTGAATTCGAAACTGAGTATGCCTTTTTCAAAGGCTTTTTATCTCTTTCCAACGAAAGCCCTTTCCCAAGATCAGATGTTTGAGCTCCAGAACCTGATTCAACGGGTAGGAAAACCGGTAACCACTTTCACTTATGATGGAGATACCCCTCAGGATGCCCGACAAGCCATTCGCACCCAGGGGGATATTGTGATCACCAACCCGGATATGCTTCATACGGGCATTCTTCCCCATCATACGAAGTGGGTGACCTTCTTCCAGAATCTGAAATTTGTGGTGATCGACGAACTTCACACCTACCGAGGTGTTTTCGGTTCTCATATGACCAATGTCCTGAGACGGTTAAATCGGATCTGCCGTTTCTACGGATCGAGCCCTCAATTTATCTGCTGTTCTGCAACAATCGCCAACCCTAAGGAGTTGGCAGAAAGGCTTTTGGAGAGGGGGGTCTTCTTAATCGATCAAAGCGGAGCACCCTCTTCGGAGAAGACCTTCATCTTCTATAACCCTCCCGTGATCAATAAAGAATTGGGCATCCGAAGGAGTTCTATCCATGCGGCCAGAAGGTTGGCCGCGCCCTTCATTGAGCAAGGGATTCAGACCATTCTCTTTGCCACCAGTCGACTCAATGTAGAGATTTTAACCAAATACTTGAAAGATCAGTTTGAGAAGAGGTTAGAGGAGAAGGGAAGAGTCCGAGGATATCGTGGAGGCTATCTACCCGAGGTTCGTAGGGAGATCGAAAAGGGATTGAGGGAGAAAGAGGTCAGAGCAGTCGTCTCCACCAATGCCCTTGAACTTGGGATCGACATTGGAGATCTGGATGTCTGTCTGATCGCAGGTTATCCCGGAACGATCGCCAGCACCTATCAGCAGGCAGGACGAGTGGGAAGACGATCAGATAGATCGCTGGTCGTCCTCATTGCCCGGAGTCAACCACTGGATCAATTCATCATCGAAAACCCGGACTATTTCTTCGGGAGATCGCCGGAATATGGGTTGATCAATCCTGATAACCTCCTCATCCTACTCAGCCATATTCAATGTGCTGCCTTTGAGCTTCCCTTTAGCGATGGAGAAAAATTTGGAAAAGAAGATTTAGGTGAGATGTTGAGATACCTCGAAGAGAAAGGGACGCTCCATCACAAGGGTCAGCATTGGTATTGGACCCAGGATGCCTATCCGGCAGAGAAGGTCAGCCTCCGGTCCACATCGGAGGAGAACTTTGTTGTGATCGATACCACAAAGAGGAAAGTCGAAAAGACTCGACTACGAGAAGAAGTGATTGCAGAGGTCGACTTCACCAGTGCCCATACCACTCTTTATGAAGGGGCTGTCTACCTTTGTGAATCAGAACTCTATACCGTAGAGAAGCTCGATTACCCTAATCGAAGGGCTTACGTCAAGAAGACCCATGGGGACTACTACACAGATGCGATCGACTACACCGATGTTTCCATACTGGAAGGATTTGAGAGGAAGCAGGGAAAGGACACAGCCTTCGAGCATGGTGAGGTGAGAGTGGCCACCCGTGTTGTTGGGTATAAAAAGATCAAATTCTATACCCTTGAAAACTTGGGTTATGGAAAGATTGAACTGCCGGATCTTCAGTTTCACACGACCTCCTATTGGATCACTTTTAGAAGGGATTTGGTGGAACGGCTTCCCTATCATCGTTTGGAGGTCATCGAAGGCGTTTTAGGACTCGGCTACGCTCTTCATTCCATGGCCGCCCTTCATCTCATGTGCGACCCCCATGATCTCAACCGTTGTGTAGGCGATCGAGGGGCGAAGTGGTTTCTCCGACTTTCGAGAGATTCCAAAGGGTTCTACTCCTCCTTCAACGCTGCGGAGGACATTCCAAAGGAAAAGATGGATCTCTTTGAACCGACGCTCTTCCTCTATGACAATTACCCGGGAGGGATGGGGTTCAGCCACCAACTCTTCGATGACACCCAAATACTTCTTGAGAAGACTTTAAAACTCATTTCTAAGTGTGAATGCCGCTACGGGTGTCCTTCATGTGTGGGTCCTACCAAGGAGGTCGGTGAGAAATCTAAGGAAGTAGCATTAGTACTGCTGAAAGAAATATTGAAATAACCATGGCAAATGGCAGATAGCTGATAGCAGATAGTCAACATATAAATTCTATAGGCCATAAGCTATAAGCCATTAGCCATCAGCGAAAATCATGAATCTTAAAGAACGCCTCGATCGATTGACTTCCATTACTTCAACGAAGGAAGAACACAAGTCACAGGTAATCAGTGACTTAAAGCAGAGGTTGGATCGGCTTCTCGAACCGAAGAAGATCTACCGGAAGAAGGTGATCCTTCCCATCGAAGAGTTAGTCAATGGGGAGGTCATTTCAACCCCTGATGGAGAGTCATTTCAGGTGAAGGAATATTTTCCTTCTCACTTTCGATATGGGGAGATGGCTTTAGCGGAAGTCCTTGATATTCCTACTTACCCCGCCCATCTCATTTCAAAGGATGAGCGACTTAAGGAATTGGACCTACGGAAAGCCCTCTTTCTCGATACAGAAACGACTGGACTGGCTGGAGGGACCGGAACCTTCGCCTTTATGATCGGATTGGGTTTCTTCGAAGGGGATGGGTTTCTGGTCCACCAATTCTTTATGAGGGACTATTCTGAGGAAAGAGCTTCGCTTTCCCTGCTTAAAGGCCTGCTTGAATCCTTTCAATTCTTGATCACCTTCAATGGAAGGGTTTATGACATTCCGCTCCTTGAAACACGATTCATTCTCTCACGGCTGCCTTCAAAGATCAAGGAGATGCCAAATTTTGATCTCCTCTATCCCTCCAGAAGGATTTGGAAAGGGGCTTACGACAACTGTCGCCTGATCACCCTCGAATCCCAACTTTTGGGTATGGAAAGGGGAGATGATGTTCCATCGGAATGGATCCCATACCTCTATTTTGACTATTTACAAACAGGAGACGCCAGTAAGATTCACCAAGTTTTTTACCATAACCAGATGGATATCCTCTCCATGGTGGCGCTGGCTGGAAGAATCCACCTTACCTATCATGACCCTCAGGCCGCTCGACCCAGAAAGGGGATTGAGCATTTCGCCTTGGGAAGACTCTTTTGGGAACATAGATATCCTGAGAAAGCCATCTCTTGCTTCGAGATCGCCTTAAAGCGATGTGACGAAAACCTATCTTGGGAAGTGATGAGGTGGCTCTCCATGGCCTTGAAGAAAACAGGGCAGGGTGAGAAGGCCCGATCTCTATGGGAGGAGATGGTGACCTGGCCTTATCAAAAGGACACCTTTCCTTATATTGAGTTGGCAAAATACCATGAGCACCGGCTTAAAGACTTTGATAGGGCCGTTGCCTATGTAGAGAAGGCATTAGAGCAGATACCGCCTCATCAACAAAAGGAGATCGAAATGCTCCAGCATAGGAGACTGAGGTTGGAGCAGAAGAGGGCTGAGAATGCAACTCGATGAAAGATTAGGTATTGACAGTCTCGTTCCAAATTTCTATATTATTAGTCAGCTACTTTTAGACAAAAAAATTTAGATTACATGGAGAAAGGAGGGAGAGGAAATGCCCAGCTACGACTATCGATGCCCGAAATGTAAAAAGAAATTCACCGCCATCCTCAGCATCAGAGAGCACGATGGTAGGAAGGCCAAATGCCCCAAATGTGGTGAAAAAAAACTGGAACAACTCATTACTGCTTTCCAGGTGAAAACTTCCAGAAAAAGTTAAACCTACTTCCTTTTACATAGAGAAGTAGGGGCGATGTCCTCTGCTTCTCTATGTTTTTCTTCCCTCTCGATACCCAAATTTTTGAGTGTCCTTCGAATCAACATGGACCCCTTTTATTTATTGATGCGAGTGTGCAAATGAATGAGGATGATGGAATTCCCTGGTCTGCTCCTCAGGTTGAATCTGCCCCCGGATGCCAATCTTTACTTTCTTTAAAGGAATATTCTTACCCGAGGCTGCAATCGCCTCCTCTGTGGCTTTGACCAAACCGAAACAGCAAGGGACCTCCATATAGGGAACGGTCACACTTTTAATAGGATTCGTCTTGAAGATCTCTGTCAATTTCTCCTTATAATATTGGATGTCGTCCAGTTTAGGACAACCTACCACCACTACCTTCCCTTTAAGGAAATCCTGATGAAAGTTAGGGTAGGCAAATGGGACGCAATCGGCTACTACAAGGAGGTCTGCGTTTTGAAAATAGGGGGCATTGACCGGAACCAACTTCAACTGGACCGGCCACTGAGAAAGCATCGAAATGGATGAGATTGCAGGGTCCGCTTCCATTCCGGACTCAGGGACTTTAAAGTGCATTGGTCTTGAAGAGGGACAACCAGTAAACTGAACAGGTTGAGGCTCAGGTTGAGGCTCAGAAAAAGATTTCGTCTTTTGGTTCTTATGGAGATAGAGTTCCGCTGCTTTTTCATCAAAATCTTCAGCCTCCCTTTCAATGACGGTGATTGCATCCTGAGGGCAATCTCCGAGACAGGCTCCAAGGCCGTCGCAGAACTTGTCACTGATCAATTTTGCTTTTCCCTCAAAGATTTGAAGTGCTCCTTCAACGCAATTAGGAATGCAGAGCCCGCAACCATTACATTTCTCCTCATCAATCCTGACAATCTTTCTCGTTGCCATAACTCTTACCTCCTCTTGCCACCCCCCTCCCCATCGATGGGGGAGGGTGAGGGTGGGGGTGATATTTTTAATTTAAAAATAACCCCTTCTTAAAACCTTTGCCTTGATCTAAGTCAAATAGCATAAAATAAAAAAGACAGAAACTCCTCCCTTTGAAAAGGGAGGTGGGGAGGGATTTTATACTGGCAGTTTGGGAGAATAGTAGTTGCTTGACATCATGATGTCATGATGTTAAATTAAAGTTAAGAAGAAGTTGGAGGGTCTATTATGAAGCGAGCTCAAATTCAATTAGATGAAGAAGTTTATGACCTGCTGCGTCGTCGGGCTTTTCAAGAGAGAAGGTCGGTCGCTGGAGTGATCCGGGAGATTATCAGGAAGGGGATTATCCCATCCGATCGCTCCAGATCTTCATCGATTAAAGATTTTAGATTTATTGCCGCGGGTAGGTCAAAACAAGGCACCCTAAAACCTGTTTCCGAACGGCATGACGAAGTCCTTAAGGAGGTTTTTCAAAAGTGATCTTTATAGATACATCAGCCATTTATGCCTTGGCCGATAAGGCAGATCCTAACCACATAACTGCGTGCGGTAAATTCGAGGACGTCCTGAAGTCTGGAGAGATGTTTTTACTTCACAACTATATCTTGCTGGAGAGCGCTGCTCTTTTACAGGCAAGGTTGGGTCTTTCTCCGGCCATCCTCTTTCTGAAAGACGCGAAATCATTTGAGGTGGAATGGGTTGATTTGGACTTGCATGAAGAGGCTGAAAAGGAGCTCGAAAGGATTGGGAAGCAGGGTATCAGTTTAGTGGATTGCACAAGCTTTATCGTGATGAGACGAAGGAGTGTACAGAGGGCCTTTGCCTTTGATCCAGATTTCAAAGATCAAGGTTTTTTAATCTATTAAAATCTTTTTTCTTAACCTACCCCATTCACGGATATACGTATTCACCCTTCCACTATTGACAAGCATTTGCTTTCACATTTAACTGGACTATTTAGTGTAAATTTAGTAGACTGTCATCAAAACAGAGGCCATCTTTAACATCCTTTAACCCTTTAACCATATACAGGATGGGCATATGGTCTGGAGATTGAAAACAAACCCCATTTTTTAGATCGGAATGGGGTTTATTTTTTGGTCAATTTCAGTTCTTTATAAAGGTTACTGGTTCCATAATCCTTGCCGCTTATCGTTACGTGGATTGGTAAACACGGGGGCAAGCGTTACGGCATCCGGGTGGAGGAAGGAAAGACTGGAGTTGTATGAATTCCTTCCCCACATTGCAGGGGGAGGTTGGGATGGGGGAGAAGAGAGCAGGATTCACACCTCTCTTTCACCCGGCTCATGATGACCACAATTTCGGAGGGATATCATACCGGGTTCAGGGCCGTACTCGAAAGTGAATCTTAAATCTCTTGATGCATACCCAATAAAGACATCATTCCCTCCTTCGGCATATTTGCCTTTGACATTTTTCGCTTTATGGACATTGAGGGACGGATGCCGGGGATTGGTACTTAGAAACCTGATTGCTTTGTCAACGGCCTTTCGTTCACTTGGTTCCAACTTAGAGTAGTTCTCAAGGAAGATGATCTCGAAGTGGAGGTCGAAAGGGATTACTCTAACGGGCATAAACGCTTATTTTTTCACCCTTTTAAGTGCTTCTGAAGGAGTGGAGGCAACGATTCCTCGCCGGGTATCCGCATTTACCTTCTTTTCTCTTTCCACCCAGTCAGAGGAGAGTTCTTCCACAGGTAGGTCCGACATGTCAGGGTATTTACGAACGGTTCGGACCGGGTAGAGGATGATCTGATCACCCTTAACGGCATATTCGAACAAAGGTTCCTTTCGGAAAGGAAGAGGGAGAATGATCCGCCCCCTTGAATCTGTTTTCAAAATTTTAATTTCAGCCATGGCATATTCTCCATTTTATTTTTCTAACAAAATTATAATCCCATTTGTGACAATTGTCAAATATGGGTTAAATATTATCAATGATGCATAAGGCTCCCGGCGCCTCGGGAATCTTCGCTTTAATAGAGGGAGATAGGTAGGATTACATTCTGTATTGTTAAGTAAGAACAGAGGGTGCTGTCATTCTGAACTTGTTTCAGAATCCCTGATCAGGGCTGGATAATTTACTCATTAATAAATGAATGAGGAAGATTCATGAGAAAACTAAAAGTTGATATCGAAGACATCGCGATGATTATGGACAATCAGGATCGTCAGGGTAGTTGCTATCTGGATACTGAGACTGGAGAGGTCATCTCTATTCCGGAAGAGCTGATGAGCGCCCTTGAAGAAGGGGAATCCTGCGAAGGTCTTCCTGCCTGGGAACTTGAAATGCTACCTCAGGCGAAAGAGATTTTTGAGGGAAGTGACCGATATAAAGAGATTCCTACTCGTCCGAGCTACGAGGGATACAATCTGACGGTTCAATTTGCCGAAGGTGTTGCAGACGAAAGAATTCAAAGAGAACTTTCTATCGCCCTCGATGGAAAGGGAACCTTCCGGAGATTCAAGGATACTTTGAGGGAATATCCCGAGGTTGAAAAAGAGTGGTTCAAATTTAAAGCCGAGAAGGATAAAGAAGAAGTGAAAGAATGGCTGGAGAGTATAGGGGTTGAGATGGTAGAGAAATAAAGAAAATCTTCTTAACACCAACGTCTTATTATCTTTAACAGAGGGAAAGATGTCGGGATACTCTGCTGGCCGGAAACGGTGGCCCCGCTTTCAAGAAGGTATCTGGGTTCAGGCAACAGAAATATTTTATCAACTTGGCGTGTATTTGAACAAGGAGATTGGAAAGGTATTTGGCGTTGGATATACAGCAGTTCCAGGGGCGGTCAACCGGGGACAGGAATACTTAAGGTCAGATGGGCAGTTAGAGAGAATGGTCAATAAGATAATTGCTGACATCTGAAGATGTGACTCCGGAGTCCTCTTTTCGGCAAAGAATTTGCTTAATATTTTTTTGCTTTTTTGGTATATTAAGGCAAGTTGGAACGAGAGGGCGAATTCTATGGGGTAGGTTGGGTTATTTAAATAACTTAACTACGTCCCCATGGCCTTCTCTTTGGAGCTTGAGGAATTTGATAGGCTTCTCTTGTTATGGATACTCATAAAATTACACTGCATACAGACGATCAAGTTGCTAAAGCGGTGGCCCACTACTGGCAAACAAGGGCTGCCCAGCGGAACAAACAGGAAACGGGTGGAAGGGCCGATCAGGGCCTCCGCAGTGCCGTCACCGGCGGCGCTCAGATGGACGGGTTTATTGACCTCTTCACCGGACTTGTCACACAAGCCGGAATCCCCCTTCGTTACGTATTTCGGAAGAAGGCTGTTGAACTTCCCGGTTTTTTCCGCCCAACCAAAGAATGGGACCTGCTCGTCATCCGCGACCGGATGTTGATCGCCGCCATTGAAGCCAAATCCCAGGTCGGGCCATCTTTTGGCAACAACTTCAACAACAGAACAGAAGAAGCAATGGGCAGTGCCCTTGACCTTTGGACGGCCTTCCGTGAGAGAGCATACATTGAAAGCCCTCAACCCTTTCTTGGCTATTTTTTTATGCTGGAGGATTGTGAGGCATCCAATCGGCCTGTGGGTGTCAAGGAACCTCACTTCAAAGTGTTTCCCGAGTTCCTCGGTGCATCGTACATGCGCCGGTATGAACTGTTCTGTCGGAAACTCGTATTGGAACGCCACTATACCGCCTCTGCCTTCATAACCTCTTCAAGTCATGAAGGTCTTGACGGCATTTATAAGACCCCTGCTGATGATCTTTCAATCGAACGTTTCGCCAAACTTCTTGTCGCACATGTGGCGACCTTTTTGTGAGCCTATGCAGTCAACCACATTACACCGACTGATTAATGGTGATGCAAGGGACTTATCTTTCTTGGAAGACGAGTCGGTGCACCTCGTCGTCACATCCCCGCCATATTGGAACCTCAAACGCTACAACGAAAACCCCGATCAGCTTGGTCATTTTCAGGATTACGAAGCATTTCTGGCCGAGTTAGAAAAAGTCTGGCAGCACGTATTACGTATCCTCGTTCCGGGAGGGCGGTTGGTCTGTGTTGTTGGGGACGTCTGTGTAGCACGACGCAGCTTCGGACGGCATCTTGTGTTTCCCCTTCATGCCGATATATGTGTCATCTGCCGGCGTCTTGGTTTTGATAACCTCAATCCAATCGTGTGGCACAAAATCGCCAATGCCTCATACGAAGTTCCAAACGGCTCAAAGTTCCTCGGCAAACCCTATGAACCCAACGCGATCATAAAGAACGATATGGAGTTTATCCTCATGCAGAGAAAGCCCGGTGGGTATAGAAAACCGACGGAGGCACAACGCGAGGCGAGCAAACTAACTAAAGAAGAGTTTCACCGTTGGTTTCAACAAATATGGAACATCACCGGAGCTTCAACAAAACACCACCCAGCACCGTTTCCTTTAGAACTGGCCATGCGGTTGGTGCGAATGTTCTCGTTCGTCGGAGATACTGTACTTGATCCATTCTGTGGCTCAGGCACAACGATGGTTGCGGCCCTGAGAACGGGCCGTAACAGTATTGGCGTTGAAATTGATCCCGAGTATTGCAGGATGACGGCGCGATACCTGAAAGCCGAAAACTCTGGTCTTTTTTCGAGCGTAAAGCTGCTCTTTGAAAAGGCCAACATAGAGCAGACATGCGTCGTAATGGAGGATCAAGCGTTGTATGAGATTAGACCGGCAAAGAAGAAACT
>Ga0187886_1004163_pt1 | contig 10490 bp, 6 predicted proteins | sample June2016WEW_20_1_FD_133001 | JGI IMG/M metagenome (GOLD analysis project Ga0187886, IMG submission 133001) | Peatland microbial communities from SPRUCE experiment site at the Marcell Experimental Forest, Minnesota, USA - June2016WEW_20_150 | ecosystem: Environmental > Terrestrial > Soil >... | reverse complement strand
ACTATCATCACTCAGTTTTACTCGTGTGTTGAACACCTATGTGTGGAGTGGAGATTTCCAAAAAGAAATGCATAGTCAGATTTGGGATGCTGAAGTTCACCAGCACGTTCGATCTCGTCTTGTTAAGTCTGACCAAAATGCAATTCAGGACGAGTATCAAGGATTCATTTCTTTACGTGCTCGGCTTTCGGACGAGTGGAATCTTCAATTGAAAAATGTATCCAATGTTCTAGCGGATAATCGAGTTCTTGATTTTGGTCGGATGGCACAACATCAAGTACTCGCTGGTTTTGAGTACCTTCCTACAGGAAATGTGAAAGGCGTAGTCTCTGGAGGATATGAGTTGAATTCTCAGGAGAACGAAATGGATCATGGGTTTGCTTATACCCTGGGTCTCGATGCTCATCGAGTAAAGCTCGACGAATTTGATGCTTCACTTCAATCTTCATGGAATCAATCTCTTCTTGGCCGTCGTAATCCACGAACAGGAGATGCAAAGCTCATTCTCCTGCGCGACTTCGGTGGTGGTGTTAGCGATTCGCTTGCAATAAATTGTGGCACACAAAGAAGCGAGTTGTATACAGGACTTTCTCCGTCTTATAAAAATTCATTGGGTGTGCAACATAATATACTATCTCGTGTTGCAAGTGTGTTTGGAATCATGAACCAAACAAAGTATGGTCTAGATCGGAGCTTCTCCCTGAATACTTCGTTCGGATTATCAAACCGGATCATTGATCGAGACTATAAATTCAAGGAATATCTGAATCCATCATCGCTGATTCTCGATTCGCACATCCAAGAAATGCAATTCTTCGGTATTCTATCACTGCAATGGTTGCCGACGGATTGGCTTGATACAGATATCAAGCTTTCATACACTGAGAAGGAAGAACGGTATTCGGTACAGGATGATGCTCAAGCCCCGATTGTCGTCATTGATGCGCAACGCGCATCGGCAAGCCGTTTAGAAAATACGGCGCAGCACACGATGTTTTCAATGGCTCTCAATGCCAACGTGACCCAGAATGACAGAATCTGCTTGGTGTCGTCGGTCGGTATTCTTCGATATGATACTCCAGACGATTCGAACACTGATGATCGCGATGAGTTTCTTGAAACGTCTGGCTTAGAGATCTTCCATCGTTTTTCATCCCACGTGCTGTTAACACTAACTACAGATCTCACACTCTTCCATTTGGTATATCTCCGTCAGGAACAAAGCGCCAACAATAATTGGAACCGGGTCATTCGATTATCACCGAGTGTTGAATATGTACATTCTTCATGGTTCCGAACAGTTGCACGAGCCGAGGTTCTGGCAAACTACACTATAAGCGACTATGAACTGCAAAGTGCATCGATACGAAGCTTCTCTTTCAGGCAGGCAATGTGGTCAGATTCTACTGTTCTGCGACTTTGTGAAGGAATTGAATGTAACTTTTCTGGAAGCTTACGTATCTTTGAACGAGGAACACTCAAGTGGAAAGAATTTGAGGAAAAACCGGAAGAGTATTATATAGAAAAAACATTATGGCCGGAATTTATTTGGTCATCCGCAATAGGATTGAAAGTGGGGATTGGATTTCGATACTTCAGCCAAGATGGTTACAAATATCAAAATAATCAGCGAAACTTTACTCAAGGAATTGAAGCTTTGGGACCCACTGTTTTCGTTGAGTGGTGGGGATCTAGTACGGAGAAAATCACTTTGAATGGATGGAGAGAAGAGCAAAAAAATAATGGTACGACAAAAGCAACGATTTCAAATCTCTCTATACAAGTAGGGTTCATTCTATAATCGAGGAGATAGAATGGAATTATATACGAAACCAAAGAAAAGAAAAAAAATATATCGCAAAACTATTTTTAAATTGGTGTGCCGGAGCAATCCTAAAGAAATTGGGTGTATTGAAATTTTTTTACAGCGGATTAACAAAAAACTTGATTTGGACGATGGGACAATGTACCGCTTGTTAGTATCCTGCACCGAAGCAGTGAATAATGCAATTATCCATGGAAATAAGTCCGATCCCAATAAAACCGTCACTATCCAATGCATTGTAGAAAAGCATTCTCTCACGATTCGTGTGAAAGATGAAGGCAAAGGATTTGATCCGGAAAGATTACAGGACCCTCGTGAAGAAAAGAACCTGATGAAAGAGAGCGGACGAGGGGTGTTCTTAATGCGTTCATTAATGGATGCTATTACCGTAAAACGACTTAAATCTGGATCGGTCGTAGAAATGAAAGTAAGGCTTCACAAACAGCTTTGAATTTGTAATGGTGCGTTGGAAAAGAAAAACCCGTCTCTCACGAGACGGGTTTTTCTTTTATATGAAAATTGCACGGATAAAATACTTTACTGAATAGCCGGGCTGAACAGCTTTTGTAATGAATTGAATGCTCCAAATGGAAACACCGGATCGATTTTTCCGTTCCCCCCTTTATAAAGAGGAGCTGACAGTTTCGGTAAAGCGCTGACATCGACCAGTGGTATATTCATATCGAAGTAAGCATTGATCACTTTGATATATTCGTTTGCTACAATACCGTAGCCGCGATCCGATGGGTGTACACCATCTAAGCTAAATATGTTGCCTGTAATATAATCAGCAGTATATTTTTCGCCGGCAATAACGATGCCATTAGCTTCTATGTTATTAAAGAAGCTGTTGAAATCTACTACTAACGCACCTTCGGTGGCTGCAACAGATGCGATAGTACTATTGAAATTATTTACCGCAGCAGTCGCTGTTGCAATTTCATCAGCATCGAGAATTAGAGCATCCGGCCATGGATTTTGCGGATGGAAACCGAATGGCTTAGTTGTATCAATGCCAACTGCAGCTAAAGCAGGATACAACACTTCGATTGTTGTTCCCTTCAAAGCTGCTGCATCACGCCAGAACTGGCCTGTGGATTGGCCAAGCAGTGCGGCATATGCTTTTCCTTTTAACGTAATCAGTGGGGCATTTGCTTCTATCAATTTAGTTGAATCGAAGGACATGCCTAAGGTTCCGTGTTTCTGATATCGCAGATAATATGCCGACGGAATATGGGGAGCAATGAGTGGATTTGCAGTTGTGAAGAATGGAATAGAAGTTACATTTGGAATATTCCCAACAATGATTTTTGCTTTTGGCAGGGTTTTACGCAGTGAATCTAGTGCTTGTCCGTAAAGGGGGTTGAATATTTTTGGATCAGTCGGTGCATTAGGATCAGTGCCGCCGCTGGCAGCGAATCCCAATACATCATTTGCGCCAAGCCAGAAGGTTACAAGATCAGGCTGTAGTGCTGCAGCCTGATGAAAGACGCTTGTTGTGCCCGCTGGTTGGCGGAGAATAGCGAAGCCAATTCCGGTATTTAATCCGGCTGTTGTATTCGTGCCATTATAATTTCCGGTCATATCTATAAATCCTGCAAGCGGGATACCGGGAATTCCTAAATTATCATAAGGTCTTTTAAGCGTTACGGCGTTTTCAGGTGCAGCAGCTGTTAAGGCTTCTCCAGCAGGACCAATAAGTGGGGTTGTGCCTGACCAGCCATAAATAATATATCGGGAAGCTCTTCCTGTCGATCGATCTGGTGTACCGGGATCGGGCCAATATGGTTGTTCAAATGTTCTTATGTTCGCCCCTGCCTTGGTTAATTGCTGCGCAATGAGATTTGGGTAACTATAAAGTTGTGCCGATTTATATAATCCGCCAGATTGGTATCCTGCTGTGAGACTGTTGCCGATAGCAACATATTTTGTAACGGTCGAATTGCCGAGGCCGATAGCAGGTTCTGTAGGCGCCGAATCCGTGCAACCGATCAGGAGCGCGGCAATCAACGCAGCGAGAGTGATGAAGAGAACTATATATTGTTTCATTGTCTATCTCCAATTCTTTTGTTTGATGGATGCATAATGATTGTCGTCTTAGAAAGTGTAACCAATGTCGATACCGATAAGTGTTGCCGTCATATTGTAAGTACCATCGAAGGTGATAACGGTATTCTCTGCTTTACGTTGGTCAAACTTCAGGAAGAGGTATGATGCATCCACTCTCCATTGCTCGCAAATCTTATATCCGACACCTATGTTATACCCATTCCGATTGTTATCTGGAAGCATAGGATCTACATACGCTGATGATACAGGTGAATGGTCATAGAGATAACCGGCTCGTAATTGGATATCATCCATTGTGTATTCCGCGCCAATTCGTAAGATATATGTGTCCTGATAATTCTTGGGTGATACTTTATTCTTCGTCGGGTCTGCCTTGAATTCGATTGCTAATTCTTTATAGGATGACCAGCCGACATATTGATAATCAGCTTCGACTTCAAGATTCTTCATAACCTTGCATGCCAATCCAGCGTATCCTGTTGCCGGTAATGTAATCGAAGCAGAGGCATCGCCAGTCGGAAGTGCCAACACCGTATAGTTAGGATCGAATTTTGCCGAACCGGTTGCATCAAGTTTTACAGAACTGCGATAAGAGATGCCTAAAGATAATTCCGGAACGAACTTATAAATGATTCCAGCATTGAACCCGACACCCGTTGCGCTTAAATCGAGATTAAGCATTGGAGGGTTTTCAAATGGAGTTGGAGTTGCGATTTTCATTGTGACTTTACCTGTTACATAGTTTATTCCAGCGCCCACGGAGAATTGATCACTGACTTTATAGGCGATTGTAGGTGTGATAAAGTAACTTGTCAGGTCAGTCTTTTGCGTGATGTACTGACCGACCCAGTGTGCGGGCCATTCTGTTCCTAATCCATATGGATTATTCACCCCAAGGCCGAGATGAATATTATCTGCTAGTTCGTAAGTTCCGTAAACATTAATCGGGGTGAAGGTTTGATCCACCATCTTTGTCTCTTTGGTAGTTGAAATGTCATTAGGACCGTAAAAAGTAACCTTGGGCATAATAAATGTCGTTCCCAGGTATACCGATGAACCCTGAAAACCCAATCCGGCCGGATTGAAATATATTGCCGATGGATCGTCAGCTCTGGCAGCAAATGCACCTCCTTGAGCCATTGCACGTGTGCCATGCTCATTTAATTGGAATCCTCCACCTAAAGCGATACAAACTGCCAACACAGAAAGGACAAGAGTTCCCAATAGATGTAGAGAATAAAGTCTCAATGCGACCTCCTCAAGTGATGTGAATGGTTTGTGGTTTTATATAAAATTAGGCAAAACTGTTTACAATGTCTTAAAACGAAAATAGTATAATAAATGAATTAATAAGAAGCAATCTTCAGATGAAAAATGTTACACATAACGTGCGAACCTGCGTAGCTGTCCCGACTTGCGGAAGGTGCTGCGGAGAGATGATAGAAACAGATCCCGCTCGGTAGCATAGCTTCGTTACATTGTCGTGTAGGGTTCGGATCATGGACATTCAACGAGGCTAAGATTTTTTTAATGACGATTTAAAAGTAATATTATGTGTCAATTAGTTTGATTATTATCAAAAACTCAATAATTTGTTGTCGAATTGTAATACCAGCTCTCAATTTACTTGGTCAAGTTCAAATCACAAGCTACACTTATATAATTAAAAATACGGAATACAGGAATAGCAAGAGAAGTCAGAATGTATCTTAATATAGCTGAGTCGAGGACCGAAGCAATTCCTGCCGTTCTACTCCTGAGTTTTCCTGATGTTTCGGTGCAACTGTTACTTATTCGATGTGTTCCAATTCTCGTGTTTTATGAAAAATAGTTATGCCGGAAGATTAAGTGTGGCAAGAATTAAAAAGAGGATAAGAGCTACGTTGAGATGAAAACAACACAATACAAACTGGGAAATCGTTAATGGTGGGGAAAATTCAGATGAAAAAACTTTTACTCGTTATCTTGTATGTCTCTCTATCGAATGTGTACGGCCAAAAAATACTGCATAATACCGTTCAAACGGATGCAAATCAGTCTGTGATTGTGAATGGTACAGATAACGGGAAGAGTGAAGATGAGATAAACAGAATCATTGTCGAGTTTAAAGATATACCGGATATATTATTACCAAAGGTGCTTCGTAAAAACGGAATCAATCATAATCGATCTGCTCAATTAGTCGAATATCTCTTGGGAATTTCCAAAAAATTTAACAAATCCCTCAATAAAAACCTCTCCCTGACTATTCTCATTAATAAAGAATTCCATAAAGCCTTCTCCGGCGTTCAACTGGAGGTTCCCCGGAAATATATATCCTATATAGCTGGATTAGACTATGTAAAAAAAATTCATATTGATAACCAAGTCCATATCTATCTCGATGAAAGCGTTCCCCTCATCAAAGCCGATAAAGTTTGGACGACCTTGAATAATAAAGGGAAAGGAATCAAAATCTCGATTATCGATACCGGAATTGATTATTTTCATGATGCGTTGGGTCAGGGTTATGGCGTAAATTATAAAGTTATTTACGGTTATGATTTTGTCAATAGGGACAGTGATCCGATGGATGATAACGGGCATGGAACGCATGTGGCGGGGATCGTTGCGGCGAACTCATCGACTCTCAAAGGAGTCGCTCCTGAAGCCTCCCTTGTAGCCTGCAAGGTATTGGATGCAACTGGGAACGGTTACTCTTCTACAATCATTGAGGCAATTGAGTATAGTATCGATCCGAATAATGACGGAGATTTTTCTGATGCCGTGGATGTCATCAATTTGAGTGTTGGAGGGTACGGAACACCGGATGATCCTCTGGCAACTGCGGTGAATAATGCATCTGCCATCGGTGTTGTTGTATGTACGGCTGCCGGCAATGATGGCGATCTCGGGTTTTATACAATCGGCAGTCCGGGTTGTGCAGAAAAAGCCATTACTGTGGGCAATTCGACAAAATCAGAAACGCTCGCATCCAGCAGCGCAACGGGACCAACAATAAACAATTTTTTTATTAAACCCGACGTGTTGGCACCGGGAACCAATATAAAATCGTGTAAACTTTCGGGTGGGACTATTGTTTACTCCGGTACTTCAATGGCTAGCCCTCATGTTGCCGGCATCTGTGCGTTATTAAAAAAGCAGCATCCGGAATGGACGCCTGATGAGATGAAAGCTGCCATAAAAACAACGGCTCAGATACTCATGTATGAACCCATGCAGCAAGGGAGCGGTTTTGTCGATGCGTATAAAGCAATTACCGTTGGGACTCTCGTGGTACCGGCCGATCTGAATTTCGGAAAGTGTGATACAACCAATTCATTCTGGAATCCGCATAAAAATCTGAAAATTAAAAACATCTCCCCTACTACACAGAATTATTCTGTCAGCATTTCTTCTACGTATCCCGGGATTAGTTTCATCGTTGATAAACCATCGTTTTCTGTTTCATCAGGTGATTCGACAGCAATCGACATTCAAATGAGCGTCAATAATAGTATCGTACCATTTAATAATTCCGGTTCCAATTCTTATAGCGCCTATGCCCGAATAGCAGGGACAAAAGATACACTATCACTTCCATGGGCATTTGTCAAGCGGCAAATGATACAGTTGAAATTTGAAATGCCAAATTCGATTTTCATACTGGCAACTACTGACAAATTATATCAGCCATCGGAGGCGACATATACCGATTTATATACCGCGGAGTTAAATGTACCAAACGGTAATTATGATTTTATGTCGGGAATGAGAATGAGTGATACTACCTATATATGTATCAAGAAAAATTTAAATCTGACTGGTGCCGATGTTATCACCATTTCTAAAAACGAGTCGAAAAACGAAATTCATATCGACGGAAAGGATGAGTATGGAAGACATTTTGTGGATTTACCTGAGTATTACTATTCATTGATGTTGTTTAATAAACGGAAGTTTCCCCATGCTTTATCTTTTTTTGGCAAATCGTGGAATTATTTTATTTCGGATATACCAGAGAGCCACATCCTTCACTGTTATCAATATAGTACCGACGGCGATAGTGTCTATAGAGCAATCTCGTTCAAACCGGTTTCGAACTATGTTTCGGATATTATTTTTACTAATAAGCCGGAAGATCTTGTAAAACGGAAAGTAAGACTCCTTTATGATAATAAGGTGATTACTTCGGCTGTAACATTTGGACTTTATAATTTGTTTACGAATGATGTAGGCCAAACGTTAGAAGGTATTGATGGAGGAGGCAAAATAATTCCAATCGCGAATAAATACTGGGAGGGGTATGTCGTAAGAAACGAACAGACAGATGATAATCCGGACTTTAAATTTTCTCTGAACGCATTGAATTCATACCCTCCAAATCCCTGGAGCTATTCTTTTGTATCAGCACCCATGAGGGTAAAGAACAAGCAGTTTTTCATGGGGCCTACGAACGAAATTACACCAGATATTTTCATTGAAGAAGACCCCACGCGTCCCTTTATTATAGGTGATGATATTGTATTTGCAAAAGCGGAATATACAATGAAATGGAATTATATTTCCCAAAGAATTTATTTCACTGGTCAAATGGGCGATTCAAGGGACTGTAGTGGAAATATATATTATTACAAGATTTATGATGCAAACAACCTTATTATCGATTCCGGTCACACTGAGATTTTCGATCAAATATCATCGTTTCAAGGTCCGCACTTGAAGACACAATATTATCAGGTTGGGCATTCCCGTTTTGCCGATAGCTCTATTGCGATGTTAACTTCTGTCTTTGGAAAAGGCGAATCCAATTTGGCTCCGCCCAGCCTCACCTCTCTCCAGTTTAGAAATTCCTCTGGGAGACCTGCCGATTCTGTTGGTAAATTTGAAAACACCCAATTAAGATTTTCGCTTAAAAATCCAAATCTAAACGAACAATCGGTGAAAGTGGAGATTAAAGATTATCATGCGACGACCTGGTCTGCCTATACTCCCGTTAAAATTGCAGTGCATGATAGTATCGGGAGCCTGTTCGCACTTCAACTGGATAGCAGCAAATGTAAATTTATCAGATTACTCTCGGTTAAAATCAGCTATGCAGATAATTCCGGAAATTCCGGGGAATGGCTCCTTGATCCTGCGTTGAAAATAAACAGGGAAAATCATTATGCACCGAAATTAACCGCCATCGGCGATAGGACGATTCTAGAGGACGATACTCTATCAATTCGGGTCTATTGTACTGATCTGGATAATGATCCGATATTCTATAGATTAAAGGCAAAGAACTCGCATCCGACCTTTGAAACGAACGATACTTTAGTGAAGATTATCCCCGAACCGAACTGGCATGGAACAGATGAGATTTGTCTCATAGCCTCGGATGGAGAATTATCGGATAGTACTACATTTACACTCCATGTCACTTCCGTGAATGATCGACCGGGGAATTTCCAGTTGGTTAACCCGCATAATGCATATAGACTTGAGTTAAATGGGGGAAATAAAAATGATAGTCTCTCTTTCTCCTGGTCAAGAAGTACTGATGTCGACGGAGATGGTCTTCTCTATCGTATGTATCTATTCGCGGATAGCACGATCATCGATAGTGTTGTGACTTCAGCGAATACCTTCAAATATCCATATTCTCACTTCTCAAAGTTGTTGATCGATAATCAGAAAGATTCATTGGTATTACGGTGGAGTGTCTGTGTGTCGGATGGTATTGACGCCGTCTCTGCCGGGAATAATCCCTATGAATTCGTTATATCGAATAGAACCACAGATGTAAAAGATGAGAAACTCCCAACGACGTACTGTTTATACAATGCATATCCAAATCCGTTTAATCCGACAACGGTCATTGAATATGATATTAAGGAATCCACGGATGTTAAATTAAATGTCTATGATACACAGGGCAGAATAGTGAGGGTCCTTGTCGATAGAAAGCAAAATATGGGGACTTATAGAGTGACTTTCAATGCTTCCCAATTGCCGAGCGGAGTATATTTTTATACGCTGAGAACCAAAAACTATTCCAATACAAAAAAGATGATTCTGATAAGATAAAGGCTATGAAGATCAGTCCCCGCTCCACAAGAATTCGGAAAAAGATACTTTTCTTTGTCAGCATCGTCTCTTGAAAAATATCAGATCCTGGTAATTATAGTAAGGGGCGACTGGATAGTATTGTTATCCAATTTTAACGAAAAAAAAGCCTCCTAAAAGGAGGCTTTTTCACTAAATAAATAATGTACTTTGCGTTATGCAGGTTGCACGATGCTTATGCGTTGCTTTGTTTTATCGAAGCGCTCGAATTTTACAATACCGGTAGCAAGTGCAAAAAGTGTATCATCGCTGCCAATACCAACATTGATACCAGGATGAAATTTCGTTCCTCGCTGACGTACAAGAATGTTCCCTGCGAGTACTAATTGACCACCGAAGCGTTTCACTCCGAGGCGTTGAGCATTACTATCGCGGCCGTTCCTAGAACTTCCACCACCTTTTTTATGAGCCATACAACCTCTCCTGTTTAAGCAAGATTTGTTATTTCAATTTCCGTATACTGCTGGCGATGCCCATTACGAACTCTATAGCCTTTTCGTTTTTT
>Ga0187886_1004162_pt1 | contig 10490 bp, 7 predicted proteins | sample June2016WEW_20_1_FD_133001 | JGI IMG/M metagenome (GOLD analysis project Ga0187886, IMG submission 133001) | Peatland microbial communities from SPRUCE experiment site at the Marcell Experimental Forest, Minnesota, USA - June2016WEW_20_150 | ecosystem: Environmental > Terrestrial > Soil >... | reverse complement strand
GTTGTTACCGACAAAGTTACTCGCACCATTACCGGCTCGGTCTTCGGCGAAAAACTGCTGCGTATTATCGAAATCGACGGCTTCAACGCCGAGATAACTCCTCAGGGAGCGGTCGTCATTATCTTCAACGAGGACCGTCCCGGCGTTATCGGCCATCTTGGCACGGTGCTGGGCAAGCACAAAATCAACATCGCGACTATGGGTGTCGGACAAAAGCTCGACCAGCAAAAAGCAGTACTGGCCGTCTCGCTCGATAAGACACCTGATGAGGATACAATCGCTGACCTTCGTAAGCTTGACTTTGTCAACGAAATCCATGTTTGTCAGCTTGACTAACTTCGCAGACGTAAAAATTAAAGGCGAATCGGCAGCGATTCAACGGGTGTGTAAATAATGGCCGGCGAACTGATAATTACCGTTAGTGGTCTCAGGGGTATTGTCGGCGAAAACCTCACCCCGCAAGTCGCTGCCGATTACGGCTGCGCTTTTGGTTTTTTCCTCCGCTCGAAATCGCCCGACGCGGATAAGTTGACCGTTTGTATGGGCCGGGACTCTCGGCCAAGCGGGCAATCACTGGCTTCCGCCGTTACGTCCGGCTTGACGACCGCAGGTATCGACGTAATTGACCTCGGCATTGTCACGACACCAACCGTCGGCATTATGATTAAGCACCTTGCCTGCGCGGGCGGCGTAATCATCACCGCTTCTCATAATCCGCTCCCTTATAACGGTGTCAAACTCCTGCTCGATAACGCAATGGCTCCGCCTCCCGATGTAGCAGAGCAAATCAAAATTTGTTTTGAAATCAGAGATTTCTTTTCAGATGACTCGCTCAAACCAGGCAAAATTTCCAGCAATGACAAAGCGGATGACATTCACATTGCCAAGGTACTTCGCATTGTTGACCAAAAGGCAATTGCCAAAAAACAATTCAAAGTCGTTCTCGACAGTATTAATGGGGCAGGGGGGCGACCGGGCATAAAACTCCTCACGGCGCTGGGTTGCAAAATCACTCCCGTAAATACCGAACCAACCGGCCTATTCGCACATCCGCCTGAACCAACTGCTGAAAATCTTGTATCGCTTTGCGATGCCGTCAAAACCGCTCGTGCCGATATCGGTTTCGCGCAGGACCCCGATGCCGACCGTCTCGCGATTGTCGACGAAGCCGGCACATACATCGGCGAGGAATATACCCTCGCCCTGGCCGCCAAACTTATATTCAGCAAACAAACCGGCTCTGCCGCCGCCAATCTCTCAACTTCCCGTATGATTGACGACATCGCAAAAGCGGCGGGGGGGCGAGTCATCCGCACGCCAGTCGGCGAAGCCAACGTTGCCTCCGCGATGATAAAAAATAACTGCGTCATCGGCGGTGAAGGCAACGGCGGCGTCATCGACCTTCGCATCGGCCCCATTCGCGATTCCCTTGTCGCTATGGCATTTATCCTCCAGTTGCTTGCCCAGACAGGCAAAACCGTTAGTCAGCTCGTCAGTGAAATTCCTCGCTACTATATGACCAAGCAAAAATTCTCCGCCGACAAGGCGAAAGTGAAACGCATTCTCGACGCCGTTAAAAAACTGTTTCCTGATGCCAAAATCGATTCCTCAGATGGTTTCAGATTCGATTTCCCCGACACATGGATTCACATCCGCTCAAGCAATACAGAACCGATTGTACGCGTCATTGCTGAAGCCAAAGATAAAGCCGCTACGGCAAAATATATCGACGCTATCCTCAAAATCGCCCAATAGCGGGTTAGGAATTCAGACCCTGCTATTTCCCTTCGAGCCACTGGGCACAAAATTCACCTAATTTGGTCAGATCTTCCTCCGGCCATTGATTTGCAAAAATTGCGTAATCCCCGAAATCAACATCGCAGTCATTGTCCTGATTAGCCGAGAGCGGACAGGGTATGATGTTGAAAAACAGAAAAGCAGACATATTTTCTACTCCGGTTACCGTGACCTCGATAAGTGCCGGCCCCGGCTCTTGTCCTGTTATTGTTATCTCAGAAAATCCGTTTTCATCGGTGGTTTGCACCGTTTTTGACCCTTCGGAAAGAATAAAACCGCTGGTAAATTTGAAACTTCCTGCCCTTTTGATAAACTCTACGTCAGCTCCCCCCACACCCGCAAAATTATTCTGCACCGCTGCTTTAATCGAAGCACTCGCTCCCACCGCCACATCTGGTGAATACATGCCGTCGGGCGGATATGTATGAATATTTTCAATCCTCGGTTCGGGTGATTCTGATAAGATATATAAAACATTCACTCGGCGCCAACCGAATACTAGTTGCCCATATCTGGTATATACACCCCATCGGCGTTGATTGCATGGGTCGGGCTGACCCTGATTGGGATCGTCCTGTACACACACTTGGTTTGAATCAGGGCCATGTGAATACCCAATAACTGTTACCATGTGCTTGCCGCCTAACATGGCGTCTTGATAAACCAGTTCCACATCCTCATTTGCATCAATTTCATTGCGAATGAATTCCCAACTTGCTTTTCCTCTGTAATTTATCTTGCCGTCGGGGGAGTTGAAATCATTATAATCATTGGGCCCGGCAAATTTATTGATAATATTGAAATCCCTTGTTACCCTAAGTTTGCCATTAAGTATGTCGCAGACGTCTTGCGCAGGTTCATTCGGCCCCCTATGCGCTGCAGTATCATAGGTCTGTTTCAGCAGATTTGGATCCTTTTGATTCCCGAGGTTTATAAAACTTCTCTTATCCAGCCAAAGCAAACTGCGTGCTATCGACATTGGCGTACATGCGTTGAGCTCTTCTTCGAGGTCGGGAACATCATCTCTGGTTTCTACAGCGTTGCTGTCGTTGCCGCCGTTGAATTTGATGTTCGGTGAATCCCCCGTGCCGCCGGTTTCGCCCTCAACAATATTTTCAATGCCTGAACCCACATTATAAAGACCGTTTTGAACAGAAGCTCTTGTAAAGATGCTGGATTCCGGTGCCGATGTAATTGGTACTGTTGATAAATCTAGGCGGTACTCGATCTCAGGCAGGGCTGTCCCCTGTTCAACCACATCCGCTAAACTGAATGAGTACCCTGATGTAAATGGCTTGCTCAGATTTCTGCCGATAGGAGTCATCATATTCTGGATTACCCAGAATGATGGACTGTTGGTATCGAGGCGGACAGTCAGATTCAGAAAGTAGATATTTGGGTCATCGTCAGGTATAAGTGTGAATTCGAAATCGCCGCAGTTGCTGTCAACAATCGGTTCGCCCGTGAGCTCACCAAAATCCATCTGATATATTTTCACATCAGTGATTGTGATTGCAGACGCGCCCTGTGCCGCAAACACCGTTACTACCAGCACCGTCCATATCACCGAACTTGTGTGTCTTCGACGGTTAATATTTTTGTATAGCCACGCCGCACCAAGTCCAAGCAGCGTTAAGGATAAGCTCGCCGGTACAGGAATCGGCGGCGGAACCTTTTTGTCGCTGGCGATTGTTTCATCAAAACCGGTTCCCGTTGCTCCTATGGGTATCGATATGCCCAGCGGCGCAGGCAAATCGGCGCCGTCCGCAAGTCCGATGCCAAATCCATTATTTTCATTTCCTATGGGCCAGCCGTAATACGATGTAATTGTTTTGCTGGCAGTTTCAATCGCCAGCGATATATAATCCATCGCAAACATCGAATCGCGTGTGTCGGTAAAACAGAAGTTCAGCCCTATGTACCCCCCAGCCAGTGCAGGGAAAAATGATGAATCTATATCTGCGCTTATTATCCCCGTCTGCAGCTTGCCCATATCTATCTTCGGCTTATTAGGCCACGCTGCTGTCCCGAAAAAATCGTCCGACAGGTCGTAAGTCCCAAGGTTTCCCGTAAGGTCAACAAGCTTTATGTAATTTAACTCATATCCCATTACCGTCCGATGTGCAGTAAATGACGCAAAGTCAACCGAAAAGCTTGCCGATTCTATCACCCCGCTTATCGGCTCGTAAATAAAGCTTGCTCCTCCTGATGCGATACTCCCCATGCAAATCGCCCAGATTACTATCCCCCATAAACCTGCTTTTCTAATTTCCTTACTCATTCTTGCCTCCACCCGCCCATCTTATAGGCGCACTATCCGACCATTAGACACCCCCAAAAAATATTTTTCGCCCTTCTTTTAATCTCCTTATCCTTTTTCGGCTCTGGCCTTTTACGCGGACCTGAGCCCTCTCTTCAAAAGTCATTTTCCCACCTACTATAAAGTCCATTGTTTGTCAAGTATTTTCTTGACCAATTTTTATGTATTTAATGTTGGTTACGATACCGAATCGTTTTTTTAAAGCTCTCATTTTGTCTTTTTGACCAGCAGAAGCTGGAATTTACCCTTTAATATCCTTCCAGTAAATTCCAGTTGCCGCTGTTTTTTGCCTTTAGTCAAAACTACGTATGTTCCGCAATCGGCTATATCCACCCGGCCTTTGCCATTGTTAACGGGGCCTTCATAACTTAGGAATTTAAGCGGATGGTCGAATATCTTTACCGCCTCAATCGCCTTTTTCCCCCATTCTTCAGGCGGCAAACTCACCCGATATGTTTCCAGAATCCCGCCCGACTCCAGCATCAGATCCCAATGCGTCGGCTCCGACTCTTTCTGGTGTTTCTGCACGACAAATTTCTTTGACTCTTCCATATCTGCCGCTCTATTATATGGTCTTAAAACTGTGATAGTAAGGCAATAAATCATAACAGAAAACCATTGTATTTGCCGAAGATATCTAATAAGATTTATGCCCTTCCGTCATTGCTTATTGTTATGAGCATTTCGCCGCTCGGCAATACATTGGGTGGGCTCTTGAAAGGTTGTTTGGACTGTTATGCTTGATAAATTTTTTAACCCGAAATCAGTTGCTATTGTTGGCGCCTCACGGCAAAAGGGCAAGGTCGGTTATGAAATCTTAAGGTCGATGATTGATGCCGGCTTCCCCGGCCCAATCTACCCTGTTAATTCACAGGCCAACGAAGTCGAGGGGCTTAAGTGTTTCCCATCCCTTACTTCAATTGGCCAGACGCCTGACCTGGTGGTTGTAGTTGTTCCCGCTAAGGTGGTTTCCGGTGTTATGCAGGAATGCGCCAACCTCGGCGTCAAAGCGGTTGTCGTAATTACCGCCGGCTTCAAAGAGGTTGGCGAAGAGGGCCGGAAGCTCGAACAACAGGTCATACAGATTGCAAGACAGGCGGGCATACGAGTCATTGGTCCCAATTGCCTCGGTCTCATCGTCCCATCAATCAAGCTCAACGCCAGTTTTGGCGGTACGCTTCCCGCCGTCGGTTCAACAGGTTACCTGTCTCAATCCGGAGCTCTTTTGGCTGCTATTCTCGATATGGCCAATGCCAACGGTATCGGCTTCAGCAAACTCGTCAGCATCGGCAACAAAGCCGATGTCGATGAGCTTGATGTTATCGATGCACTCGCAGAAGACAAAGATACCAAGGTCATCGCCGGTTATCTCGAAAACATCACCGACGGAAACGCCTTTGTCAGCCACGCCGAACGAATTTCTCAGAAAAAACCCATCCTGCTTATGAAGGCAGGTGTTACCGCCGCGGGCGCAAAAGCCGCATCTTCACACACCGGTTCTCTCGCCGGAAGCGAGACCGCGTACGAAGCCGTTTTCGAAAGGGCGGGCGTCATTCGCTGCTTCTCTCTCAAATCACAATTTGATTTTGCTCAGGGCTTTGCCTATCAGCCGTTGCCGAAAGGCAATTCAGTCGCCGTTATTACCAACGCGGGCGGTGCGGGCATTATGGCTGCCGATGCCATTGAAAAGCTTCATCTTACCTTTGCAAAGCTCAGTGATGAAACCCAGAAGCGTCTTGCAGAAAAACTTCCTGCCGCCGCCAATCTGCATAACCCAATCGACGTCCTCGGCGACGCTTTGCCGGACCGCTATGAGTTTGCTCTCAATGTTGTTCTCGATGACCCGAATGTCAATTCAGTCCTTATACTTCTCACACCGCAGGCTATGACTGACGCCACGGGCACTGCTAAAGTTATCGTTGATATCGTAAAGAAAAAACCGGACAAACCCGTCTTTGCCGCATTTCTCGGCGCAGGCAAGGTAACGGAGGCCAACTCCGTTCTGCGGCAGGGCAAAGTTCCGCCATATGACTCACCTGAATCCGCAGCCCTGACTATCAGGGTAATGAATGAGTACGTCCGCTGGCTGGCAAGGCCCAAACGTGTCATCAAACTCTTCTCGGTCAATCGCCACAAAGCCGAAACAATCATCGAAAGACACCTTCGCCAGGGTATCAGCCAGATTGGCGAAGCCGAGTCCAAAGAAATTCTTGAGGCATACGGCTTCGTAACACCCAAAGACGCAATCGCCAACACCGCCGAGCAGGCCGCAAACATCGCAGAGCAGCTCGGTTATCCCGTCGTCCTAAAAATCTGGTCGCCTGATATCATTCATAAATCAGACGTCGGCGGCGTCAGGGTTGGTCTCGAAACCCGGCAGGAAATTATGGACGCCTTCGACCTGATGATGTTCAGGATTCCCAAAAAGCTCCCCAACGCCAAAATTCTCGGCATCCTCGTCCAGACAATGTGCTCACGCGGCAAAGAGCTTATCCTCGGCATGCACCGCGACCCCCATTTCGGCCCTCTTATGATGTTTGGCATGGGAGGCACTATGGTCGAAGTTATGCAGGATGTCTCTTTCTACCTGGCACCTCTGACCGCCGAAGAGGCCAAGCAGATGCTTGTCAGCACAAGAACATATAAACTTCTTATCGGCGCACGAGGCCAGCAGGGCGTTGATATCGACGCCGTCGCCGAAGGCCTGCAGCGTCTTTCCCAGCTCGTAACGGAATTCCCGGAAATTCAGGAAATGGACATCAATCCCTTCATGGTCGGTCCCCAGGGTACTACCCCCGTGGCCGTGGATGCCAGAATAAGGGTGGAAAAAGCTTAACTCAGGAAAAGTATTATGGTTGATTTCGACTGGAAAGAAAAATACAAATCGAAAATAGCGGCTGCCTCCGAAGCTATGAAGGTCATCAAATCCGGCGATTATATCTTCATAGGTTCCGCTTGCGCGCAACCCCATCACCTCGTCGCAGCACTGGTCGAGCATTCCGCGCACATCTACGACGCGCATATAATCCACATGCTCACTATGGGCGAAGCTCCCTATGCCAATGAAAAATTCCGCGAAAAATTCAAAATGAACTCATTTTTCATCGCAGACAACGTCCGCGACGCCCTCAACAAAGGCATTGGCGATTATACGCCCATATTTCTTTCCGAAATTCCCAACGAGTTCGAAAGCGGCAGAGTTCCTCTCGACGTCGCTCTTATTACAGTTACTCCTCCCGACGTCAACGGTCTCTGCTCTCTCGGCGTATCCGTCGATATCGTAAAGTCCGCTACCGCCAATGCCAAATACGTCATCGCACAGGTTAATTCACGCATGCCAAGAACTTTTGGCGACTCCTTTGTCCACGTCAACAATATCGATTGCCTTGTCCCCTTTGACGAGGATGTTTTTGAAATCACCGTTCCTGAAACCGACGACGTTATGCGGCGTATCGGCGAGAATATCTCGCGTCTCGTCGAGGACGGCTCAACTATCGAATGCGGCATCGGACGAATCCCGCAAACGCTCGCCGAATACCTCAAAGACAAAAAAGACCTCGGCATCCATACCGAAATGTTCAGCGACTGGATTATCGACCTCATTGAATGTGGTGCTATTACCTGCGCCAAGAAAACCGTTAACCACGGCAAAGTCGTTGCCAGTTTCTGTATGGGCACCAAACGCCTTTACGAATACATCAACAATAACCCATTCTTTGAATTCTATCCGAGCGAATACGTCAACGATTCTTTTCTGATAAGCCAGCATGAAAAAATGGTCGCCATCAACGTCGGTCTCGAAATAGACCTCACAGGTCAGGTCTGTTCCGACTCCCTCGGCTATCGCTTCTACAGCGGCATCGGTGGTCAAATCGACTTCCTTCGCGGCGCCGCCCGAAGCAGGGGAGGCAAAGCCATTATCGCTATGCCCTCCACTGCACGCTCAGGCGAGGTCAGCAGAATTGTACCCCATCTCACCGAGGGTGCAGGCGTCGTCACAACCCGCGGAGATGTTCATTACGTTGTTACCGAATACGGTATCGCTTATCTTCATGGCAAATCAATCCGCGAAAGGGTCCTCGACCTTATCAATATCGCTCATCCTAAATTCAGAAGCGAGCTTATCCATGCCGCCAAGGCGCACAATTACATCTACGCCGACCAGATTGAGCTGGACTGGGACAAAGTCAGGTACCCGGTCGAACTCGAACGCTACGATACCCTCCGCGACGGAACCGAAATCTTCTTCAGGCCCGTTAAGCCCAACGATGAACATGAGCTGTCCGAAATGCTCTACTCCCTTAGCGAAAAATCCGTCCAGACAAGGTATATGACGCACACAGTGACCTTCTCACACAAGGATGTCCAGCAGCTCACCAATATCAATTACCAGCAGGATATCGCCATCGTCGGCATCGTTCCCGGCCCTTCAGGCGACGAAAGCATCGTCGCGATGGCACAGTACTTCCTCGACCCCAAAACACAGTCCGCAGAAGTCGCATTTGTCGTCCACGACGAATGGCAGCAAAAAGGAATGGGAACCTACCTGCTCGACTATATTTGTAAAATTGCCAAGCAGAGAGGCGTCAAGCGGTTCTTCGCGAAAGTTATGCCGAGCAACAAACCAATGCTCGCCATATTCCATAACTCCGGCTACAAGGTTAATACCACTTTCGACGGAGAGGTTTATAATATATCTTACGACCTGACCGATAAATAAAGAGAGACCGTTGTGACCACAAAACCCGCTGCCTTCATTTATTCTTCCCAGCTCGAAGAAATTTCATATCCGCCGGGACATCCTTTCAATACCATACGCGCAAAAAAAACACGCGACATCATAAATTCAATGGGACTGCTCACCCCGCCGGATAGAATCGAAGTCCCCCCTGAACCCGCCGACAGAATCATCCTGAAAAAATTCCACACTGCCCGCTATCTGCACAACCTCCAGAACGCCTCAAAAGGCCAATGGGATTACGACGCCCTCAATATGGGGCTTGGCACCTCCGATTGCCCCGTCTTCAAGGGAGTATATGAATACGCGGTTCTGGCAGTCGGGGCAACTATCACTGCTGCGCAACTCATTCTCGACGGCAAAGTCGATGTCGCGTTCAATCCTTCGGGCGGCTTTCACCACGCCCACCCCGCCTTTGCCTCGGGTTTTTGTTACATCAACGACGTTGCCCTTGGCTGCGAAGTTCTCGCCGAGCAGGGTAAAAAAGTCCTCTATCTCGACGTCGATGTTCATTGCGGCGACGGCGTCGAGGCCTTTTTCTACAACCGCTCCGACGTTATGACAATTTCGCTCCATCAGAACCCCAAAACCCTTTTCCCCGGCACCGGCTTCGAAAACGAAATAGGCAAAGGCAAAGGCAAGGGCTACTGCGTAAATATCCCGCTGCCCATCGGGACATACGATGAGGCCTATATGCTCGCAATCAAAACCGTCGTCCTGCCGCTTATTCACGCATTCAAACCCGACGTTTTTGTCTTTGAGCTTGGCGCTGATGCCCTCGCCGGCGACCCGTTGGCAAATCTTCGCCTGACAAACAACGTTTACTCGGACATAATTCATCAGTTGCTCGCCTTCGGAAAACCCATCCTTATGACCGGCGGAGGCGGCTACAACCTCGAGAACACCGTTCGCGCCTGGGCGCTCGCCTGGTCTGCGCTCTGCGGGGCGGATGGCGAGCTTGATGCCAATATGCTCCTCGGCGGAATTATGCTCCAGACAACCGAATGGCAGGGCGGCCTGCGTGATAGAGTTCTCCCCATTAACTCCCAGCAGCGGGACGCCGTTATGCCCGCCCTCACCGTGACTTTGGACACCCTCAAATCAACCCTTTTCCCCCTCCACGGGTTGTAGACGTTGGGCGTTCTCTGCGGCTTGTTATTTAAGCAGTTTGGTGATTGTCTCGGCAAGGTGTTTTGCGGCGGCGACAACCTCTTTGGTCGCTTGTGCGCCGAAGGTCAGCGTCTTTGGCTGTATGCCGATGATTATCGCCTGAAACTTGAACGATCCGAGCAGGTAATCAACAATGACCTTGAGCGGCAGCGAGTGCGTGCAAAATGAAGTTCCGCCGATTGTTTGGGGTTCCATTACCTCGATATGTCCCGGCTTTTTATTGAGTTCGGCGGCGTCGATAATTATCAGATGCGTCGGCTGAAACTTTTTTATCTCACCTGTGAGATTTTCAGGCGCCGTCTCGCCGACGAAAATGCGAACTTCAGGGAGGGTGGTTTTGCCTTCGATTGCTTTTTTGATTTGCTGTGCTGCCAGAAGTCCCGCGACGTCATCGCCGCGCAATTCCGAGCCAACGCCTAATATGGCGACCCGCTGGGCGTTATGTAGTTTCTTTTTTAGAATCTT
>Ga0187886_1004161_pt1 | contig 10493 bp, 9 predicted proteins | sample June2016WEW_20_1_FD_133001 | JGI IMG/M metagenome (GOLD analysis project Ga0187886, IMG submission 133001) | Peatland microbial communities from SPRUCE experiment site at the Marcell Experimental Forest, Minnesota, USA - June2016WEW_20_150 | ecosystem: Environmental > Terrestrial > Soil >... | reverse complement strand
GAGTTCTTTCCGGAATGTGATGTTGGTTTTTATCCTTGCTTTTTCCAGGTTTTCTCTCAAGATTGCTGTCCATTCTTTTCCTCGTCTGTCAAAATCCAGGAGCAGAATGACTTCTCGGTTTCCAGTTTTCTCTATTTCAGATATGAGGTCCAAGCGGGATTTTCCACCGGTTTTTGCAGTCACTATTTGCCCTAGCACTCCCAGCGTTCTCAGGGTTTCTACATCTTTTTTTCCTTCAACGATTATCGGTGTTCCTTTGGCTGATTCTTCTGCTAAGCATTCTAGAACTTGCTGGATCCTTTCTTGTCTTTCCCTGAGATGTGCAGACAAGGTTTTTACCTTGTTACCTTAACGTTTTTCACGGCGTTGAGGCATTCTTTTGCTTCTTTGTTGTTTTCAAAGTATCTTCTGACGGGTTCAAGGATTCTTGCGAGTTCTTCTGCGACAGCGTTCTTGAGGTCTTGCGGGTGCAGTTTTCCCTCTGCATAGGCTTTCTGAAGTTCTTTGAGGTTGTCGAAGGTGATTGGGCCGCCGAACTTGGCTGGTCTTTGTATGGTGAAGGTTTTGTTTTCTCTGAAGATTATGAACTTGCATATTTCTAGGATTGGGTTGTACTCCACGGTTTTTTCGGGGCAGAAGGACTGTGAGATTTTCTGTTTGATTTCCTCAGGGTGGTCATAGATGAAGATGCAGGTTTCTGGTTTGCTTTTTGACATCTTTATTGATGACAGTATTTCTCTTTCTTTCTCTTTCGGGATGGGCCAGATGGGCGGTTTAGCGAGGCCTTGGAGGTAGCTGTGATGGACGCACACGGGTTTCCAGCATCCGAGTTTTTCGCCCAGTTCACGTGCTACGACGTTGGCTTTGCGTTGGTCTATGCCGAGTTGGCAGATTTTTACTTCCATGTGGAATATGTCGGCTACCTGCATAGGCGTGTACAGGTAGTCTGAAACGTGTTTGGCTTCAGATTCCTGTCTTCCTGCGATCTCGAGTGTGCGGGTTACTCTGGCTATTGAGAGGTTTTTTGCTATCAGTACCATTTTTTCCCAGTAGTTGAGGTCGTCGTAGAGTTCGTCTGAGTAGATGAATTCGACTTTGTCTTCTGGAACGCCAAGGGCTATCCATGAGTGTTTGAAGAGGTCTGCGGCTTTTCTGATGAGTTTCAGGTCGCCGCCTAGCTTGTTGTTGAGCCAAGCGTGCCACGTGGAAAGATAGGCTTTGTACCGTATTCCTGCTTCTATGAAATCCTTCATCTTGTACGCGCAAACCAACCCGGTTCCAATATGCACCAGGCCCGATGGTTCCCAGCCGTTGTAGGCTATGGGATGCTGCTCGGTTTCCAAAAGTTGCCGCAAGTCTTCCGGGGTTATGACTTCCTCCGTGGGCGGTCTGCACACAAGCTCGATTTTTGTTTCTATGTCCAAATTCTGCCCTGCCTACTCTAGGTTTTACCTATCTGTATGCACATGATAAACTTAAGAGTTGTTTTCGCGGGCCTGTTTGTTTCCTACGTAACCTAACACTTAACTTCACTGTGGGGCGGTTCGCCCTTCTAGGTTAAGCTCTCTCCGTCGTAGGGTTTTTGGCCCGCGCCCGCCGTGTCCCATGCTTGGGTAAACTCGCCATCACAAGAATCGGCAAGCCTGAGGCTTGCCCTCTTCCGTTGAGTCCGTCTGCGTGGATGTGTCGGCGGGATTGTGAAGGGCTCGATTTCTTGTCATCGCCAAGGAAGAATGGAGTGTCTGAAAAGTTAAGGGTTACTGTCTCCAGCTCCAGATGTCTTGGGTTCGAAAGCATGCTGGTAAATGATTGTATCTCTGCGGGGTTAGTTTTTTCATGTTCAACTTCAAGGCAGTGCACGTGAGTACCCAGTTCTGAATTTTTTGAGCACTCAAAGTGGTGATGCGCGCGCTAGGATAGTTGCAGAGACTATTAATCCGTTTGCTTCGCGCACGCCAGCGCTACATGTGTAGTAGGTTATGATTGAGCCCACTTGCCTTACCAAACGTGTTTTCGATAGAAACTCTTGTAAGGGCTGGGTGATATTGTTATCTTGAGTGCAACCTTGGAGATGCAGAATGAAACCTGAAGAAAAGGCAAGGCAAGACATTGACAAACTGCTTGAGGCTGCAGGTTGGAAAGTCCAAGATTACAGGGACTTGAATCTTGGAGCCTCTCTAGGCGTTGTTGTCAGGGATTTTCCGCTGGAAACTGGGTTTGCCGACTACTTGGTCTTCCTAGATAGAAAGACTGTTGGAGCGATAGAAGCGAAGGCTCAAGGCACAACTCTGAGCGGCGTGTCAGAACAGACTGAGAAGTATCTTCGGGGCGTGCCTGCCAATATTCCTCAAATATGCAAGCCTTTGCCTTTCGCTTACGAAAGCACGGGTACTGAAACGTTTTTCAGAGACCTTCGAGACCCTGACTCGCGTTCTCGTAGGGTTCTTGCTTTTCACACTCCTGAGACTTTGCATGACTGGGTTGAGAAGAGCGATACTCTGAGGGCAAGGTTGAGGACTATACCTCCCTTGGTTGAGGAGGGATTGAGGGACTGTCAGGTTGAGGCTATAGAGAACTTGGAGCGGTCCTTTGCTGAGGCTAGACCAAGGTCTCTAGTTCAGATGGCGAGCGGCAGCGGCAAAACGTTTGCAGCCGTGACCTTTGTTTATAGACTGATAAAATTCGCTGGGGCTAGGCGTGTCTTGTTCTTAGTTGACCGCAATACTCTTGGACGTCAGACTTTGCAGGAGTTCCAGCAGTACAGAACGCCTGACGATGGTCGCAAGTTCACTGAGCTGTACAATGTTCAGAGGCTGACTTCCAACAAGATTGACCCTGTGAGTCGCGTCTGCATCACGACGATTCAGCGGTTGTATTCGATGCTGAGGGGTGAGGCGGAGTTAGCGGACCCCACGGTTGAGGAGGGCTCGGTGTTTGAGGTTGCACCCAGGCTGGCGAAGCCTGTTGAAGTCTCTTATAATCCTGAAATTCCGATTGAAATGTTTGATTTCATTGTCACTGATGAATGCCACAGGTCGATTTACCATCTTTGGCGGCAGGTGCTCGAGTATTTTGATGCTTTCATCATCGGTTTGACCGCGACGCCGTCCAAGCAAACGCTTGGTTTCTTCAATCAGAACCTCGTGATGGAGTATGGCCATGACAGGGCAGTAGCTGACGGCGTTAATGTGGGCTATGAGGTTTATCGTATAGTGACTGAAATCACCAGGAAGGGAAGCAAAGTTGAAGCGGGCTTCTACGTGGACAAGCGTGATAGGTTGACGCGGAAGACGCGGTGGGAGATACTTGATGAGGATTTGGAGTATTCCCCTCAGCAATTGGATAGGGACGTGGTTGCCAAGGACCAGATTAGAACAGTAGTAAGAACATTCAAGGAGAAGTTGACGGAAATCTTTCCTGGCAGGAATGAGGTTCCTAAAACGCTTGTTTTTGCCAAGGACGATTCACATGCAGAGGATATTGTGCAGATTATGCGTGAAGAGTTTGGGAAGGGTAACGAGTTCTGCAAGAAGATTACGTATAAGACGACAGGTGAAAAAACTGAGGATTTGATTTCCAGCTTCAGAAATTCGTATTACCCGAGGGTTGCGGTTACGGTTGACATGATTTCCACGGGCACTGACATCCGCTCCCTGGAATGCTTGTTGTTTATGCGGGATGTGAAGTCGAATGTTTACTTTGAGCAGATGAAGGGTCGTGGAACCAGAACAGTATCTTCCACGGATTTGAGGTCTGTGACGCCTGACGCTGCTAACAAAACAGGGTTTGTGATTGTGGACGCGGTGGGCGTTTGCGAAAGTGACAAGACTGACTCACGCCCTCTTGAACGTAAGAGAAGCGTGCCATTCGATAAGCTGGTCATTTCACTTGGTTTGGGGGTCAGGGACGCTGATACTATTACAAGTGTGGCTGGTCGACTTTCGAGACTGAACATGGAAATTGACGACAAGGAGAGGAGCGAGATTGAGGCTGCTGCAGGCAAGACCCTTAGACAATTGGTTAATGGCTTGCTCGACGCGGTTGACCCCGATGAGCAGTTGAAGAAAGCCAAGGAAGTATTCAAGACTGAAAGTCCGACTCGTGAACAGTTACAGAGAGCTTCTGAAGAGCTTGCCAAGGTTGCCTGCTCGCCTTTTGATGACCCAGTGTTCAGGAACACGTTGATTGATGTCAAGAAGAGAAGTGAACAGATTATTGATGTCACCAGCAAGGATGTTCTGATTTTTGCAGGTGCCGACGAACTGACCAAGACTGAGAAGGCTAGGGCTTACGTGACCAATTTCAAAAAGTTCATTGAAGACAACAAAGATGAGCTTACGGCATTGCAGGTTATCTACGGCAAGCCTTACGCGAATCGGCAGTTGACTTACGATGCGATTAAGCAGCTTGCTGAAGCGATTAAGAAGCCGCCGTACAATCTTACGCCTGAGCTTATGTGGATGGCTTATGAGCAGTTGGAGAAGTCGAAGGTTAGAGGCGCTGGACCCCAGAAGCTTCTAACGAATATTGTTTCGCTTGTACGATTTGCCATTGGAGCCGTTAACGTCTTACAGCCTTTCTCTGAAACCGTGAACCACAGGTTCACCGATTGGCTAGCTCAGCAAGAAAAGCAAGGAAAAAGCTTCACATCTGAGCAGTTAGAATGGTTAAACATGATAAAAGACCACATAGCAACATCATTGACCATTGGCATAGAAGATTTCGAGAATGTGCCCTTCAACCAGAAAGGCGGAGCAATCAAAGCCTATCAACTCTTCGGACAAGAACTAAACAAGACGTTGGAAGAATTGAATACGGTGTTAGTGATTTGACCGAAGAACAGATCAAGCGAACATCGATACCAGAGAGCTGGGCTTGGACAACAATTGAGAGTATAGCGAAAACTGAAAAAGGCTCAATCAAAATGGGACCTTTTGGAAGTCAATTGAAAAAAACGGAATTAGTAGAAAAAGGCATTCGCGTTTTATGGATTGAAAATGTTGTAAACGACAAATTCGAATATAAAGAAGGCAAATTCATAACCGAAGAAAAATACGAAAAACTGAAAGGTTTTGCCGTTGCACCTGGCGATTTATTGATAACCATGATGGGAACAATAGGCAAAGTTGCAGCTGTGCCAAATGATATCGCGAAAGCAATTTTTTCTTCACATTTGTTGCGAATAAGAGTGGACAACCAATTATGCAATCTTGAGTATATAAAATACGCATTGTTGTCTGAAAACTCAAAGAAGCAAATGACCAAAGAATCACGTGGAGTAGTCATGAAAGGATTAAATACAAAAATCATAAAATCCTTGATCATTCCTTTACCTCCCCTTTCTGAACAACACCGTATTATCCTCAAGATTGAGGCGCTTTTTTCTTTCCTCGACGCAGGCGTAGAATCACTTCGGAAAGTCCAAGTGCAGTTGAAGCGTTACCGTCAAGCAGTTTTGAAATATGCTTTTGAGGGCAAGCTGACCGAAGAATGGCGAAAAACCCACAAAGACCACATAGAACCAGCACAAAAAATACTAGAACCTATCAAACAAGACAAGAAAGGAATTTCACCTGAACACGATGCTGATGGGCTTCCACCCATAGTGACACTCAAGTTACCTAAACTGCCCAAAGAATGGACATGGGTATCATTAGCGGGCTGTTGTGATGTTGTTTCAGGTTATGCTTTCAAAAGCAAGGATTTCATTCAATCCTTTGAAATACCCGTTATCAAGATCGGGAACATCGGATACTCAGAATTTCTTTGGCAAGACCAAGAATACCTTCCTCAGAGTTTTCTTAAAGATTTTTCAAAATACACCGTAAACCCTGATGCGATTTTAATGGCTCTCACTCGGCCAATTACAAACGACACGTTGAAAGTTTGCGTATATCCGAGAAGTGCTGAAAGTGGTCTTCTAAATCAACGAGTAGCAATGATTAATATAATAAGGCATCTCTCGAAAAAAGTTCTTTTCTTGTACATGCAATCATTAATATTTAAGATGCAGGTTTCTGATGGCATGTCTCAAACGCTACAGCCCAATCTGTCTCCCTTCATGTTGGAGAGATTTGTGGTGCCCCTATTCTCTTCTCTCGAACAAGATAAAATTGTTGATGAAATCGAGAGCAGACTTTCAGTAGTTGATAAAATCAGTGAAATTGTGGAGCAATCGTTTAGGCAAGCTGTGTTCCTGCGTCAGAGTATTTTGAGAAATGCTTTTTCGGGTAAGCTTGTTCCTCAAGACCCTAGTGATGAGTCAGCAGAAAATCTGTTAGAGCGTATCAAAGCAGAGAGGGCAAAGTCTAACGGCGAAAAAGACACAAACAAAGGAAAGAAGAACAAGCCCAAACAGTTGGAGCTGCCAAACTGTGCCAAATGAATCTGCCTCTCTCGTCCAAAAGGTCTGGAACTACTGCGACGTGTTAAGAGATGATGGTGTAAGCTACGGCGATTATGTTGAGCAACTGACCTATCTTCTCTTCCTAAAGATGGCTGACGAACAAACCAAACCGCCTTTTAACAAACCCTCAACAATTCCACAAGGCTTAGACTGGCAGAGCTTACTTGAAAAAGACGGAGCAGCTTTAGAAACTCATTACCGCCACATTCTCGAAATGTTGGGCAAAGAAAAAGGCATGCTTGGCGTAATCTTCAGAAAATCCCAAAACAAAATCCAAGACCCAGCTAAACTCAAACGTCTCCTCGAACTAATCAACCAAGAAACATGGATAGGCTTAGACATCGACGTTAAAGGCGAAATCTACGAGGGTTTGCTTCAGAAGAACGCTGAAGACATCAAAGGTGGAGCAGGACAATACTTCACGCCCAGACCGTTAATCAAAGCCATGGTAGAAGTCATGCTCCCAGAACCAGGAATGACAATCAACGACCCAGCCTGCGGCACAGGCGGCTTCATAATCGCGGCTCATGACCATATATCCAGCAACTATCAACTAGACGTTGAACAGAAACGTTTTCTAAAACAAGGAACCTTCAGCGGAAAAGACATCGTCGACTCAGTAGCCCGCCTATGCGCAATGAACCTATACCTCCGCGGCATCGGCGGAGACCAAAGCCCCATAGAAGTCGGAGATTCTCTCATATTCGACCCTGGCACACGATACGACATAGTCATGACCAACCCCCCATTTGGTAAGAAAAGCAGTATAACACTCACAAACAGCGAAGGAAAAGCCGACAAAGAAGCCTTAACGTACGAACGCCAAGACTTCTGGGCAACCACCAGCAACAAACAATTAAACTTCCTCCAACACGTCAAAACACTGTTGAAAATCAACGGCAAAGCCGCCATAGTCGTCCCAGACAACGTCCTCTTCGAAGGCGGAGCAGGAGAAACCGTAAGGAAAAAGCTGCTGCATGAATGCGACGTTCACACGCTTCTGAGGCTTCCAACAGGAGTGTTCTACGCCCAAGGCGTTAAAGCAAACGTGCTGTTCTTCGACCGAAAAGAAGCCAGTGAGAGACCCTGGACCCAAACACTATGGATATACGACCTACGCACAAACAAACACTTCACGCTCAAAACCAACCCGCTGCGATATGAAGACCTTCAAGATTTCATAAAATGTTACAACCCGCAGAACCGCCACGGCAGAAAGGAATCTGAGCGCTTCAAACCCTTCACCTACGAACAACTCTTGCAGCGAGACAAGGCAAGCCTAGACATATTCTGGCTTTTAGACGAAAGCCTCGAAGACACTGCAAACCTACCACCACCACACATTATCGCGCGAGAGATTACCGAAAACCTTCAATCCGCATTGGAACAGTTCAGCAGCATAGAAGAGAGCCTAAAGGAAAAAGAGGAAACATAGTCTGGAACAAAGGCAGGTGCTCGGGGCTTATGGTTAAGACGGTCATTGTCAACGTGGTTTCTACAGCCAATCTCCAGCAGAAACTAGACCTGCACGAACTGGAGCAATTCAAAGAAATCTTGCACGACACAAGAATCTACGGCGGCAGAGTCGCCTACTTAAAAAGTGCAGCTATGGAAGGAAAAGCGCGCGCTAAGGAGCGGAGACTTCTGTATTCAAAGGCAAGAGCCTACGTTAAGAGCTATCGCATTCCTGGAAAGGAAAAGCTTATCTGGTAGCTCGCTATCTATATCCGTTGGATATAGGTAGGATAGCTTAATGTCAGAAAAGGTCTTAATAACTCTGCGGCAGGATAATCTCAACGTTATTGATGAACTAGTACGCCATGGAGCGGCTTCAAGCAGAAGTGAAATGGTTGACAAAATAATAGGCGGTTTCGTGGCTGATTTGAGAGCCAGAAGACGGAGCGCTACCGCACTCGGAAACTTGGTGGGTTTTCTATTACTTCTGCTCGGCCTTGCAGCCATATCAGAAATCTTCGGAGAAGGAAAATGATTGATGGAGGTGAAATCTTGGACAGTGAGAAACATGCAATTCTTGGAGCGCTAATCGCAGGCGGAGGCTACCTAGGTTACAAGCTGTCAAAACAAGAACCGCCCGACCTTCTCGAAACTATCTTATCATTCGTCGGAGGCGCGATAGCAGGAGTCGCACCAGACATTCTGGAGCCTGCTACCAATCCCAACCATCGAAGCCTGTTCCATAGTCCAGCAATGCTTGCCTTGATAGCTCAGGGGAATCGCAAAGTCTGGCACAGTGAACATCTTAAAGAAAGCCAGAAGACGATAGTATCATTGCTTTCTGCTTCTTACGCAAGCCATCTCATTGCTGATGGTACAACATCTAAAGGATTGCCTCTAATAGTCTAGTTGATTTCAAGACCAGAAGCGCGCCCTAAAGTTCTACCCTGTCTCTTTTATCCCGATTGCATTTGTAGCAAGTCACTTGGACGTTCTGCTCTTCGGAACTGCCACCTTTTGAGACGGGAATTATGTGGTCGAATTCAATTTCGTTGTCTTTGAGATGTTTGCTACAGATTTGACAAGTATTTTCGTCGCGTCTGGCAACGCGCATCTTAACAAAGGTCGGAATAAACCTTCCGCGCCTTCGAGTTTCTGATGTCTCGGTAAACTCTTCAGAAACAAAAAACACTGGACAAACATGACCAAAAACGTCGCATGCCATAATAGCTACTTCTTCAGGAATTTCCTTTGGATAGTCTTCAGGGTCAAGCCCTGGAAATTCCTCCTTAACCTCAGAACTAGTTAGAGGCATCAGAGGGAACTCTTCGACGAACGGGCCATAAGGGCAATACTTGATTTCCCAACAAGGTTTACAAACGTGTCTAATCGTTTCTCTAATGGCTTTCATAAACTCTTTGTCGCTTGTTTCTGGGTCAAATCGTAGTAGTTCTTTTACTCGTACATCAACCAATTATTGACGCCTCTCGACTAAACGGTATGGCAAGTGACTGTATTTTAACTATTGGAGATATGAAAAAAGCCCAGCGCGCGCTAAGGGCGCTATGAGAGTTCAAACGCGGGCATTGACCTAAGCGATCCCACTGCATCATCATCTGGACAATCTTCGATCTTTTTGGGAGAATAGATATCACATGTATGAGCGATAAGAAATCCGAGAAATAAACGATATAAGACACATATGGAGCATTTTTATAAATGCGTGTATGGTTCATTTATCTCTTACAAAAGGGGATGGCGTTAACTGACAATAATCGTTGATGATGCTGGCATAGGCGACCTGCTTTTTGGCGTGGTCATAGGTGCCTATCGTTGCGAGACTCAGGAGTTTAGATACGACGTCTTGGATGTCAAATATTTCAGGTATCCGCGATTCCGATCAAAAGAGTATCTGAAGCAGGCTTCGACGGTCGTGTTTCAACTATTGGGTAAACTCGGACTCAAGAAAGACGAACGAATTCAAATCTGCAGAGGCTACATCTTCGACGAAGCGGTAAATGGTCTGAGAGAGATGTATGGCGACGATCAAATTGACAGAATCACAGTCACTGGGGAACCGCAGAGGCTTACGGAAATAGCATACCTTGACGAAATCAGAAACTTGGGTTATGAGCCTATAAAAGAGAGAGATGAGAAAAAGGCAAAGAGCTTCTTCCACATGATGAACTGGCTGAGGAGAAATCCAGAAAAACTAGTTTATGCAAAGACTGGTTGGCCACGCCTGCAGAGATACAATCTATTCAGATCTTACTGTCAAAAGCAGTCAACAGAAGATAGAGAAATCAGTTCTTGAATCTGCAAAGTGCTCATTGACCTTTGTGCAACGAGCAAGAAGCGCTTGCCGAAGACATCTCTTTCAATGCACTCGTGTAATGCATCATATTTCTAAGGCTATGAAAAAGGGGGATTTTTCGGGAGATGTCTCCATTTGTCTCGGGTTTAAACCCACCAGGGTCTTGAATAATACGGGGGCTGGTCCGAGTACACACACGTGCAACCTATGGGTTTTTGAATACTCAGTTTACTAGACCTCTTTCTTGGGTACACTTCGGAAAGATTAATAAGCCCTTTTTGCGAATGGCTGTGGCTAAAGTAATGTGATAAGGCTAAG
>Ga0187886_1004160_pt1 | contig 10493 bp, 9 predicted proteins | sample June2016WEW_20_1_FD_133001 | JGI IMG/M metagenome (GOLD analysis project Ga0187886, IMG submission 133001) | Peatland microbial communities from SPRUCE experiment site at the Marcell Experimental Forest, Minnesota, USA - June2016WEW_20_150 | ecosystem: Environmental > Terrestrial > Soil >... | reverse complement strand
CGTTCTCCCTCCTGCGCGACTTCAGCAGCACGATTCTCGCCGCTGTCTATGCGAACGGCGAAGGGCTCGCGGACAGGACGGCGAGCGTTGTCAAAGCGAATCCGTCCGACAAGGACCGCATCTCACTGGATGACTACTTCGGCGCTGAAGCAAAAAAGAACTCCGCCACCACGGGGCAGAACGACTTCACCCGATTCAACAAGCTCGCCTACTACCGCAGGGACGTCAGGGGCGGCGGGTTCCAGATCTGGGCGAGCACGGACAGAAAGCAGATCGATGAGCGCGTGACGCAGCCGGAAACTGCCCTGACGGGAATCACCAGCCGCTACAATCCCGGCAATCAGACCTATGAGTTCCTGGCGCCCGTCACGCTGAGCAATGTCTCCATCGGCTACATCATGGTCGACTATGCGCGTGACGTCATATACGAGCCGTACTTCCGCACACAGGTAAAGGTCTTCGTGATTGCGGCCCTCTTCATGTATCTGTCGATCTTTCTCATCTACCTGTTCGGCAGGGCCATCGTGTTCCCGATCCTGTTCCTGAGGATGAGCGTGAACGGCATCGCCACGACTCTTTCCAACATGATCAAGGGCAAGCTGCGGATTTCTTCCGACCTGTTGCAGTACAAGGACAGGGTGAATACCCGGGACGAGATCAAGCTCCTCTCCAACGAGGTGGGGAATATGGCCACAGTGATCCGGGGAGTCATTCCGTATATCTCCGCCTCCACCCTGAAGTACGCGGAGAGGAAGACCCCGATGACGGAGCGGAAGAAACTCACCTTCCTCTTCACCGACATCCGCGGATTCACCACGATCAGCGAGAGCATGATCGACCGACCCGACAAGGTCGTTGAAATGCTCAACCATTACCTCGAGCTGCAGTCTTCCGTCATTACCGAGTGCGGCGGAGAGGTGGACAAATTCGTGGGTGACGAGATCATGGCCATGTTCGAAGGCCCCAAGAAGGAGTTGAATGCCTGCCGGGCGAGCCTGGAGATCCGCAAGACGATGGCCGAGGAAAAGGAGCTTAACGAGCTTGCGAAGAAGAAAGTCATTTCCATCGGGATCGGGATCAATTCGGGAGAAGTGGTCTTCGGAAGCGTGGGCGCCAAGGACAGGATGGATTTCACGAGCATCGGGGACACGGTGAACCTCGCGGCGCGCCTGGAAGGCACCAACAAGGAATACGGAACAAAGACCCTGATCACCGAATCGGTCTATGACAAGGTGAAGGACGCCTACATCTGTCGAGAGATCGACCTCCTGACCGTCAAGGGAAAGAACCAGCCCGTGCGGATCTACGAGCTCCTGCAGGAGACCAAGACCGCCGCGGAAAAGCTGGTCGCCATCAAGAAGCTCTTCGAAGCTTCCCTGGCCCTCTATCGCAAGCAGAAATGGGAAGCTGCCGAGAAGGGATTCTCTGCTCTCATCAAGGACTACAAGGACGAGGCGAGCGCGATCTTTCTCGAGCGGGTGGCGGCGTTCAAGAAGGACCCCCCGCCCAAGGACTGGGACGGCGTTTTCCACCGGGCAAGCAAGTAGCGAGCTGAACGTCCGGGCCCCAGGGCTGCGGATTGCGGGCACACGCTGCCACAGCTCTTTCACGGATCGATGTCGGCGACTGACTCGACGATCCTGTTCGGCTGGTAGGGGAAGCGGCCCACATCTTCCCTTCGCGTGACCCCGCTCAGGACCAGCACGGTCTCCATGCCGCTTTCCACCCCTGCCACCATGTCCGTCTCCATCCGGTCACCGATCATGACCGTGTTTTCTGAATGCACGCCAAGATAGTTGAGCGCGGTGCGCATCATGAGCGGATTCGGCTTGCCGATGAAGAACGGACTCAATCCCGTGGCCTTCTCGATGAGCGCCGCCATCGCGCCGCAGGCCGGCACGATCCCTCCGTCCCCCGGCCCCGACGGATCGGGGTTGGTGGCTATGAATCGCGCGCCCCGGCCGATCAGGCGGATGGCGGTGGTGATTTGCTGGATGTTGTACGCGTGCGTTTCTCCCAGCACGACATAGTAGGGCTCGATGTCAGTAATGACAAAACCCGCGTCGTGCAGCGGCTCGGTGAGCCCGCTTTCTCCGACCACGAAAACCGTGCCGGTGCTTTTCTGTGATTTCAGGAAGCTCACGGTCGCCATCGCGGAGGTGAAAATCCGACGCGGCTCTATCTGCAGCCCGATACCGGCGAGGCGGTAGGAGAGGTCATTCTGGGTGTATTGCGGGTTGTTCGTGAGCACGAGGAATTCGCGATGGCGATCATTCAGCCTCCCGATGAAAGCGTCCGCGCCGGGAATGATGCGGGTGCCGCGTACGAGAACTCCGTCCATATCGATGAGGTAGTTTTTTTTCTGCCCTTCCATGCCAGACCGATCATAGCGGGCGCGCGGCCACGCGGCAAGGCACGTACGGGTGACCGGGGTCCGGAGCATGGGTATACTACAGGTGAGTCAATCGGAAGGTGAGGAGAGGGGAGCGCATGCAGAGGCCTGACGCCGTTCTTTTCGACCTGTGGGGAACTCTTATCAGCTCGGAAGGCTTTGACCCGGGCCTCGGGAATGCCGCCGTGCTGAAAACCTGCGGCAACCCCCGAGGCGTGACCCTGGAACAGGTGCAGGAGCTGGGGAATCATGTGATGACCGCCCTGGAAACCCGTGAAGATCAGTCGGCGCTCGAGTTCACCCAGGCCGCGCTCCTGCGTATTATCGGGGATTCACTCGACCTTCGATTCCATAATTCAATGGAGGAAACCGAGTGGGAGTTCTGGAGCGCCGCGCTGGAAGTGCGCCTCATCGACGGCGTGCGGGAGCTTCTTGTTTTCCTTCAGTCCCGGGGGATCCGCATGGGAGTGATCAGCAATTCCTCATTTGCCGGATGCACGCTCGAGAGAGAGCTGGAAAGGCACGGGATACGCCGGTATTTCGAGTTCGTGATCTCCAGCGCTGATTATGGCATCCGCAAGCCCGATCCGATCATCTTTGAAGTTGCGCTGCGCAGGCTCGGCATCGAGGCGGCGTCCGCGTGGTTCGCGGGGGACAATGTGGGCTACGATATCGTGGGCGCCAGGAGCGCGGGAATCTTCCCAGTCGCATTCAATCCCCGCGCGGCAATACCCGACAGCATCGGCGAGCACGCAGTTATCCTGCGGTGGGGCCAGCTCGCCGCGCTGATACCGTGAATGGTGCCATGAATGTCACCTAACTGCACGGAGTACCGTGCAAGGTACGGTGACTGTGGTTGCCAAATGCAGGTTCCAGTGGTAAATTCTTAGCGGCGCCCTTGGCGCGACGTCTTCTTATGCTGACAGGAGCGAGCATGGAACACAACGACGATCCTGGGAGTAGGTTGGTTTCACTGGCATAGGAGATGTCTCTTCCATCTCCTGTGCGGGATTTTCCCGTGTGAGGGAGGTGGAAGATGAAAAAAACACCGAGAAATGTCACGGGGTACCGTGACCGGGCAAATGTCACGGCATACCGTGACCGCGCATTTCTGGACATATTCGTTCTCAGCGGCTTTATCGCAGGCTTTTTCTACGGCTTTCTCAACCCTTTATACATCAGCGTCATACTTTCGCGCCTGGACGGCAGAATCATTGCGTTTGGCTCGTTCATGTCGTCAGCCTTCCCTGTGCTTGTCGGGGTCGTTCTGGGCAACAGGAAGATATTCGAGAAGCTGTACGCGGCGCTCCCGGTGATCATGCTTGTCGAGCTGGTGGCTGCCATCGGCTCAGCGCTGGTGGCGGCCGTGGACCTCATGGCGTACTATCTGATATCCATGTTCGTCCTTGGAGTCTTCTCATCGTCGGTTGTTTACCTTCTGCAGAAGATCAAGGAGGTGCGCTACCGGGCGAACAGGGCGGCATTCGACCGCCGCTGCGAGATGGCGGATGCCCTGGGACTATTGACGGGCTCAGCGCTCAGCATCGCGGGGTTTTCCCTGCTGAGGGATTCGCTCAGCGTCGCGATCCTGGGCTCCCTGCAGACTGTTGTTGTCTATGGGATTTTCATTCTCCTGTACCGCAAGGTGCCCACGCGAAGAAAACGGCGCGCGGACGAGGACCCGCACCCATGGGGCCTCCCGAACCCACGGAGTACCGTGGATGCCCTAGGACCCCTCATTGCCCTCGCGGGCTGACCTGATCCGGGGCCGTTCTTGATGAGGGCCCGGACCTCTGTTACACTCGCGGTGCTTTCGACAGAGGGAGGTCTTTCATGTTCAAGGGAAAGCTGCCTGACGCCGTTCTTGCCTCGCTGCTGGAGACGCTGCCCGTGGAGTTCTCCATCGTAGACGCAAACGATAAGGTGCTCGCGTGGAATCGGCATGAGACGCGCATTTTCCGCCGAACGGACAACGTGCTGGGGCGCGATGTGCGCGCCTGTCATCCGGGCAAGAGCCTCGCCAAGGTGGAAGCCATCATATCCGAGATGAAGAAAGGGACGCGCGAATCCGCCGAGTTCTGGATCGACATGAAGATTGGAGACGCGCCGGAGCCCGAGAAGATCCTCATCCAGTATTTCGCTCTCCGTGATCCATCGGGCGCGTATCTGGGCTGTCTTGAATGCTCACAAAAAATCAGCCGCATCCAGTCCCTGAAGGGACAGCAGCGGCTGATGGACTGAGCGCGCACGGGAACTCTTGACACCCTTCCGCCCGCCGGATCACAGTGGCCGTATCGCGCCTTTGAAGCGCGGTGAGAAGGAGAATCAAGTGACAGATCCGATGTCTCGCGTCCCGAACCCTCAAAAGGCTGCCGCGGGGTCACGACCAGAGGGAAGCGCGGAGGATGCCGGCCCCGGCGCGCCTCCGTCCGATTTCATACGCGAGGCCGTTGCCAAGGACCTGGAGAACGGGCGCTTCTCGTATGTCCGCACGCGCTGGCCGCCCGAGCCCAACGGGTACCTCCACATCGGCCATGCCAAGGCAATCTGCACGGACTTCGGAATCGCGGCGGAGTTCGGCGGCGCGTGCAATTTCAGGTTCGACGATACAAACCCCACAAAAGAGGAGCAGGAGTACGTGGACGCCATCAAGGCCGACACGAGGTGGCTCGGCTTTGACTGGGGAGACCGCGAGTTTTTCGCCTCCGACTATTTCGAACAGCTTTACATGTGGGCCGAGAGGCTCATCGCGGCGGGCAAGGCTTACGTGTGCGACCTGAGCGAGCAGGAAATCCGCGAGTTTCGCGGCACGGACGTGGCGGACAAGGGCCCCATCACCGTCACGCCGCCGGGGAAGAACAGCCCGTATCGTGATCGGTCCGTGGAGGAAAACCTGGACCTGTTCCGCCGCATGCGCGGCGGGGAGTTTCCCGACAGCGCGCGCACCCTGCGGGCGAAGATCGACATGGCGCACCCCAATCTCCACATGCGGGACCCTGTCATGTACCGCATCCGCCATGCCACGCATCACCGTACCGGCGACACGTGGTGCATCTACCCCATGTACGACTATCAGCATCCTCTCTCCGATTCGATTGAAGGCGTCACCCACTCCTTGTGCAGCCAGGAGTACGAGATCCACAGGCCCCTGTACGACTGGTTCCTGGAGAATATCGGGATCTTCCACAGCCGACAGATCGAGTTCGCGCGTCTGAACATCACCCACACCGTCTTGAGCAAGCGGTGGCTCCTGGAGCTGGTGAAGGAGGACCGGGTGCGCGGGTGGGATGATCCCCGCATGCCGACCCTCAGAGGCCTCCGCAGACGGGGCTACACGCCCGAGGCCATCCGGGACTTCGTGTCCCGGGTCGGCATGGCCAAGACGAATAGCACCGCCGAGATAGAGCTGCTCGAGCATTGCCTGCGGGAAGATCTCAACCGACGCTGCCGCCGGGCAATGGCTGTCCTGCACCCCGTCAAGCTCATCATCGAGAATTGGCCGAAGGACAAGGTCGAGGAGATGGAAGCGGTGAACAACCCGGAGGATCCTGCCGCGGGATCGCGAAGGGTTCCCTTCTCCGGCGTCCTCTACATCGAACAGGACGATTTCCGCGAGGTCCCGCCGCCAAAGTACTACCGGCTCTCCCCGGGGCAGCAGGTGCGGCTGCGCTATGCGTACATTATCACGTGCACCGGCGTCAGGAAGGACCCTTCCACCGGCGCGGTGCGGGAGATACTCGCCACGTACGACCCCCTAACCCGCGGCGGCAATGCGCCGGACAATCGCAAAGTGAAAGCAACGATCCATTGGGTATCGGCCGGTCACGCGCTTACGGCAGAGGCGCGTCTCTATGATCACCTGTTTTCCGCTGAATATCCTCAGGAAGTGCCGGAGGGTGTCGACTGGAAGGACACTATCAACCCCGCATCCCTCGAGGTCGTACCGGACGCGCGCGTCGAGCCCGGCCTCGCTGCTGCCGTGCCCGGAGACCGGTTTCAGTTCGAGAGACTCGGGTATTTCTATGTAGATCCGGACTCGAGCGCAGGAAAACCGGTATTCAACCGCACTGTGTCCCTGAAGGATACCTGGGCGAGAATCGAGCGAAAAAGTACCGCGGGGGCGTGACGAGCGGAACGCTCTGTGGCCAAGAATGTCGCCGCGTACGGTGACCGGCATGAATGTCGCCGCGTACGGTGACCGGCATGAATGTCGCCGCGTACGGTTCAGGACGGGGTGCCCGTCCCCTTCTCTCCCTCCGGAGCCTCGGTCACAGCCTGCCCCGCGGGCGGGGAATCGTCCTGCGCGCTTTCAGCGGGATGATCGCCGGCTTCCATCCCTGCGTCGGTGGCTGTTCCGTCGACCTGGCCTTCAGGAGATTCTCCCTCATGTTTCTTGTTGAATCGGCGCTGCCTTTTTTCTTCCTGCTTCTTCAGCCGCGCGAGCTCCTTGCGCCGTTTCTCGCTCTGGTATGGCGATCTGCCCACGAGGTCCTCCTCTATATATACCGCGGCCGACCCGAAGGGCCGTGCGCGGGCGAAGTCAATTGAGAGAGGGGCGGAATCGAAAAGGGAGGCCCGGCCCGGGCAGATGACCGGACCGGCGCCTCCCCTCGACTGCAGTGTCGCCTAGTAGTAGCGGCTCTTGCTGCCGCCGCCACCGCCGCGGTTGCTGTCGCGCGGCTTGTCATTGGCCTCGTTCACTTTGAGCTGCCGGCCGTCCACTTCCCTTCCGTTCAAAGCTCCCATGGCCGCCCGGGCGGCGTCGTCGGATGCCATCTCGACAAAACCGAAGCCTTTTGCGCGCCCCGTGTAGCGATCGGTGATCACGTTGACGGACACCACTTCGCCGTACTGGGCGAAGAGCTGCCTCAGCGTGTCCTCGCTCGTGTTATAGCTCATGTTGCCGACATAGATTTTCTTCGCCATGTCAGTCCCCCTTTTGCGCGGGTCTCATCCCGCTATCCAGATGTGATCAGAGCCTGCCGACGACAGGCTCACGACGCTCCCGTCGTAGCGGAATGCGGGGAGTCTTGGCCGTTGTTCCAACGTGTCGATTCGGGGGAAAGAGAATGGATTCGAAGGGAAAGGATTACTTTATGGGGCAGTAATTCAACCACTCGAGCTTCTTCCAGATTCACCCCTGGGCGGTATCCATCGTGACGGATGCAATCCCGCGTGTGCCAGATCTACTCTCCGCGCGCCAGTCCTCGGGAACGCGATATTCCTGCGCCTGTCAGTCCTGTTTCAACGAAACCATCCCAAGTGCGACCGGAATACAACGAGAATCATATCTGAATACGGAAAGGGAGTCAAGACAAATATGGGCTGCGAGGAGGCCGCAGAGCGGCCGCACGGGAGTCGCGCGCGCCCTTTCTTGACATGCCGGAAGGAGCCGGGTAGCATGGGCCAGGAAATACAAGTGCGTGAAATGGGCTTCCTTCTGGCTGTTTTCGCCATCATCGAGCATCTGAACAAATCCGAGCTCACACCCACAAGCAAGAAGTTGATCGTTATATACGTGAATGAAGCCTCGGAGCTGTCGATGGTCGAAAAAGCGCGCACCGCGGTGCGGCGATACTCGCACACCGTGCTTCCCACGCTGGAAAGCATCCGGGAAAAGGCCAGAACGCAGAAGCTGGACGCGCTGGACCACCTCGTGTTGAAGCTGGAATACGAAGCATCCCGTCTCAGAGGCTAGGGCATCCACGGTACACCGTGGGTTCAGGCATCCACGGTACCTCGCACAAATGTCACGGGGTACCCCGGAGAACCCCACGATAGCGAAGGTCACGCCGTTCTTGAGGGAGAGGAAGCGTTTGATACGCCCGATGTTTCCCACGGTGATCTGCCGCACGATGATTGCGCCCAATCCATTGCCCAGAACTATGAGCGGCACTCACTATCCCAGAACCGTGAGCACGACCGTGATGATTCGCATTTCGTCCATCCTACGGTGAGACTGGCCCCTGCAAATGTCCTTGAAAACGCGCGAAGAGGGCTGTATCGTTGCTGCGGCGCTCCGATAATGAGGGGGAATGAACAGATATCTGATTGATGCGTATGCGACCCTTCTGGGAGCGCAGCCCCGCCGGGGAGGACACATCCCGCTTCACCAGCTTGATGTTTCCGTCATCAGGCGGGCCTATCGGCGGCTCGCGGTCATGACCCATCCGGATGCCGCTGCACGGGCAGGTGCAAAGCCAGGAACCGTTGACGGGAAGCGTTTCATCGAGGCATCGCGCGCATACGAATTGCTCATGGGGTACCTGCTCGCTCAAGGCGCGGGCATGCGGGCGACCCCTGCCAGCACGCACGCCACAAGGCCCCGACCGGCGCCCCCCACGGGTCGTTCCACGGGGGAAAAGGCCTCCAAAGGCCCCGGTCACGCAAGCACCGGTGGCACGGCCAGGACCGCGAGCACTCCGCTCCATTACCATGGCTCTCTCCCGCGCCGACGACTGCGCCTGGCCGAGTTTCTCTACTATTCAGGCCGCGTTTCCTGGCAAAGCCTCATCAGCGCGATAGTCTGGCAGCGCTCCGCCCGGCCCAAGTTCGGGGAGCTTGCCAAGGAGCTGCGCGCGATTACGCGGCAGGACCTCACGAAAATTCTCGGCTCAAAGCGACGCCATGAACAGACAGGGGAGACGGCGCGGCGGTTGCGGCTCCTGACCACGGAAGAGGTGGCGCAGATCCTCCGTCTGCAGCGCGCACGCCATAAACCCATCGGGCGGTATTTCGTCGAGAAAGAGCGAATGCCAAGGGTTGAGCTCACGTCCATCCTGCGCGAGCTGTTCCGCCACAACGCGCGCTACAGTCGGGAGGCGTAGCGAAAGCGCGCGCGGGACGTTGAAAGCCCTGCTCCTCCTCTGATATATAGAGCGGAGTGTTTCCGTCCCAAGGAGAATCCGATGCCCCAGTATCCCTTTCAAGATCCCGGGTTGGCTCTGGAAGAGCGCGTGCAGGACCTCCTGGCCCGGCTCAGTCTCGAGGAAAAAGTCTCCCAGATGGCGCACGAATCCAGGGCCATTCCCCGCCTGGAGATCCCCGCATACAACTGGTGGAACGAGGGCCTGCACGGGGTGGGACGCGCGGGGGTGGCCACCGTCTTCCCGCAGGCGATCGGGCTTGCCTCCATGTTCGACCCCGACATGGTGCACAGGATCGCGGCGGCGACCGCGGATGAGGCCCGCGCAAAGCATCACGAGTTTGCCCGGCAGGGCTATCGCCGCCAGTATCAGGGGCTCACCTTCTGGAGCCCGAATGTCAATATCTTTCGCGACCCACGCTGGGGGAGAGGTCAGGAAACCTACGGGGAGGACCCCTACCTGACCAGCCGCCTGGGCGTGGCATTCGTGAAAGGACTGCAGGGAGAGGATCCGAAATACCTCAAGCTGGTGGCAACCCCGAAGCACTTCGCGGTGCACAGCGGTCCCGAGGCGCTGCGGCATCACTTTGATGCGCGGGTGAGCGCCAAGGACATGAGGGAGACGTATCTGCCGGCATTTCACGATTGCGTGAGGGAGGGCGCGGCGGAGTCCGTGATGGCCGCGTACAACCGCACGAACGGCGAGCCCTGCAGCGGAAGCAATACTCTTCTTTCCAGGATCCTGCGCGAGGAGTGGGGATTCCAGGGCTACGTAGTGTCCGACTGCGGTGCAATCGAGGACTTCCACGCCCACCACTCGATTACCCAGACCCCCGAGCAATCAGCGGCTATGGCGGTGCGGAACGGCTGTGATCTCGAATGCGGGCGCGTTTTCTCCACGCTCGTGGAGGCGTGCCGGCAGGGGTTGATCTCGGAAGCGGAAATCGATCGGGCGGTGGCCCGTCTCCTGCGGGCCAGATTCAGGCTCGGCATGTTCGATCCCCCGGAGAGCGTCTCCTACACGAAGATTCCATATGGCCTCGTGGATTCCCAAGAGCACAGGGAGCTCGCCCGGGAAGCGGCACGGGCATCGATCGTGTTGTTGAAGAACCAGAATGCTTTCCTGCCCCTCAGAAAGGATGCGGGCTGCATCGCCGTGATCGGCCCCAATGCGGATGACCGCGAGGTCCTGCTGGGCAATTACAACGGCTTCCCTTCGGTCTCGGTGACGCTTCT
>Ga0187886_1004157_pt1 | contig 10500 bp, 8 predicted proteins | sample June2016WEW_20_1_FD_133001 | JGI IMG/M metagenome (GOLD analysis project Ga0187886, IMG submission 133001) | Peatland microbial communities from SPRUCE experiment site at the Marcell Experimental Forest, Minnesota, USA - June2016WEW_20_150 | ecosystem: Environmental > Terrestrial > Soil >... | reverse complement strand
CGCTTCAAAACGGCGAGCATAAAGTATTTCAAACCAATCGAGCCGCCCCTCCGCAGCGGGATTGCTCGTTACAAACTGCAACCGCAGAACACTCCGGTCACTCAGCAACGGTCCGGTGCGCAGATATTCCGCAACCGGCGCCTGGTAGGCTTTCACATCCGTAATGGAAGCAACATCGATGTCGTACATCGGAATCGATCCCAGGGTGCTTCCGTTTTCTTGGATAACAAAGGCATCGATCGTCGTGGAGCTGCTGTAGAAAGCGAACCGGTAGAGCGTGGGCTTGGTCGAGACGAAGCCAGGAAGGCTCGTCGTAAAGGTGAGGGCACTGCTTGCCTGGTTGAATGATTCGCCCGCCCACTCCCGGCCCGAGTTAACAGGAGGAGTCCCAAGTTGCGCCAATTCATGTTCGGTGCAGACCTTTTCGGTAAAATCTGTGGGTTTGTACGCACCTGCAACGCTCGTTGAAACGACTGAGTCCATATTCCGACCACGCGCCGTACCACCGTAGGTCATAAAATAGACGTCCGTCTCTGTGTAATGGCTGAGATAATGGTGAAAAGTCTTCTCCTGCGGGGAATAGTCCCATCCCCGCGTTGACTTGCCGTAGAACAGAACATAATCATCGGAGTCGAACACACCGTTCGCATTCTTGTCGACCACCAACCGAGGGATCTCCTCAAGTCCGTTTGGCCGCGCGGCGGTCAGATCTTCCGGAAGCTCACGACCGCCATTCCCAAAAATCCTGATGGAATTGATATTCCCGATCGAGCTCACTGAAATGCCGGCTTTCGTGAGAAATGCCTGATCGATCTTGTATATTCCCGATTCGCCTACCTCCATCCGATACCAGTCTCCCTGAGCCAGAGGGGAATCTCCAGCGACATTTTGGACTTTCGAAATCTCACTCTTTTGTACAGTTGATGGAAACTGCCCCTTCAGGAACGCCGAGATGGGAAGCCCACCGGGGCTCGCGGCCGCGAAATCAATCTGGACTACGATGCGGCGATAGAGACGAACCTCGTTGCGCCCAAAAACGACCTGAATCGGGGAAATCTTCAGAGTCCCCAGAGTAAGCCCTCGCGACTCGCGGACATCGACAAGTTTCGCGAGCTGTTGCGGAATGCGCTCCGTCGTTACAAATTTCGGATTGGGAGAACCGTAGACCGGACTCAGTCCGAAATCCTTGTTCGATTTCCAAGAAGGCTGGCTGGCCACGTTGACGCCAGAGAGATCGTCGTAGTCTTGCGCGAGAATCTGCACGGAATACCTTCGCGACGGCATATGAATGATTGCCGGCAGATACGGTGTCAAAGGCGAGCCTGGAACGCCACGGTCCGCAACTGAACCGCGGAAATCATAGAGTGTGTATCTCTTGCCATCGCTTCCCGGGACGGTGCGATTCGCGAACGAAGGAGTGAACTCGATGACGATAGAGGTCGCGCTTTCGCTGAGAACGCGGATATCCTTCGACGGCTGAGCTGCTAACCCGGCCGTGAACAGAAGTAGGAGCGATAATGTGAAGAATGGTCTCATAAACGAAAAAAGCCGAACGAGATAGGTCCAAGCCATCTCATCCGGCTACACGGTAGCGGAGAACACCGGACTTGATAAAGGCTTGTCGTGCTTCACAGCTCTAGATTCGGAGCAAGTGCGTGCTTTGACACCTGCTTAGAAACTAACCTTTAACAAATCCGCTATTGAGCTCTCCTTAACCTGATAAATTCTACACTTCAATATAGAAACCATCCGGAAGATAGTCAAGTCTTTTTTGAGCCGCGTGTTCATCGTCATACGCAGTTCATATCTTCATTGACGTATTGTCACGTCAGGCCAGCGGTTGCTGAAATCGAATCCCCTCGCACGTGCTGAGTTTTAGAGAACGGGGGATCCACACAAGTTTGATCTCCTTGGCATCCGGTTCGTCCCAAAGTGTTCGAAGCAGGCGGTCCGCTGTGAGGAGAACTCACCAGATCATTGCGACTGCCCGAAAGACCGTGAACACTACACACCCACCACATGATCTTTTTTTTGATTGCGTATGTGGTAAAACTTGGGTAAATTTACTTGGTTTTCATCTATTTTTTGAATATGGAGCTCAATGTCTAGACCGCTAAACGTCTTGTTTTTGTCGAGTGAGGTCGACCCCTTTGCAAAAACCGGAGGCTTAGCCGACGTATCGAGTGCGCTTCCTCAGGCCATCAAAGAACTGGGGCATGAAATACGTATCATGATGCCCCGCTACCGGTTCATCAGCGAGCGGCGGTTTAAACTCCACGACATCATCCGTCTGAAAGAGATCCCCATCCCGGTCGGAAAGCAGACCGAGCTTGCCAACGTCAAGTCGTCCTTCATAAGCAATCTCAAAGAGAAAGTCCAGGTATACTTCCTCGACAATGCTAGCTATTTCGGCCGCGATGGCATTTACCAGAGCCCGGTCGGACACAAAGATTACAAGGACAACGACGAGCGGTTCATTTTCTTCTGCCGTGGCGTGCTCGAGACTTTGAAGCGATTGGGTTGGCAACCGGATATCATTCATTGCAATGACTGGCAGACGGGGATTGTTCCGGCCTACCTCAAGACACTTTACAGCAACGATCAGTTCCTCAAGCCCATCAAGACCGTCTTCACCATTCACAACATGGCGTATCAGGGAGCATTTGACCCGGATTCTTTCACAAAATCAGGTCTTCCCAAAGCGCTCTTTGATGTGGATGGCGTCGAGGCATACGGCAAATTCAATTTCTTGAAGACGGGCCTCCACTTCGCTGACTCGATTACAACTGTCAGCCGCCGGTACGCCGAGGAAATCTCCACGACGGAAGAATTCGGCGCGGGCCTGACGGGCTTACTCGCAAAACGGAAAAAAGACCTGCACGGAATTCTGAACGGGATCGACTACAACGTCTGGAACCCGGCATCAGATGATCTCATATACCGAAAGTACGATGCCAAGTCGTTGGATGCGAAGCCAGACAACAAGAGGGCTCTCGTTGGCAGGTTCAACCTGCCTTACAAAGAGTCTGCTCCCGTGGTGGGAGCTATTTCCCGCCTTGTGGAACAAAAAGGTTTCGACCTCGTCATTGAGGTTATGGAGGAGATGCTGAAGTTGAACGTGCAATTCGTTCTGCTTGGAGACGGGGACAAGGGCACCGAAAAACAGTTTGATGCATTGCAAAAGAAATATCCCGAGCAAATTGGCGTGTTTTTTGGGTTTGACAAAGAATTGGCACATTTGATCGAGGCCGGAAGCGACATGTTCGTCATGCCCTCGAGATATGAGCCTTGCGGTTTGAATCAAATGTACAGCATGCGGTACGGGACAATACCCGTGGTTCGGGCAACCGGCGGACTTGACGACACGGTGGAGGATTATGCCGGCAATGGGAAAGGGACCGGGTTCAAGTTCGAGAAATATGACGCGAAGGAGTTGCTCAAGGCTATCCAGCGGGCCATCAAGGTGTTTCAGCAACCCGAGGAATGGAAGAAGCTGATGCGGAACGGGATGACGAAGGATTTCTCGTGGGAGCACTCCGCAAAACAATACGTGAACCTCTACAAAGAACTTCTTAAGCAATAAGCGCGTGAAGGTTGACAAGGTTGGACTTTTCTTCGACCGCGACGGTACTCTGAATACCGAGCTGGATTTCCTCTCCCGTCCTGAAGAGCTTCAACTCATCCCCAATGCCGCCCGGGCAATTCGAGAGGCAAACGAATTCGGAGTCAGGGTTTTTATCATTACAAACCAATCCGGAATCGCACGCGGGCTCTTCACGGAGACGGATCTTGTGGCCGTCCACAAACGTCTAATCACCATGCTCGCTCACGAAGGAGCCCGGGTCGACGCGATCTACTACTGCCCGCATCACCCCGAGTATGGGCAGACGCCATACAAGAAAGCATGCAACTGCCGGAAGCCGAAACCCGGGATGCTCAGGAAAGCGGCGAAGGAATTCGGAGTCAAACTCTCCCAATCGTTCGTCATCGGTGACCGGTGCATCGATATGCAGGCCGGCAAAGCAGCGGGCTGCACGACGGCACTGGTGCTCACGGGATACGGAGAAGTTGAGCGTGGAGAATGCAGGGACGCCCGCAATGTTGATTTTGTTGCCAGCGACGCATACGAAGCGTGGCTTCATGTCAAAGAGATACTTTCGCAGCGCTCACACACGCGTCTGCATGGCTAACGACTAAGTCTGGAGTCAAAGATTTGAAATCTCAAACTGTGATATCATTCCTCATACTTCTTGTTGTTCTCTTTCTTACCGGATGCGCAGAAAAGCCGACCCCGGTCGGTGTCAAACTCCTGCCAAAAAACGATTTCCTGCAGCTTGACACAATTATCGTGACGGCGACCAGGAGCTTTAACGGAACAATATTTCCCACGACCTCAATTTCACCCCGGATACTCGTAGGGAACTACAACAACATCCAGTGCTGGGGGATGTACCGTTTCAGTCTCTTACCGGATTCGACGAAAAACTTGCCAATCGTCAGCGCACAGCTGAACCTGCGAACCGTGTATCACTTTGGTGATTCGCTTGCCCCCTTCTCTATGACCGTCCATCAGATCCTGATGAACTGGGGAACAGACTCGCTCAATATCGATTCGCTGAAAGCACCCGGATTCTACAATACCATCCCGTGTGGGGTTTTCAATCCAAGTCCGATCGGTGACACATCCACCATCTCGATTCCTCTGGATACGACGATGATTCGATCCTGGGGATCGCTGAGCGATACTACCCTCATGGATTTCGGCCTCCTCCTTCGTCCCACGAATAGCGGCGTCATTAAGGGATTCGGGTCATTCACAATTTCCGAAGTCGGAGACGAACCACAACTCCTCCTTCGTTTCAAGGACGTTGCGGGAAATATCGACACGCTCATTATCACGCTTGGAGCGCACCGATTCGTGACATCAGGGATGAACCCAGCCTGGAACACGGACGCATCGCATCTCTGGGTAATGAATGGCGGTGCCAACCGCGGGTACGTGGAATTCGACGTAAGCAAAGTTCCACTCCATGCCGCCGTTCACAAGGCGACTTTGGATCTGACACTGGACTCGCGTTTTTCGCAATTCAACTATTTTACTACCGACTCGGCTCGCGCGTATTTTACTGACACCTCGGGAACCACTTTGACCTACATCATGGGTATCGGAGAACCGGTGCAAAACGGCACTTCCCGTGTGTATAGGTTCCCCGTCGGGGATTTCGTTCAGCGGTGGGTCCGTGGTGCAACCCTGAACAGGATTGCGATTGCCGGTTTCGATGAAGACATGGCCTTGGATGTTTTTTCATTCTATGGCATTCAACCGGTCGAAGCCCTGAAACCGAAGCTGACCATTATCTATTCCGTCCTCCAATGAGGCACATTGAATGAAGAAAGCATTGACGTTCACGCGGCCAATCCTCTGTAGCCTGCTGGTTATGGCGGCCGTGCTCTCTCACGCTGTCGCCGGGGGTTCCACGTATTCCCGTTTCGGCGTCGGCGACCTTGTACGGTATGGCGGAAGCCGACTCGACGGGATGGGAGGAGCCGGTATCGCATTGAGCGGCGACGGGTTCCTCAATCTTCTCAATCCGGCAGCTATCGGAATGATCAAATATACCCGCTTTGCGGGAGGATTTGAATTCACAAACTATAATTCTACCGACGCTTTCGGCAACGGGAGATTCGCGCGCGGCAACTTCAAGAACGCGGCGTTCGGTTTTCCCATCGACAAGGAATACAATATCGCTGTGATGCTCGAGGCCTCCCCGTACTCCAATGTCGACTATGCAACGCAGACCAAGGACACCGTTGTGCAGCAAGATTTCTACGGGTCAGGCGGCTTGTCGCTGCTCTCTCTGGGGGCGAGCGTTTCGCCCATCAACAAGCTGACGCTCGGAGCCAAGCTCAACTATGTGCATGGCCGAATTCGCCAGGCTGTGAACTTCACGTTCTTCGATCCAACATTTACGAATAGCCAGATTGATCGATCGGATTTCTATTCCGGGTTCAACGTCACCCTCGGCGGACTCTATGAAGGACTTGGAGACCTTGTGGGCTCTCCGGCTCTTCAACCGCTCACGGTTGGTTTCATTCTCTCGACGCCGACAACCCTCTCGGTCAACCGCGAGAGCGTGCTGACCACGTCGGTGTCGACCGACACCACGTATACGAACGCTGCTGCAACTGATCTTCCCATTGCTTACGGATTGGGCCTCTCCTACGCCTTCTCGAACCGGTATGTCGTCACGGCAGATGTTTACCACCAGCAATGGCAAAATGCGAAATTTCAAGGAACCGTACTGCCCGAAATCAGGAACACAACCCGTTTTGGTGCTGGGTTTGAAGCTCTTCCCGGGGGCAATCTCGAGTCGTTCTGGAAAAGAGTGGCATACAGGGGCGGGTTTTACTACAATGAGACGTCGTACATCTTCAATGGCACACCCATCAATGAGGTATTCCTGACGGGAGGACTGGGCCTGCCAATCGGTCCTGAAGCCCGCATGGATGTCAACCTGCATCTTGGAACCAGAGGGTCGACATCGAACAACCTGCAGCGGGACACGATCATCCGACTCACAGTTTCAGTGAGCGCCAGCGAACTGTGGTTCATGAAGGTGGAAGATGAATAGAAACTACTCTCGGTGAGCACAAGACTATGATTGCCCTTGCCAGTGACCACGCCGGCTTCCAGTACAAAGAGAACATCAAGAAATTGCTCGATGAATTGAAACTTCCCTACAAGGATTTCGGTCCGTCGACGAATGCGCCGACCGACTATCCCGACTGGGGGCACAAGGCATCCGAGGCAGTCAGTAAGGGTGAATGCGAGAGCGGTATTCTTGTATGCGGCACCGGTATCGGCATGTCCATCGTCGCGAACAAGCACAAGGGAGTCCGGGCGGCTGTTTGTGAATCTGTTTCTGCGGCCCGTCTGGCGCGCCAACACAACAATGCCAACATCCTAACAATGGGCGAGCGGCTCACCGGCTGGGAAGCGGTCGTGGATATCGTCAAGACCTTCTTCTCAACCCCATTCGAGGGAGGCCGCCACGCCATTCGAGTCGACAAGATTCACACGTTGACAAATCTCTAGCGGATCACTTCGCGTCGCAATGCACCGGTTGCACTTGCATGGTACTACCGACCCGACAGGCTTTCCACAAGCGGCTTATCCACAGAACATCATCGTTGACTAACGAGTACGACCTATGGGACATCTTCAATCGACCGATATCGAAATCTTTACTGCTGTTCAAAACGAAGTCAACCGGCAACACTCGAAGCTGGAGTTGATTGCGTCGGAGAATTTCGTCAGCCTCGCGGTGCTGGAAGCTCTCGGCTCGGTCCTTACAAACAAATACGCCGAAGGGTATCCTGGCAAACGTTACTATGGCGGCTGCGAGTATGTTGATGTCGCCGAAAACCTGGCACGTGACAGGGTCAAGAAACTTTTTGGCGCCGAGTACTCCAATGTGCAACCGCACTCTGGATCCCAGGCAAACATGGCGGTGTACTTCACGTTTCTCAAACCCGGCGACAAAGTTCTCGGGATGAACCTCTCTCATGGCGGACACCTGACGCACGGTTCCCCTGTGAACTTCTCCGGCCAGCTGTACAATTTCACGGCGTACGGAGTTTCAAAGGAAACAGGGATAATTGATTACAACGAAGTCGAAGCAGTGGCGAAACGGGAGCGGCCGAAAATGATAACGGTCGGTGCGAGCGCCTACTCGCGCAACATCGACTACAAGGCGTTTCGTGCGATCGCCGACCAGGCAGGATCGTTTCTGTTCGCCGACATTGCTCATCCGGCGGGACTGATAGCCAGCAAGCTGCTCAACGATCCTCTTCCGCACTGCCACGTCGTTACCTCGACTACGCATAAGACCTTGCGCGGACCTCGTGGCGGACTCATCCTGATGGGAAAGGATTTTGAGAACCCGTTCGGCATCGTAGCCCCGAAATCGGGACGGAGAAAAATGATGTCGGAGCTGCTCGATTCGATGGTCATACCGGGAATTCAGGGAGGACCGCTGATGCATGTTATAGCGGCAAAGGCCGTTGCTTTCCATGAGAATCTTCAGCCACAATTCATCGATTACTCCAGGCAGGTCATCAAGAACGCCCAGGCCCTCTCAGCAGCGCTCGTCAAGCTGGGCTTCAATATCATTTCCGGCGGAACCGACAACCACCTGATGCTCGTCGACCTGCGCAACAAGAACGTCACAGGAAAAGATGCGCAGGAAGGGTTGGACCTGGCAGGAATCACGGTGAACAAAAACGCCGTGCCGTTTGATGACAAGTCCCCGTTCATCACAAGCGGCATCAGGGTTGGCACGCCAGCTCTGACGACCCGCGGCATGAAAGAACGCGAGATGGAGATCGTGGCAGGCTTTATCAATCGCGTGGTAACAAACATGGGAAACGAAGCAGAATATGGCCGCGTTCGCAGCGACATCCAGCAGCTGTGTTCGTCGTTCCCACTCTACACCGAACTAAGACAGGCACAGTAGGTCCGACAGAGTGTTACGTCAACTCCTCCTCCGTATACTGCGCGGTAAAGGCGCGAAGGACATCGAGTTCGATCAGAAGGAAATGTCCTTTCTTGATCATCTTGAGGAACTACGATGGCATATTGTCAAATCAGTTGTCGGGCTTGCTCTTGCCATGATTCTCTGCGGATTCTTCGCGGATTTCATCGTCCAGAAAGTGCTTCTCTCCCCACTCCTTAAGGTCGGCCTCAAGGCACAGGTTCTTGCCCCATATGGGATCGTCATGCTGTACATCCAGGCGGTCCTTGTCTGTGGCCTGGTGCTGAGCATGCCGAACACGCTCTACTGGCTCTGGAAGTTTGTCGCACCAGGGCTCATGCCGAACGAACGCCGGTACGTGTCAGGTATTGTTGGCTCGACATCGTTCTTCTTTTTCTCCGGATGTGCGTTCGGATATTTCGTCCTCGTCCCCGCGGCCTTGACGTTTTTCGCAGGCTTCGGGACGGAGAACATTTCCCTCAACATCGCCGTTGATCGCTACATCACATTCCTCCTCGCTCTCGTGCTGGGCACAGGCCTCGTGTTCGAGCTCCCCATGCTGGTGTACTTCCTCGCCAAACTGGGAATCATGTCCGCCGAGTTCATGCGGAAATATCGCCGGCACGCATACGTCGTGATTCTGCTCATCGCGGGAATCGTCACTCCAACGCCCGATATGGTGACACAGCTCTTGATGGCCTCACCGATGTTTGTATTGTATGAGCTAAGCATATTCATCGCCAAGTTTGTGTACAAGAAGAAAGAAGAGAAAGAGGAGAAGGAAGAGTCGGAGACAACGAAGTCGCACGAAGACACAGCAGAATCTGACGAAGAGCTATGGTAACCCTGGCCCGCCGGACCACAGCATCGCTTGATACTATCAAGCGACCGGTCGATGCAGAACTGAAGTTGTTTGCAGGATTCTTCAGGGATGCGATGCGTTCGCGCGTTGGGCTGGTCGACCTGATAGCAAGGTACATCGTTCGCCAGAAAGGGAAGCGCGTTCGGCCGATTCTCGTGTTCCTCAGTGCCAAGGCCTGTGGCGAGGTAAATGACAGCTCCTATCGCGCTGCCACGCTCGTCGAGATACTCCACACAGCCACACTCATCCACGATGATGTCGTGGACGATGCTGACACCCGGAGAGGGCTTGCTTCGATCAACGCCGTTTGGAAAAACAAGGTTGCGGTGCTCATGGGAGACTACCTCCTGTCCCGGGGCCTTCTGCTCTCGCTCGAGAACAAGGATTATTACTTCCTCCACTGCACATCCAACGCAGTCAAACGGATGAGCGAAGGCGAGCTTCTCCAGATACAAAAGAGCCGCCAGCTGAATATCGACGAAGAGACCTATCTCAAGATTATCAGCGACAAGACAGCATCTCTCCTTTCCACATGCACGGAAATCGGAGCAGCAAGCACAACAGAAGACCCGGGCCGCCGCCAACAGATGCGCGACTTCGGTGAACACGTGGGGATAGCCTTCCAAATCCGTGATGACTTACTTGATTATCTGGGTCGCAGAAGTGTCATCGGCAAGCCAACCGGGATCGACCTGAAGGAAAAGAAGCTGACGTTGCCTCTCATCTATGCCCTTCATAAGGGCTCGAAGAGCGACGCAAAACAGACGCTACGGATAATCAAGAACGGGGCGAAACAGAAGGACGTGGCATGGGTTGTCGATTTCGTAAAGAGCATGGGAGGAATTGACTACGCCGTCAACAAAGCCCTGCACTACTCAGACCTTGCTCGCACCGATCTGGTGACACTCCCGGACACCGAATCGAAAGAAGCACTGCTCGAATTCGTTGGTTTTGTGATGGAGAGAGAGAGTTAAGAAGAAAGTATTGGAGTATTCAGTAGTGGAGTACAGATGGTGTAGCCCCGAAATTCATTTCGGGGGAAACAGGTATTCGTTCCCAGGAACCATGAAAAACAAAAACCCCGTCTGGAAATCCAGAACGGGG
>Ga0187886_1004156_pt1 | contig 10501 bp, 5 predicted proteins | sample June2016WEW_20_1_FD_133001 | JGI IMG/M metagenome (GOLD analysis project Ga0187886, IMG submission 133001) | Peatland microbial communities from SPRUCE experiment site at the Marcell Experimental Forest, Minnesota, USA - June2016WEW_20_150 | ecosystem: Environmental > Terrestrial > Soil >... | reverse complement strand
CGCTGGAGAGCATAGAGTCCGAGTCGCTCCTCGTGGAAGACCGCGGCCCACAATTGCTGCAGACGGTCACTTTTCGGTTGAAGAAATGAGTCGTTGCCTGTACCTGGTCTTGATTTGGATGCTTGCGGCTCTCCCCCTGCCAGCGGCCTCGCTCTACGACCAGTCTATCGCCCGGGTATTGGCGCAGCGCTACGATTCTCACAACGTGTCGTACATCCTGGTCGACTCAAACACGCACAGCGTGATTGCCGCCCGCTGGGACGACATGGCGGAACCCGTACCGGTCGGCTCTCTAGTGAAGCCGTTCATTGCCCTGGCATACGGGCAGAAACATGATTTCCGGTATCCCGTTTATTTTTGCCGCGGCTCGGCTGACCGCTGCTGGCTTCCACGCGGGCATGGACAGGTTGATTTCAGCGCGGCAATGGCCTATTCCTGTAATGCCTATTTCCTGAATCTCGCCTCACTACTACATCCTGAAGACCTGGACCCGATCGCGCGACGTTACGGCTTTTCATGGTGGAGGACGCCGCTTGACGCCGCGGAGATGATCGGCCTCGGTGGGGCGTGGCGTGTTGCACCCGCAGAACTGATCCGCGCTTACCTTCTTCTCAGCGCGACACCCCATCCCGCTGGCGCTGCCCAGGTGCTGCGCGGAATGGTTCTCTGCGCCAGATCCGGGACCGCCGAGGCAGTTGACCGCCATCTCCATGGGCTCGCCGCCCTCGCCAAGACGGGCACCGCCCCCTGCGTCCACGATCATCGAGCGCCTGGCGACGGCTACGTCCTAGTGCTTTACCCGGCGGATCAGCCTCGACTGGCGCTGCTCGTCCGCGTGCACGGCGTTCCCGGCGCCCGAGCTGCCGAAGTCGGAGGCCGCATGTTGAACACCGTGGTCAACGGTCACTAGGAGAATCGCATCCGCACACGTTTCGCCCAATCCGCGTTCGCGCTCATCTTACTGGCGCCTTGCGTCTGTGCCGCCAGGGATCTGCGCATTGGCGTCTTTGGCCTCTTTCATCCCGAGCGGCTAGTGATTTCCTCCTTGCCCGCGCAACCGGCGATTGTCACCGTTGGTTCGCGTCGCTTCGTCCTCTCGGATGGTCGAGGCGCTTCTTTGTATCTGGAAGGGAGCCAAGTACGCATTCGAATCAATGATGAGAGCCTCCTGGCCTCTGAAGTGAACGTCGCAGATCAATTGGGAAGAGGCACAGATTTTCTGTTATCCATTCCGGGCAAGATCACGCGCCGCTTTCGCGGCAGGCTGGCAGTGAGGCGTCAGATCAACGAACTGGTAGCTGTGGTGGAAATGGGCCTCGAAACGGCCGTCGCCTCAGCGGTGGCCGCAGAGAGTGCACCTGGGGCTCCCCTCGAGGCTTTGAAAGCCCAAGCGGTCGCCACACGTTCTTATTATTTGGCCTCGCTGCTGCGCCACCGGCATTTTGATTTCTGCGACACCACTCATTGCCAGTTTCTCCGCGAAGCCTCTTCGCCGGATTCCCTGGCGGCCAAAGCCACTGCAGCCACACGCGGCATTGTCCTTCTGTACGATGGCGCGATCATCCCTGCCCTGTTCACAGGAAGCTGCGGCGGAAGAACCCGGACCCTCGCGGAGGTTGGCCTCGTGCCGGGTCCGTACCCCTATTTCTCCGTGCCCTGCAACTTCTGCCTGCAACATGCTCCTCATTGGTCGGCACGCCTCGACCACAAGGAAGGCGCAGGCCTCGCAAGCCACTCAGAAGGAGACCGATTGAGACTCGGGCACATGTTAGGTTGGGACGCTGTGCCCGGCAACAATTACGAACTACACGACGATGGTGACATCGTGATGGTGGAAGGCAGCGGTCAGGGTCATGGCGTGGGCCTCTGCCAATTAGGCGTGGCTGGCATGGCCAGGCAGGGATACGGCTTTCAAGCGATTCTCGCCCATTATTATCCCAACACCATTCTAGGAACGCAAAACAACTGAGTCGCTGGATCTCAATTCGCGCGCGCGAATCCTCCATTGCCGCCCCGAGAACTGGACAGTGCCGACTCTTCATCAGTGAGCACCCTGTCACGCCAATAGCAGATTGGTTGTGAGCTTGTGTTGGCGTTGCCGCCGTCAGAATCTTGCCAGCGGCGCAAGAGAAGACGGTCCGTCGTAAGCGAGGAACAGTGCGCGAGGAGTGGGGAGGCGGGAACAGGCGATGCGAGTTCACTCAAGGTATCTTCCGGCCTGTCTGACATTCTTGGGCAAGCGGGGGGCGAAGTCCAGGAGGTTGTGCATCAAAGCAGCGGCGTCGGACTCGTCCACGGCGTAGATGGAGACTGTATCGCCGCCCGCGATGGCGTTGTCCGGGAGGTGTCCTTCGCCAATATCACATCTGCCTGAAGATAATTGACTTTTCCCCACGTGAGCTCCGATATTCATCTGCATGTTCGCGCTCACATCTTCCTTATTCCGTCTTCTTCTTTCGCCACGTCATGTCCGGGGAATCGCCCTGGAGAACCTTGCCCTTCGTCAGCAGCTGGCGGTAGTGAAGAGACAGTGCCCGCGACCGAGGCTGCGAAAGGCTGATCGCTTGTTTTGGGTCTGGCTATCACGAATCTGGCCCAATTGGCGAAACGCCTTGCTGGTTGTCCGACCGGAGACGGTCGTAGGCTGGCATCGGCAAGGTTTCCGCCTTTTCTGGACCTGGATTTCCAGGCGAAAGCGATCCGGGCGTCCAGGAGTGAGCCCCGAAATCGGGATAGTTTCCGAGTCGGCGACAACTCGGGAGTTTCGGGGCGTCGGTTCGGTCTTTCGCTTCTTATAGGACTCAATCGTGCTGCTCAGGCCCCCTCTCTGTGCGCACCTAGCTAGTTCATCATCCATTCGTATGTTGTTGTGCTATCTTTATAACCTGCAATTCCTCAAGAGAGGAGCAGCGTATGCGACGTCATCTGCGTGCCTGCCTGTTCCTGGCTTCTATTGGAATCATTTCCTGCCAATTCTCATTCCCATTCGAAGACGGTCCATTAAGCTTCAATGAGGCGGAGATGCGCGCCGCGCTCGATGAAGGCGGCATGAACTTCGAGGTGCCCGTCCTCAATCGCAGCGTGTCGAACAGAGACGTGACGCTAAAGCTTGACCTGCTCGACCCCCACGACAATGTTATGTCGGCGGGCCAGACCAAGGCTCAACTTCATCCCGGCCGCAATCTCGTTACTCTGCGACTCGCGAAGCCCGAGGCAAATCGCGCCACGCACAAGGATGTAGTGCTTTGGTGCAGGCTTCGCTACCGACTTATCTCCGGGACCGAATCCGAACCGAGCGTTCAGGGGCTGGTCTCGATAGGCGCGATCGCTAAAGACCTCTTCGATATTCGGATCGTCCATCTACGATTCGGGATGGAAGGCCAGGTTTATCGAGTCCATGTGCACGCTGCAAATCCCGTCACTCGCCAGCCGGTTGCCGGTGTCGAAGTCAAAGGTGTCCTCAGTTTTGACGCCGAATCCGACAATGGTGCCATGACGTTCACTCGGACAACGGATTCTGCGGGAGACGCATTGCTTTCATATCGCATCCCGAAGACGGTCGAGGATAGGGAGGGCGAACTGAAAATCGAGGCGCGAAAGGGCACACTGGTCCGCGAAGACGAGTTTGATGTTGAACTCCCTCCGCTGACCAAGGTCATCCTTAATACGGACAAATCGCTTTACCAGCCGGCCCAGTCGCTGCACGCGCGGGCAGCGATCTTTGACTGGAGCGACCACGCACTCGCACAAACAGTCGTCCGATTCACTTTGCGCGATCCTGAAGAGAGCATCCTCTTCCGGGAGAATGCAACAACCAACGAATTTGGCATCGCCAATGTTGACTGGCAGCTTCCTGACTCCCTCCGCTTCGGGGACTATGCGCTTAGCCTGGAGATGCCCGAATCGGATCGTTACGAGAATGCGCTGGGCCTCACGACGGTCCGCGTCAGCCGGTATGAATTGCCGAATTTCACGGCCACGGCCAAGCTGGATCGGCCGTATTACCTGCCGGACCAGAACGCGCAGGCGGACGTCTCCGCCACTTATCTCTTCGGAAAGCCCGTCACGCATGGCTCGATTCGTCTTGTCCGTGAGACCGAGCGCAGATGGAACTATCGCGAACAGAAGTGGGAATCCGAGGAACATGAGGAACAAACGGCCGTACTTGACGCTTCCGGACATGCCAGATTCCAACTCGACTTGGCTTCATTACACACAGATTTTAGAGACGAAACCTACCAGCGGTTTCGCGACGTCAAATACGCCGCTTTTGCCACCGATTCGACCACAGGAAGGACGGAGCAGCGGCGTTTCAAGTTGCGGCTCAGCAGAGAGCCGATTCACATCTACTTGTCCGGGGCCGAGTCCGATGGCGAGTTCGCGGACTTCTACGTAACAACGTATTACGCCGACGGGGCGCCGGCTTCCTGCCAGGTGCAGATCAGCCAGGCGCTGGAGTCCTGGAACGGCGTGAGCGCTGAGAGAACCCGAGTTCTCCGCTCTATCAGGACAAATCGTTACGGTGCGGCCAAGGTCACGGGACTCAAATTGCTCCGCGACGGCAAGCACAAAGAGATGACGCTGCTGCTTGAGGCTCGCGACAAGGCTCAGGCGTATGGGCGCTACAAGGACAATCTTTGGGTGAGCGCGCGCCGCATTGCTGTTTCCACGGACAAGGCGTTGTACGCGGAAGGCGACCCCGTCATCGTTTCGGTACGCGCGCCGGAGCTGTCGGGCAACATCATCGTCGATCTCGCCGGGCAAGGCGCCGTGCTGGCCTCATCAAGAATCCACCTGCGCCGGGGGCGGGGATTCACGACCTTCCGATATCAACCTCAGTTTAGGGAGACGCTTGCCGTCCTTGCATACTCGCTGGATTCCAGCACTGAGGATTACAGCAACACGCCCATGGGCAGCCACACGATTATGTTTCCTCGCAACACCGACCTGCGGGTCAAGATTCGCCCAGACCATCAAACCTACCGGCCCGGAGAAGAGCTGAACGTACGGCTGCTGGTCAGCTCGCCGTCGGGAGCCCTCGAGGCTAAAGCCTTGGGTGTCACAGTCGTGGACAAAGCTGTCGAGGAAAGGGCCCGCACCGATCAAGAGTTTGGCTCCGGCCATTACGGATTCTGGGATTGGGGCTGGTGGTACGACCTGACAGCCATTGGCGGAGTGTCCGAGGAGGACCTCAAGAAAGTGGATCTCGCGCGACAGTTGCCCGATGGCCTCGATCTCGCCGCCGAGATACTTCTGAATTCAAGAGGCACTCCGTACTACGCGACCGTTGAAGAATCGGATTATGAGAGCCAAACGGAGGCGCTGTTCAGCGACAGGATCAAGGCGCAATTGAGCGGTCTTCGTGCCGCCTTACACAACGAGTCGCTTCCAGGATGGAAATTCCCCGCCAATAACAAGGAGTTGTCGGAGTTGTGTAAGAAGGCTGGTGTGCACCTGGACGGACTAACCGATCCCTGGGGAACGCCCTACAAGTTCGAGTTTGATGTACAGTGGCGAGACCGATTCGTGAGGGTTAGATCCCCGGGGCCAGACAAGAAGATTGACACCGTTGACGACATCCGTGCCGCGAATGAGGCATGGAGCTACTTCTCACCTGTCGGCGCCGTCATCGACCGCGCCGTCAAGGAAACTCATGCGCGCTCCGGCGCGTACATACGCGACCTGAAATCTCTCCAAACAGAGGTCCTGCGGCAAGGCGTGGATCTCGAAACACTCCGCGACCCGTGGGGACAGCGCTATCGGTTCGACTTCAAGATAAGCAACTCGTTTTATCAGGTCAACGTCTACACTCATGAACCGTCCGAGTCCGCCACGGACAAGCCATACGATTTCATGGTCTGGACGAGCAATATCGATTATTTCAACAAGCCAAGTAAGCAGATAGACTCTGCATTGGCTGCGTATGGGCGACGGACCGGGCGCTTCCCTCGCAACGATCAAGAATTCGATCAGGCGACTCGCGAGGCAGGGTTCGACTTCCGCAGCCTGCTCGACCCCTGGGGGAACCCATATGCGGTTACGTACGTGCGTTCAGCGCGTTACGCAGACGCGGAGACAATCACTTACAATCCGCAGGCCGCTCAGCAGAACACATCGCCCGTCACGCGCAAGCTGGACTGGGTCAACATCTGGAGCAACGGGCCCGACGGAAAACCCGGCACCGTTGACGATGTTGCTCTCGCTGGCTTTTCTCGAATTATCTCCGAGCAGAGTGGTACCGACATCGTTCCGCAACCTGTTGTGAGCGTGCCGCTCGCCGAATCCACAGGAGCAATCGATGGGACAGTATTGGACCCCAGCGGCGCGGTCATTCCCGGAGCCAAAATCACCGCCAAGCGCGAGGATGAATCGAATGAGGAGTACTCAACCGAAACGAGCAGTCCAGGAACTTACCTGCTCCGCAACATGAAGCCGGGAAGATACAGTGTTGAGTTTGTCAGTCCGGGCTTTTTGCATCTCACTGTCAAGGACATCCCCGTCCACGCATCAAGCGTCACCACGGTGAACGTCACTCTCCAGCTTGGTGGCGTGACTCAGACCGTGACGGTCCAAGCACAAGCCGTACAGGTAAGCACGGAAAGCTCATCCATGGTAAGTGAACGAAAGGCTCAACGGCCTGGCACGGCACAAGTGCAGGAGCAAACGGTTACGCCGCGTCTGCGAGATTACTTTCCGGAGACGCTCTACTGGGAGCCGTCTTTGATCACCGACCGCACTGGGCAGGCGAAGCTCAAATTCAAGCTGGCGGATAACATCACGACCTGGAAGATGAGCGTCTTGGCCTCGACGAAGGACGGCCAGATCGGTGCGGCGGACGCTGAAATCACCGCATTCCAACCCTTCTTCGCAGACCACGATCCGCCCAAGATTCTCACGGTTGGCGATGAGATCGATCTGCCCGTTGTGGTGCGCAATTACCTCAAGCAGGTCCAGCAGGTGGGCGTGGAAATGAGGCCTGCGGACTGGTTTTCCATGAAGCGCCCGGGCAAGCAGCAGATTTCTGTTCCTGCCGGAGACTCGGCGGTTGCTGTGTTCCCGTTCCGCGCACTCACCGCGGTCAAATCCGGTAAGCAGACGATTGTGGCCGCCAACCGCACCGTGGGCGATGCCATCGAGAAGCCCGTCTATGTCCATCCCGATGGTAGAGAAGAGAGCGCGGCTGTAACTGAAATCCTTCGCGGCGGCGGCACGCTGAATTTGCAGTTGCCTCGCGACATCATCGCGGGCAGCTTACATTCGGAAATCAAAATCTATCCGAACCTGATGGCTCACGTTGAGGAAAGCATCGAAGGCAGCCTGCACCGTCCCTACGGATGCGGAGAACAGATGATTTCCTCCACCTATCCGAGCGTCCTCTTGCTGAAGCACTACAAGCAGAGTCACGTCACGAACAAGGCATCGGCCCAGCGCGCCGAGCGGTACTTGCGCTTGGGGTACAACCGCCTGCTGAATTATCGCGATGAGTCCGGCGGCTTCACCTATTGGGGAAATGGAAAGCCGGACATCGCTCTGACGGCATACGCCGTGCGATTCCTCTTGGACGCTTCCGAACTGATCGACGTGGACGAAGACACCATCTCCGGAGCCGTGAATTGGTTGGTTTCCCAGCAGCAGAAGGATGGCAACTGGGTGCCGGGATATGGAAGCGGTAAAGCGCTTACCGCCTACGTCACGAGAATTCTGGCGCGCGCGCAGAACCAACTGCCCGACGTGAAACCGAAAACACAAGCGCAAGAGGCCGTGAAACGCGGGCTGCAGTATTTCGCCGCCAGCCGAGAATTGGTTCAGGACCCCTACAACGAAGCTCTCCATGCGCTCGCCGCGTGGGATGCAGGAAATCGCGATGAGGCCGTGGCGACCGCTGTAAAGCTGCGCTCCTTGGCACACCAGGAAGGCAAGGGCACATACTGGGCGCTCGACACCAACACCCCATTCTACGGTTGGGGCACGGCCGGACGCATCGAAAGCACGGCCGTGGCAATCAGCGCTCTCGCCGAAATCGATGGTCAGTCCAATGACTCCGCGCAGTTGATTGCGTCTGGCATCACGTTCCTGTTGAAGCAGAAAGACTGCTACGGCGTCTGGTATTCGGGCCAAGCGACGGTCAACGTGCTCGAGGCATTGCTGGGTGTGCTGAGAGGATCCAGATCAGATGAGGGAGGCAAGGCGACCGTCTCGATTAACGGGCAGCCGGCCGCGACCTTCGATCTGCCGCCGGCGTCAGTGGCCTCGGGCCCTCTGTTTGCGGACATCTCAAAGTTCACGCGGCCCGGCGATAACAGCATCGAAATTCATGTGGACGGGAGTGCGGCCCATGCCAGCGCGCAAGTGGTCGCCGATTATTTCGTGGCGTGGGATCAGGGGGGCGAAGTCCGCGAACTGACGCGCACTGGCCAATCCCGCGCCCTGCGACTGGCGGTTAGTTTTGACAGGACGGAGGTTCGCGTCGGGGAGGAGGTTAGCTGCACCATTGACGCAGAGCGCATCGGCCATTATGGCTATGGAATGCTGCTCGCCGAAGTGGGTGTCGCACCCGGCGCAGAGATTGACCGAGCTTCGCTCGACAGCGTCATCAAGAACTCCGGATGGAGTTTGTCACGCTACGATGTGCAGCCTGACCGCCTGATTCTCTACTTGTGGCCGTCGGCGGGAGGGAGCAAGTTCACATTCTCATTTCGCCCGCGCTTCGCGCTGAAGGCCCGCACCGCGCCGTCTCTGCTGTACGACTACTACAATCCGGATGAACGGTTGGTTCTACCTCCTGCCGACTTCCATATTCTTCCACGGCTCGACGGCGTCCAGCCGAGGCGAGTCGAGGCGAGTACGGGTGATTAGATCATTATGGAGAGGGTTTCACTTCGGATCCGAGGAACGAAGACGATTTGCCAATGGGAAAAGCCCCATCGGAGCGCCCCCCGGTACACGGCAATGAAAGAGCTTGCGACTGATGGGTGGACGTTGGCTCTTTTACATCACTCCTCCTGTTTCTCCCCAATACCCACCGACCCTCCTCCTTTGTCCAGTATTTCTTCCCGAATGATGGCGCACTCGGAAACTATGCTGAGTGGGTAGTTCGCTGGATTGGGAACGAAAAACAGGCTTCCCTGACACTGAGCATCTCGTGCCTTGTCCGACTTCAGCGGAAATGAGACTGTGGAGTGAGGTCCGCTAAGCTATAGTTTTTGCCCTGGTTCACGCCCCAACCCGCGCTAGACTGTGCGGTCTTCAAAAGGAGTGAACCATGAGTGAAGAACCTGCCAGAACAGAGGGAACCTCCCCCGCCCGGGCGTGGGAGGCGGCGTCCGAACCCGTTCTTGGGGCCTCAGAATCTGAGATCTTCCGGGGCCCGAATTTGATCAGAAATTGTGCAAATTCGCGCTAACTTATAGCAAATACTATGCCTAGTGGTCGCAGAGGGACTTCGAAATACAACCTGTTTATTTTGAGTCTGTTAGAAGCTTTTTCCAACCCCTTTCAACCCCTTCCAACCCCCTCCAACTTTGCGCACATACCCCCCCCACCCACAACCGTGTGACCGTGCACAATTGGTGAGAAACAGGCTGAGTATGTGGGAAAGTCGTCCAAAATGGATCAGCGTGAGGCGGCTGACCTATTCAGCCAATTTGGAACAGGACGCGGGAACTTGTTATAAGGTTCTACGCGAACCGCCGCGCCGCGAATCGAAGTCACGGTGTCTCCCCGCCGCGCCTCAGCCGCCAGGCTACAGCAAATCGCTTCCGCTTCACGGCAGAACCTCCTCTTCGACTCCTGGATTCTGCCGGAAACCAACTCTCCGAGTGGATCAAAAAAACCCGGGGCCGGCCAACTCCGTACCCTCCCCACCAATGGGGCTGAGCAATTTTGACCAGACCGGTGAGCCCCATTGAACTTACACGCGCTTCGACCTCGGATATAAAGGTCAGGTGACGGTAATTCGCTGAGGCGTACGCCTACAGCAACCCAGGATTTCAAAATGGAAATCCCAGTATGACTTTGGAGGAAACTTATGAAGACAAGATGGTTGATGACTGCTTGTGCGACAGCGGTGTTTGCTTTCACTAGCATGGCGGCTGCGGCACCCAAGCAGAAGGACCAGAATCGCGGCCAAACCCAACGGACGGAGAATCGCGGCCAAACTAAGAAGCGCTATCGCCAGTTCAACGCGAATCAACGCCAATACGCGACCACTTATTACAACCAGAACCGAAACCAGGAAATCTTTAGACCGGACAGGCGATGGAACGACGACTACCAAAATCGGCTTCAGCCGGGCTACGTGCTCGATAATGATATGCGGGGAATGAGTCGCCCGGCACCCATTGAGATGCTGCGCGGCTTCGGCCCTCCCCCTCGCGGCTACCGTTACGTCGTCATCGGGGGAAATGTGGTTCTGATTGACAATGGGTATCGCGTTCACGACGCGATCCGCTTTAGCATTAACATTGGACTCTAACTTGTAAGAGCTCCGCGATCTCTCTAT
>Ga0187886_1004155_pt1 | contig 10502 bp, 10 predicted proteins | sample June2016WEW_20_1_FD_133001 | JGI IMG/M metagenome (GOLD analysis project Ga0187886, IMG submission 133001) | Peatland microbial communities from SPRUCE experiment site at the Marcell Experimental Forest, Minnesota, USA - June2016WEW_20_150 | ecosystem: Environmental > Terrestrial > Soil >... | reverse complement strand
GTAAGCCCTTACTGCATTATTATAAACAGCAAAAACTGTCTGGCCGCCTGTATTCTTCACTTCAAACAAAGCATCATCGTTGCTGGTGGCGCTGGTGATGCCAAGTTTTGACAATGTCCCGACATCCTTTGCCACCATGGCATATGGCACCGACATTATCTGGCTTGTCCCCATTTCTGTCCAGTTTGTCCCGGGGTATTGAATTGCTGTTTTTATGAATACTGTCTGGGCTTTCCAGTCAATATCTGAGAAGGAAGCAGCTGTCCCGCCGGTCCTTGATCCTGTGCCCACTACCAGAGTGATTAGACCAAATTGATTTGAAGTAACTGATAAAAATTCCTCGACATATAATATTGTTCCTCCTGTCTGGGAAGTCTGGAGAGTGATTCTGACCGGAAGAGACTTGTTGGCCAGGATATCTCCCGAACCATCACGGGCAATGGCCTGGTAATTTATTCCCTGCGGCACCTGGGCATATGATGACAGGGATGATACTATCATAATGACAGTAAGAACAATGTTTTTGGAAGCAGATATTTTCATAATAGCCGGAGTTAGGTGGTTTTAAGGTAAAAAGTTACAGGTAATTTAAATACAAGTCAATATTTTTTGACCAACGGTTTAAAAAATAATATAAACACAACCAGGCAGTATGTGTAATAAAAAAGGCTGCGCGGGGCAGCCTTTGAAATATCGGGTGAATGATATTTACTTTTTGATGAGATCAGGGTAACTGACTGATCCGTGGGGTGTTTCACTGTGTTTTGCCATCGGGCAACCGGGTACGGGACAATTTATAATTTTATGTTCCCTGTTATCTGCAGGTTCCCATCCCATTACCAGGTAAAGAGTGAAGAAACCGATAATATATGCGGCAGTCACATGCCATCCGTTTTTAACCCACAGAATGACATTCCGTGATTCGGGGAATTTATTTGTAATAGCTACACCAGCTGATGAGCCGAACCATATCATTGATCCGCCGAATCCTACTGAATAGGCAAGCATACCCCAGTCATAATGTCCCTGCTCCAGACATAGTTTTGTAAGTGGTATATTATCGATAACAGAAGACAGGAACCCGAGTCCAAGAGCAGTCCCCCACGATGCATTGGGAAGTTCTTCAACAGGCATCAGTGATGCACAGAAAACAAGACAAAGAAGGAAAATAGTTCCTTTTATTGATCCTGGCAACTCTTTCCACGGGATTGGTCTCAGGAAGGCCCCGATAAAAATAGCTATCCACACTCCCAGTGCCGGCATGTCGTAGAGGAAATTGGAAATAATTGCGCCTGTAAGCATCAGTGCAACAATTAATATCTTCATCCAGTCGACCCGGGCACCAATCGGTGCATCCGCCTGGATTTTTTGATATTTGTCCTGTTGTTTTGATGCAAACCATCCAAAAAACAATAATGCGGTGAGTGCTGCAACATAACCATGAAAAACGTTCAACGCATTCACTCCATCAATCCACATCATCGTGGTCGTTGTATCTCCAACTACACTTCCGCTTCCACCTGCATTACTCGCTGCAACAAGAGCAGCTATATATCCGATGTGAACTTTCCCTTTGAAAACAACTATTGCAATAGCACCACCAATCAGTGCAGCAGCAATATTATCCAGAAATGATGATAGTACACATACAAAAACCAGCAGCAGGAACGGACCTTTCCAGTCATTCGGAAGATACCGCGGCAGAACATCGGGAACTCCGGATTCCTCAAATAATTTTGCCAGGATAGCAAACCCGAAAAGTAACCCGGCCAGATTCAGAAGAATTCCCCATTCTCCCTGCCTTAAACTCTTATCCATAATTTGCTGGCTGAAAGAAACTGTTCCAAAAAGATGTTTTACCATGTGAAATCCCGGATCGAATGTGAATTTGAATACAAGTAAAACTGAAAGTCCGATGACTGCTACCCAAAATGTTTGCTTGCTGAAAATTGCAACACATGCAAGAATAAGAGCGAAGATTATGAACTCAACCCGTACGGGCCCAATTGAAGGCACGTGACTACCTGCCGCCAGCAACGGTAAAGGTGTGAATAGTACAAAAAGAAAAACAAATATTTTCTTGCTATTGGCTCTTAAAAATGAGCGGATTGAATTTTTCATCAGGATAGACCGGAATTTAATTTTTAAAAGAAACGTTGTATTTAGAAATTATTTTGTGTCACGGTCCATAATGAACATCATTTTTATAAACGATAATTCTCATTCTGTTTTTTTTAGATACTATCGTAACCTGTTCAGAAATTTTAATATTTTTGCATGTTTATTTAGATTAAATATAATTAACAAAAAGGACTCAGGATTGTTTGATTTGATAAAGGGCTTTATTTGCCCTGATGAGGAAGATGGAAAAAGATCAGGATAAAATAATCAACGATGTAACCTCCGGCGATTACAAATATGGTTTCTATACCGACATAGAAACTGACCGGATCTCAAAAGGACTGAGTGAGGATATTATTCGTATAATTTCGCTCAAGAAGCATGAACCTGACTGGCTCCTTGAATTTCGTCTTAAGGCTTTTCGTCACTGGCTGACACTTAAAATGCCTGCATGGGCAAATCTTAAAATCCCGGCCATTGATTACCAGGATATAATTTATTATGCAGCTCCAAAGCAGAAAGCCTCTTACGAGAATATTGACAACATAGATCCCGAACTCAAAAAAACTTTCGATAAACTTGGAATTCCGCTCGAGGAACAGAAACACCTCTCGGGTGTTGCTGTCGATGCCGTAATGGACTCAGTTTCTGTCAAGACAACATTCAGGGAAACGCTGGCTGAGTCAGGAATTATTTTCTGTTCCTTCAGCGATGCCGTAAAAGAGTACCCCGACCTTGTCAGACGATATATGGGAACGGTTGTTCCTTATACCGATAATTTCTTTGCTTCACTTAACTCTGCTGTCTTCAGCGACGGTTCATTCTGCTATATTCCTAAAGGAGTAAGATGCCCAATGGAACTTTCAACCTATTTCAGAATAAATGCTGCCAGTACCGGTCAGTTTGAAAGAACCCTTCTTGTGGCAGATGAAGAAGCTTATGTAAGCTATCTCGAAGGTTGCACGGCTCCGATGAGAGATGAGAATCAGCTCCATGCTGCCATTGTTGAGATAATTGCCGAAAATAATGCCGAGGTCAAATACTCCACAGTCCAGAACTGGTATCCGGGCGACAAGAATGGCAGGGGAGGGATCTTCAACTTTGTAACAAAGCGTGGGCTCTGCAGGGGAGAAAACTCAAAGATATCCTGGACGCAGATCGAGACAGGATCGGCAATAACATGGAAATATCCATCTTGCATACTTCGCGGCGATAATTCAACCGGAGAGTTTTATTCAGTGGCTGTAACTAACAACCATCAACAGGCTGATACCGGAACCAAAATGATTCATATCGGCAAGAATACCAAAAGCACTATAGTCTCGAAGGGAATATCCGCCGGATTCAGCAATAACAGCTACCGCGGACTGGTAAAGGTATTGAAGAATGCATCAGGGGCCAGGAATTTTTCGCAGTGCGATTCGCTTCTGCTTGGTGATAAATGCGGAGCACATACATTCCCTTATATTGAGGTTGATAATCAGACCGCCATTGTAGAACACGAAGCAACTACATCCAAAATAGGTGAGGACCAGATCTTTTACTGCAATCAGCGCGGCATTTCCACTGAAGATGCAGTAGCTCTTATTGTGAACGGATATGCAAGGGAAGTAATTAATAAGCTGCCAATGGAATTTGCCGTTGAGGCACAGAAGCTTCTTCAGATAAGCCTCGAAGGAAGTGTTGGATAATGGAAACAGAAAAAACAAATAATATAATGTTGAGCATTAAGAATTTAAAGGCTGCTATTGACAGCAAGGTCATTTTAAAAGGGATTTCACTTGATGTAAAAGCCGGAGAAATTCATGCAATAATGGGGCCGAACGGATCCGGTAAAAGCACTCTTGCCGCTGTTCTTGCAGGAAGGGAATTTGTCGAGGTCACTGAAGGAACGGTCACTTACTTTGGAAGAAACCTGCTTGAAATGACTCCGGAGGAAAGATCGATGGAGGGGATTTTTCTTGGCTTCCAATATCCGATAGAAATTCCGGGTGTAAGCATGGTCAATTTCATGAAGGCAGCAGTGAACGAACATCGCAAGCATAATGGGATTGAACCTCTTTCTGCATCTGATTTCCTCAAGCTGATGCGCGAAAAGAAAGAACTTGTGGAAATTGATTCAAAGCTGGCCAACAGGTCTGTAAATGAGGGATTCTCAGGGGGGGAGAAGAAAAAGAACGAAATTTTCCAGATGGCTATGCTTGAGCCGAAGCTTGCCATTCTTGACGAGACCGATTCAGGTCTTGATATTGATGCGCTGCGCATTGTCGCTAACGGCGTGAACAAATTGAAGCGTCCTGATACATCTGTAATAGTAATAACACATTACCAGAGACTACTTGATTTTATAATTCCGGATGTCGTTCACGTTCTTTATGATGGCAGGATAGTGAAAACTGCCGGCAAGGAACTCGCCCTTGAACTTGAGGATAAGGGCTATGATTGGATAAAGAAAGAGGTTGATAAAAATGACCTGTCATGAGTGACCAGCCTGAAAGATCAGAAAGATATTACAACCTTTATAAGGAAAATATAAAGGAGATCTCAGAAAGATCTTCACCTTATTTTAATACGTTCCGCGAGGCTGCCATTACTGAATTCAACAGGCTTGGCATACCAACGAAAAAGAATGAATCGTACCGGTATACGAACCTCGACACATTTTTCAACCACGAGTATAACAGTTATTTTATGCCTTCGGCGTCAGATTTCGCAAAAGCCGAAGAGTTCAGGTGTGATGTCACCGATCTGGATGCCCACGGAATTGTGCTTCTGAATGGTTTTTATCCGACAACAAATGGCAAAATGAGGCAACTCCCCGGAGGAATATGGATCGGAAGCATGAATGAAGCAGCCGAAAAATTCAATGATCAGATCCGGAAACATTATAATAAATATATAAACGGTAACTCAGACGGACTGGTCCACCTTAATACGGCAATGGCTTCCGATGGCGTATTTATATATATTCCGGAAGGAGTTGTTCTTACAAAGCCAATCCAGATAATAAACCTTGTCCAGAGTGATGTGGATATCTTCAATCAACATCGCAGCCTGATAGTCGCAGAGAAGAATTCAGATGTCACTGTCATTGTTTGCGATCATACTTTGTCGCCTAATAAATTCCTCACTAATGGTGTGACTGAGATTTACGTCGGCGAAAATGCGCATTTTGAGATCATCAGGGTCCAGAATGAGCACAACAATGCCGGGAAGATAACCCATACTTTCATGTACCAGGAAAGGAACAGCTACGCTTCGTCTAATAATATAACTCTTCATGGCGGGCTTGTCCGCAACAGCACTTACCATTTCCTTGGAGGTGAGGGCGCTGAGAGCAAATCATTCGGACTATTTCTGGCAGATAAATGGCAGCATATTGATAATTTTGTGAATGTAGATCATGCGGTCCCAAACTGTACCAGCAACCAGCTCTTTAAGGGTGTACTCGATGATATGGCAACCGGAGCCTTCAACGGTCGTATATACGTCCACAGGGATGCCCAGGGTACCGTAGCTTACCAGAAGAATAACAACATCCTTCTGACAGATGACGCGAAAATGGATACCAAACCTCAACTCGAGATATATGCCGATGATGTCAAATGCAGTCATGGGGCTACAGTGGGACAGCTTAATGATGATGCCCTCTTCTATCTTCAGTCGAGAGGCATCAGTAAGCGCGAAGCAAGGCTGATGCTAATGTTCGGCTTTGCCCATGAAGTAATTCAGAACATTAAAGTTGAAGCTCTTCGCGACAGGATGGATAATCTTGTAATGCAGCGCCTTAAAGGTGAACTGTCGCGTTGCGCTTTCTGTATGGTGAAATGCGGTTAATTATGACCAGGGTGAAAGATATTTCAGACATAAGAAAAGATTTCCCGATACTAAACCGAAAGGTTTACAACAAGCCTCTTGTTTATTTCGATAACGGGGCCACAACACAGAAACCGCAGTGCGTAATTGATGCAGTCGATGAAGTGTTTACAACTTATAACGCCAATATACATCGAGGGGTACATGCCTTAAGTGACAAAGCTTCCGAGGAATATGAGAATGCAAGGGAAGAAGTCAGATCTTTTATCAATGCCGGTAAAAAGGAAGAAATTATCTTCACTTCCGGTGCTACCGGATCAATTAATACCGTCGCTTTTTCCTTCGGTGAAAGATATATCAGAAGAGGAGATGAGATCATTTTAAGTAATCTTGAGCATCATGCCAATATAGTTCCGTGGCAGATGATGTGCGAAAGGAAGAATGCAAAACTGAGAGTCATCCCCATTAATGATAATGGTGAATTACTCTTTGATGAATACCTGAAGCTGCTTTCACCAAAGACAAAACTGGTTGCTGTGGCACAAGCTTCAAATGCCCTGGGAACAATACTCCCGGTCAAGGAAATTATAAGCGCTGCACATTCAAGGAACATTCCTGTTCTTGTCGACGGAGCACAAAGTGTTCAGCACGGTATTGTCGATGTCATCGACCTTGATTCTGATTTTTATGTTTTTTCGGGACATAAGATTTATGGCCCCACCGGGATAGGAGTGCTTTATGGCAAGGAAAAATGGCTCACGGAGATGCCGCCATACCAGGGTGGAGGCGATATGGTCGAGAATGTAACCTTTGAAAAAACCACATACAATGTCCTTCCATTTAAGTTTGAGGCAGGCACAATGAATTTCCCGGCAGCGATCGGACTGGCAACGGCACTTAAATATGTAACCTCACTTGGCAGGGGAAATATAAGGGAGAGGGAAAATCAATTGCTACAGTATGCTACTGAAAAATTATCGCAGATCGATGGATTAAAAATATACGGGAATTCTGATAATAAGATTTCCATAATTTCCTTTTTGTTGAAAGATATTCACATGTATGATACCGGAATGATCCTCGACAAGCTTGGAGTTGCCGTCAGAACCGGCACCCACTGCGCCCAGCCGGTAATGGATCGTTTCGGGATCAGCGGGACAGTGAGAGTTTCAATGTGCTTCTATAATACTCTCGAAGAGATTGATATTCTTGCTGCAGGAATAAAGAAAGTCAAATCGATGTTTGCTTAGGTCAGATTATTATGACAATTGAACAGGTTCAGGATTCTATAGTTGAAGAATTTTCGGTTTTTGATGACTGGATGGATAAATATAACCTCCTGATTGACTATGGCAAAGACCTTAAGGTGATCGATCCTAAGTTCAAGACAAAGGATTTCCTTATTGAGGGATGCCAGTCGAAGGTATGGCTTCATCCTGAATTTGAGAATGGGAAAATAACCTTCACTGCCGACAGCGATGCCATAATTACCAGAGGAATTGTCGCCCTTCTTATCAGAGTCCTGTCGGACAGGACACCGGAAGAAATTATTTCTGCTGATCTTTATTTCATAGACAAAATCGGACTAAGGCAAAACTTGTCTCCGACAAGGTCAAACGGGCTTCTTTCGATGGTCCGGCAGATGAAATTATATGCAATGGCATACCAGGCAAAAAGTAAATTATAAATCAATGGATGCTTCTGAACAGCTTGAAATCGAAACCAGGATCGTAGGTGTCCTTAAAAGTATCTTTGACCCCGAAATACCCGTGAATATATATGACCTTGGTCTTATATACAACATCAGCTTAGACGATGACCATATTGCTCATATAACAATGACCATGACGGCGCCAAATTGCCCGCTGGCCGACCAGCTGGTTGAAGAAGTGAAATATAAAGTCGGAGGAACACAGGGTGTAAAAGATATCGATCTTAAACTTACTTTTAATCCGCCGTGGGATAAAAGCATGCTGAGCGATGAGGCAAAGCTTGAACTTGGATTTCTATAGAATATAATCATATGGATTCAACTGACAGAACAGCTCTCACGAAGCTCATTAAGGAAAAAGCTCTGGAACTTGATTTTGACATTTGCGGAATCGCACGCCCCAGGATCCTCGACAAAAATAAAAGTATTCTCAGAGAGTGGTGTGAAGCAGGGATGAATGGTAAAATGGAATATCTGACACGTAATACGGATAAAAGAGCCGATCCCGCGAAACATATGCCCGATGTACGGTCAATTGTGGTTACAGGGATGAGCTATAGCTCAGCAAATCTGCAGAAAAATGAAGGAGTCCCGAGAATTTCAAGATATGCTTATGGAAAAAGATACCAGGATGTAATTACCAGGAAAACAAATGATCTCTTACTCTTTATAGAAGGTCAGGATAATAAAATAAAGGGACAAGCTTTTGTCGATTCGAAACCGCTTTTTGAAAAGGCATGGGCTGTCGAAGCCGGACTGGGATGGCAGGGAAAACATTCAATAATTATAAATAAAGAGATTGGTTCATTTTTCTTTATTGGCATACTGATGCTCAATATTGATCTTGAATATGACAAGCCGGACATTGACCACTGCGGCACCTGCAGGCTTTGTATTGACAGATGCCCGACAGGTGCAATAAATGTCAACAGGACAATAGATGCACGGAAATGCATCTCAAACCTGACAATAGAAAACAGAGACCCTGTTGATGAGGGACTGGGATCTAAGTTTGAAAAGAGAGTATTTGGCTGTGATATTTGCCAGGAAATATGCCCATGGAACAAAAAAGCTCCCGCAAATAATCATCCGGAATACTGTATTAATGATGAGGTTGCAAATATGACTCCCGAAGAATGGCTTTCACTCACAGAGGAGCAATTCAACAGATTATTTAAAGAGTCTTCCATAAGCAGGGTAAAATACCCGAATCTTAAGCACAACATAAGAGTTGTAATGAAATCAGGAATGGAACAGCAATAAGTGTTTAAGTTACACTTATTATAGTCACTACTATTTCACGCCGGCTTCTGGGTCCGTCAAACTCACAAAAGAATATATTCTGCCACGTCGATAATCCAGCATTGCCATCAACGATCGGAATTGTTTCCGAAGCTCCTACAAGGCCTGCCTTCAAATGTGCGTCGCCATTATTATCCTGATGATCATGTTCCCAGATTCCTGCCGGGATCAATTTGTTAAGCAATGTAACAACATCATTTTGAACCGATTGATCCCAGTTTTCCTGTATCATTATTGCAGCAGTTGACCCTCTTGCATAAACTGATGCAATACCTGTCCTTACTTTGCTTTCCCTGATAATCTCAAGGACCTTTGATGTTACGTCATACAAACCGTTCTTATGATCGGTACTGAGAGTAATTATCTTTTGCATAGCTTATTATTGATTTATTATAATAAAGTTACTATATGTTTTTTACCTTGCTGAGAATATTTCGTCTTAATAACAGAAAACAACGCGATTTTGATTGAGCGATCATTAATAGAAGAATGCAGGAAAGGAGATTTCCGGAATTTCAGGAAGGTTGTCGCATCCGCCTCTCCGTTTGCTTTTTCGGTTGCATTCAGGATCGTTGGTGATGAAGACATTGCAAAAGATATTGTACAGGAAACAATGGTGGTAATCTGGAAGAAAATCGGAAATATCAATTCCCCTGAAGCTTTTATGACCTGGCTCTATAGAATTACATATAATAAATGTTGTGATTTTCTGAGGAAGAAGCAGATAAATGCAGAAGTCAGGGCAGATGACAAGGGCTGGAAATTAATTTCAGATACAGTATTCTCAGACAATGCACATGAACTCGAAAACAGTGAAATAGCTGCGATAATTAAATTGCTGACTGAAAAGCTCAGCCCCAGGCAAAAAGCAGTGTTCGTCCTCTGCGACCTGGAAGAGATGTCACATGAAGAGATTTCAGTGATAACAGGAATGAGCAGGAGAAACGTTAAAGCCAATCTGCATTTTGCCAGAAAAAGAATGGGTGAAATGATTGAAAGATATACCTGAGATGAAAAGTGAATCGAATAAATATGAGAGGATTACAGAAATCCTGAAAAGATCGAAACCGGCGCTGACCGGCAGGGAAGCCATTGAGGAAAATGTAATGGAAAGAATAGAGAATAAAAAAAAGGCTGCTGAAAGCTATAATTTTATGGATTACCTTTTTGGCTGGGTTTATATCGGGTGGGTGAGGAGAGGGCTAGTTGCCGCATCGATACTTATTATCGCTTTCTTTGCCGTTCAGCAGTCAGTCATACTGAAAAGAATCAACAACCTTGAGCGGCAAACCATATCAACCGGTACTTCTTTTGTAAGAGGAGTTCCCGACGATTTTGAATCGGCTTTCATGTTTTACAGGCAGTCACCATCAAAAGTTCTGCTTAAGGGCGGCAAACTCTCCGAAAGGCAGCTGAAACAGATTGAAGAAACAATAAATGATCTGCAGGCCAGATATAGTAACCTGATAAAGCTTATTGAGGATGATCCTGAATTGAAGCAGTACATCGAAAAGAAACTTACTGAAAGCAATAAAAAGAAATTTAATCTATG
>Ga0187886_1004154_pt1 | contig 10503 bp, 6 predicted proteins | sample June2016WEW_20_1_FD_133001 | JGI IMG/M metagenome (GOLD analysis project Ga0187886, IMG submission 133001) | Peatland microbial communities from SPRUCE experiment site at the Marcell Experimental Forest, Minnesota, USA - June2016WEW_20_150 | ecosystem: Environmental > Terrestrial > Soil >... | reverse complement strand
CCTAGCTATATATGAGTATTGCGACTCGCGTTCTTTCCCGGCGAATCTACGCTGGTTCATTGATTGCGTGGGCTCGAACCGCCTGAGGCGAATCGAGGAGTAGGTCCAGTCGCCCAGCCAAACGGGCTCGCTCGGGACAAAGTTCGCACCGAGCTCGAACTTTGGAGGCGGGGGGAGTCGAACCCCCACGCCACATTGACAGGCTGTAACTTATTGATTCTGCATATCGCCACAAAGGCTGAAAACGCCAGAAACGCCAAACTGAGGTACACAGCGGGTACACGGGGCTTCAATCTTGTAGAGTGCCGCGATCTCATAGACCGTCTCATCGGCTTGTGCAGTAACTGCACAAGTACCGCTTCAGCTCTGCGCCGAGTTCGCGCCTCCATGAGTCATCCCTGCGACCAGATGAGTAGCAGTTCGCGGCAGTGATCAGGGAGGCCGTGTAAAACCGGGGGTGAAAGACGTTTGGAGACTGGGCAACTTGCTCCGCTGCCGTAAGGGAACGCGCGACGACTTCCCGCGGCTCATCCCGAACATCCATTGCAGAGTTTCGGAAATCGGCTGGCTGCGGCCGAGCATGACTGTGGGCGAGGCACTCCTTCGAAGTGGGACAGGGGTTTACGAACAGCGCCGCCTGGGAAGTCGTAATGTCGGCTTTGCCGAAACTGGGGGCGACTGAGGATTGGATGGCCGCCAGTCTCCTTGGAGGGGCGATATCCGGCGCAGTGGCGCCCCGCTGCTCAGAAATGGAAAGATTTCCTCCGAGTGCGCCGTCACTCGGGCGGAGCCAGTGTTCGGCTTCTGCGGGGCCCTAGCCGTATGTCCGTCAGCTAACGGGTTAGGCGTCCGGTGTCGTTGGGTTGGGCCGTTGCTGGGGCAGTGGCCAGATTTCGGCGGTTGAGACGTGGTCTATGCTGCGGGGATATGGGCTCTCTGGCGAGAGTCCAGGCTTGGCGTCATGAACAACTCCTCCCGTGACAGTTGTTCACCCGTCAGCTGACGGGGGACTCTTCCTTGGCCGCCCGGCTCCGAGGCTGTACGCCCGGAGGGTACCCGTATCCGGCGAGACACGGAGGATTAGGTGAGGCCAGCGGTCGGCCTAAGAAGGATGGAGGCAACATGCACGATAGATCATAAGTGGCCTTATAATGAGAACTTATCGAAACCGCAATCGTGGGGGTGCCGGGTTTTAGGCCGGCCGCGCTGGCCCGTGTGGGCCGAACGTCGTTCGGCCCTACACTACTCTTCGGCTCAAGCGAGCTCAATGGCAGCTTCCCGTTGAGAAGTGGTGGCCTGTGGATTCGGAGCGCACTTGAGAGACACCGTCAGTTGTATTCCCGACGGATGCCGATTCTCAATGGTAACCGACCCTCCGAATAGCGAGAGAATACGGTAGGCCACGGGCGCGTCGAGCCCGAGGTCACCGCCCGGCGTAATGGCTTCGCCGATTGAGAAAAGGTCGAAGAACTTGGGGATGGCTGGAGCTGGTATGGTGCGTCCACGGCTCTCGATCACGGCATGGATGCCGTCGGGTGCGGATTGGCATGCCAGCCGAACGGTTTCACCCGCATCGGAGAACTTCACCGCCGTCTCCAGCAGTGCTTGAAGCGCCTTCACGAGCAGGTCCTCGTCGCCGAGCACGAACGCAGTTGTGGCTGCCGGCGCCTCCAAAATGACCTCCCGAGTGCGGGCAAACTCGGCCGCTTGTTCCATCGCGCCATTCAGGACCGCAGTCAACGGGGCGCGCGCGGACGCGAACTTCTCTGCCTCCACTTCAATCTGAGTAAGGAGTAAAGCGTGATCGAGAATTGTCAGGATTCGCCGCCTGGATTCATCAAACATGCTGCGGAGTTGGCTGTCCGCAGAACCGGAGCTTGACTCGGCCAACAAGAGCTCGCCGACTCCCAGCAGCCCGTTCAGCGGTGTGCGGAACTCATGGGAGATCAGGTTCAGGAAGTCGCTTTTGGAGTGGTCCAGGATCTTCAATCGCGCGTGTGCCTCGGCAAGTTCACTCGTGCGAGAACGCACCAGCTCTTCCAAGTGGAAATTTTGCTGTTCAAGGGCGCGCTGAAGCCGACTCACCTTCAGGTGAGTCTCCACGCGTGCCTGTACTTCCTCGAACTGGAAGGGCTTGGTAATGTAATCCACGCCGCCAGCTCGAAAGGCCTTCACCTTGTCTTCCGTTTCGTTCAGCGCGCTGAGGAAAATCACCGGGATGCGGGCAAGCGTCGGGTCGGTCTTTAGCCGTTGGCAAACCTCGAAACCTTTTATCTCAGGCATGTTGATGTCCAGCAGGATAAGATCGGGAGGGCGATGGGCGGCGGCCGCTAGTGCCAACCGCCCCCTCGGAAACGACCGTACTTCGTAACCCTGCTGTTTCAGCATGTCTTCCATGAGCTTTAGGTTCGCTGGTTGATCGTCCACCACCATGATGTTGGCCTTCTCGGGTTGAATCATTTTTTCCTCCTACCTCAGTTCTCCAGTTTCTGGCGCGTCCCTTCCAACAGACGCGTCAGGGCATCGTACTCATACTTGTCCGCAAGCTCCTTCATGGCTTGCGCGGCTTGCATATCCTGTTCTCCGACTCTTCGAATGAGCTGGTCCAAGCGGTCCTTGTCGCCGTTCGAGACGGCCTCCTCCACGGCATCAATTAGTTCTGCCGGCAGACCTCTCAGTTGTTCGGAGCCCAGAGCGAACACCGAAGCACCCACCGGGTCCCCTGTCTGCGAGGCCTCTTTGCTGGCATACAGATAACCAAGCCGCAGGTGCGCTTGAATCATTTGTAGCAGCTCACCTTCCCGGCACGGTTTGCCAAGGAAATCATCCACGACACCGGTGTGCAGTACGGCATCCCGGTCCTCATCCATGGCGCTGGCGCTGAGGGCGATGATGATCGGCCGCTTTCCATTCGCATTGGCTCTGATGACGCGGGCGCCCTCCAGCCCGCTCATGCCAGGCATGTGCATATCCATCAGAATCAGTTCGGGTTCCCATTCCTGCCAGAGCCGGATGGCCGCCTCCCCGCACTCTGCCTCGCGCACCGCAAAACCCACCGAAGTCAACAACTCGTTCAGCCAGCCTCGGTTGTGCCGTTCGTCGTCGACAATCAGCACCCGAGGCGCTGGTTTTCCGGGTTCGAGGCCGATCACGCGCCGGTATGCCCTTTGGTCTGCAAATGCGCCGCCAGCGCTCACTCGAATCGGGACCTCAAAACGAAAGACGGACCCTTTCCCCTCCTCACTGCTCACCGTAAACTCGCCGCCCATCAGACGGACAAATTCCTTGCTGATCGCAAGCCCCAAGCCGGTTCCAGCTTGCGATGCGACTCCACTCCGGGTTTGCACGAACGGCCGGAACAGCTCCGTCAGTTCCTCTGGCGCCATGCCGACTCCGGTGTCCTCGACCTCGGCGGAGAGCCAAGGCTGGTTATCGCGTCGCCGGTCCATTAACACCCGGAGCTTGATCCCGCCCCGTTCCGTGAACTTCAGCGCGTTTCCAAGAAGGTTGACCAGCACCTGGCGTAACTTGCCTTGATCGGCTTCGATGTGTCGCACAGATTCCCCATCCACGCAGACTTCCAGCGTGAGCCCTTTGGCCTCGGCCCTTAAGCGGAACATCGCAGCCAGATCTTCCACGAGACGGGAAACATCGAACGTCACCGGGCTGAGTACCATGCGGCCCGCCTCGATCTTGGACATCACCAGAATGTCGTTGATGAGATCCAGCAGGTGCTCGCCGCTTCGATTGATAATCCTCAGGTTTTCTTTCGCTGCCATTCCCATAGAGGAATCGCGCAGCATCAATTGGGAATAGCCCAGGACGGCGTTCATCGGAGTGCGAATTTCGTGGGACATGTTGGCGAGGAACACGCTTTTGGCGCGGTTGGCCCCCTCGGCTTTGTCTTTGGCTTCCACCAATTCAGCAGTGCGGGCGGCAACTTCTTGTTCGAGGCGGTCCCGGTGCCTCAGAAGTTCCTCGTCCCGGCGCCCAATCTCGCCCAACATCTCATTGAAGGTATCGACGAGCTGGCCTAATTCGTCGTCCTTTTCCTTCACGGCTCGCACGGCGTAGTTCTTCTCAAGGGAGACGATCTTGGCCGTCCGTGCGACATGTGCGATGGGCTCCGAGATGATTGTTTGGAGCTTGGAGGACAGTCCGAGCGCCAACAGCGAAGTGACGAAGAGGATGACGAAGACGATCTCCGCAAAGCTTCTGAGCCTTGCCTGGATCTCCCCTAAGTCTGACTCCAGATAGATTGTGCCGATGGTCTTGCCGCGGAGTACAATGCCTTTAAACAAGAGCAGCCGGCTTGGTTCAAACCAACTACTATCCGGCTGAGGCCCAGGGCATGTGAAGCCCTGCGTCTCCGGTTGGCGCCGGTAGGTGGCGAACAGATCGCCGTCGAGGGAGTAGATGCAGGCGCCGACAATGTGCTGCTTCGCTTTAAGCCCGGAGAGAATCTCCTCGGTTGCCTTCTGGTCTGCGAAGCTGAGTGCGGCGGTACTGTTGGAGCCGAAGATCGCCGCCAAAACGTCGAGGTCGTTCCGCATCGAAGTGCGGAATGCCCAATAGTCGTAGCCGACCACCGCCAGGCAGGCGAGCACCAGAGCGACGCCCACCGTGACCATAATGATGAGCCGGAGCTTCTGCTTGATGGAGAGACTACGATGAGTCACGGCTTTCTGCACCTTGTTTGACCTCTTACTTCTTCACGATCTGCGCCAGGCTCAGAAGCTTGGGACTGATCCGAAGCTTTTGCTGCCCTGCGGCGTTCAAGTTGATCTCAATTCGAACCTTCTTGCCCTCCAGCCTGAAGTCGACCACTCCACCTTCCTCGGCAAAGCCTGCTGATTCCCCCAGGGTCAGAACCCCTGGCGTCTTCAGATCTCGAAAGACGGCTTGTAAGAACTTCCGGTCAGACGAAGCAATAAAGAGAATGTGGCAGTTGCTCGCCTGTTGAACTTCAGAAACCTGCCGCACCAACAATTTCCTCTCATCGATCGTCTCTCCGTTCACCGCTTCATTGAGCGTAACGAGGATGGGGCTTTGACCGAGAACACAAATGGTGAGCGGATCGCTGGCGGTCTTGAAAGCCTCCGAAGGCCATTCCACAAACTTGGCCAGGTTGTAGACGTACGCCGCCTTTATTTGATATTCGCTGACCGACTGGGCTCGCCCGCTGGCGCTGAGCACCACTCCCAGGACAGCGGCCAGGCAGAGGCGGCGCAAAATATGCGTTGTGCTTTCCATCGTCGTCCCGTGCCTTCGAAGGGTTCCGATCCAATCGAGGGCCGGCCTGCTTTCGCCGCGACCCGTCGGATCCTTCCCACCCAATGGACCCGCGCCCTCCCCCGGACGGACAGGGATTGAGTCGCGACGACCAGCCTGGCGAGAAGAGCCGCAGGCCTCAAAAACGGAGGTCTGCGCCACCGGCTTTGGGTCTTTCCTCACTTGCTGCCACCGTGCCATCCCCGAAACGTGTACGTCAGCTTCAACCGGAACGTCCGGCCATCCTGATACAAAATGTCTTGCAAGTGCTCAGCACCGCCGGGGTAACCGTACGTGGTATTAAAGAGGTTGTAGATGCTCGCCGACAGGTCCCATCCCTTTCCTATGGGCGTACTTACGAGGGTCAAGTTCGGCAACACGAAGCCGTTGGCTTGGTTTCCAGCCAATGTCCCCCTGCTGCTGAAATAGCGAACGTCGAGGCCGGCAGTGGCCTTCCTCTTAAAAAGGGGGAGAAGAAGATTGAACTTAACCATCTGGCGCGGCGAATCGACAAGGAGGTTTCCTGTCTGAGGATCGTGGGCTGGTTCAAGAGTGTAACTCAGCCGCGTGCTAACACCGGAAGGCCACTTCCCCTCGAGCTCCGCTTCCATGCCCCTCACCACGACCGACCTGACGTTCTGGAATTGAATCAAACCGTCGGCGTTCACCTCGTTGTCGATGAGATCGTGAGCCCGATTCTGGAAAACGCCGCCGGCCAGGCGGAGGTGATCTCCAAAATACTGCTCCGCCGTGAACTCAAAAGTCTGGATGGTTTCTGGTCTAAGGTTCGGGCTCGCGATCTGATTGGGAGGGCTTTGGTAATAGAGTTCGTAGGTATTCGGGGCGCGGAAAGCCGTTCCATAGAGAAACTTGACGGTGGTTTTTTCCAGCGGGCTGTAGATCACCGCCAGGCGCGGATTTGTGGTCCCCCCGAGGGTCCCATAGTGGTCGTATCGCAATCCGGCATTGAGAATCAAATTCCTGCGAATTGAAAATTCGTCCTGCGCGTAAATCCCAACTACGTTGGAGTTTCGGTGGTCATTCAGGTAAAGATGGAAAGGATCTGCGTCGTAATTGCTCTGCACCTGCTGGAAGTTGCGGCGGAATTTGGATCCGACGGTCAGCTTGTGCCGATCAAAGAGTACTCGCGAAAGCTGGACCTCGGCCGTCCACCATTTGCCGTTACTATAATCCACATTCAGTGTTGGCGGTTGAGGCGGCGAATAGTCGTACACATATCCGGCGTGGTAAGCAGACTGGTCGTAAGAAAGGCGGCCGACCACTTCCCATTGATTTGAGAACTTGTGATTGTAACCCAGTGCGAGGTATCCCCTCGCGTCAGTGGTCCGGTTGCGAGGATCGTTGAAAACCGTGCCGAAGGACGCGGTGGGAATTCCCTTCTCCCTGGTGCTATAGGCCCCTTCCAGGCTGAACTCGCGGAAGGACACTCGCCCGAAGGCTTGCCGGAACGCATCGTCATCCACGTTGTGGGCGATTCCATAATTCGAGGCAGGGCTATCAAACTCCTTGAAACACAACTGGCCTGGACCGTCGCTTCCGTAGAAGGAAGTTGAGAGAAGCAGTTCCAGCCCGTTCTTGAGCTTGTTGCCATAAGTGAGGCGGCCCTGCTTGGTTCCGAAGCTCGCCAGGTCGCCGGAGATTTCGAGGCCCTTCGTTGTCTCGCCCTTCCTGGTAATCACGTTGATGACACCCAGGAAGGCATTACTCCCGTAGATCGAGGAGCTCGGCCCTCGGATCACTTCCACGCGGTCGATGAGATCGACGTCCACCGGGAATTCCGTGCCGATGAGCGCTTCGTCATAAATGTTGTCATTAATTCGGTGACCATCCACCAAGAGCAAGAAGTGGTCGTTGTATCCACCGTTTCGGCCAATACCTCGTATCCCGACATAGGTGTAATTCCTGTCGTAGGTCAGAAAGAGTCCGGGAACGCTCCCCAGGATGTCAGCCAGCGTCCGGTAGCCATATCTGCGGATCTCGTCGGCGGTCACGATGGTCACCGATGCGGGAGCATGGGTGACCGGCTGCGTGTAGTTCGAAGCACCATAGACCGACTCGACCTTCATCTTCATGAGGTCTGCAAGATCGATCTTTATCAGCTCGCGGGTGGTCGGTTGAGCTTCAGGGGCAGTTTGGCCTCCCGCGCGGGTAGCCACCGTGAGGACCAAGATAAGAATCAGGAATTGGACCGCCGCACGGGACGGCAACCGGAAGGACCCGGTCTTTTTGCCGATCGCTGGTTGCCAATCGCCAATTGAAGAATTTGGCTTCTTCAAGCTCAATCGGAAATCGATAATCGGCAGTGTGGGCATTGGCCCAGGGCTGGAAATATCATGTGATCCTTTTGTGGACGCTGCGCCCAACTTGTGTATGAAGAGGTTGTGCCCGAGTGGAGGTTCAAATGCCGCGCGCAACCCGTCAGGGCGCGAGAGCTTAGTGCGGCCAGGAAGCGCGGCCAGCAAGCACGGCCAGCACTGGGAGCCAGGAACTGCCGGTCGTCCCTTAATGAGTCTCATCGGTTCACCAGCCTTCGGTCGCAGGTCCAATCGAAACCTCCCGGGCCACAAGAACACATACTCCCCCCGCTCTGAATCGGCAGAATTCCACCCCCATGTGAGGGGGAATCTCGGATTCAAGGTATGATGACAACGCCTACAAGGCGACACCAAGCTCGCAAAGTGATGCCAACGGTTCGGGTGAGATAGGTTTACGCGTCTCCGGTCCTACAAAGCAGAAACCAGGAGTCAGAATGAAGAATTGCTCAAGACTGTCGGCTCTTAATGGCGACTGACTGCAGCGCGGTAATCGATGGTGGTCAAGTAGCTCAGCCATGCGGCTTCGCCCTCACAGATCCGTACGTGGGGCTTTCCCGCATACGGCTCTTCCCGAAGGGGACCCCGAAGCAGACTTCACGCCACACAGGGGTGGGTGATCCGAGGGGTGGGCAAAGGAAAGAGTTGTAGCACGGCGCCATAAGCGTCCCAGCTCATCCGACGTTGGTTCCGGCGCCGCAAGGCGCGGAACCAAATGCGCCGCACTTGCTGATAGAACACCTGCAGGCAACGGAAGTTGCTCGGCAGACCGTAGTACTGGTAGTGCCCCCGCAGCACTTGGCAGAGCCACTGGTGCTGATCGGACACCGCCTCGTGCATCCGGGGCGCAGAGCTTCTGTCCGCAGCGACTTCAGTTTCGCCGTCAGCCGCCTGCTCTGGGTCTTCCGCTTCACCACAAAACGCCCGTCCCGGGTACAAGTGGATGTGTAATCGGCAAATCGGACGAATGGCCCTCAATCTCAGATCCCCCGAAACGGCGTTCTGGGAAGTCGACGTGGCAGCCCGTTGCCCGAAATATCCAGGAACAGGGGAGACCGCACGCCGGCCGAGGGCATGATTGTGGACGTATCGTCGGCCACTAGGAGACAATCAACCATTGTCACTCACCGACAGCCTGCAGCGAATTGCCAGTAAAGGCCCTTTGCGGAAATCAAGATGGGGAGTGATCCACACAATCTGGCCGCAGCCCTAATTCATCTGTTTTTGGGCGATTGCTTTGGGGTGATTGCAGCCCTTGCAGGTCAGGCAGTTGCAGAGGCTGTACGGCGGAGGTTTTTGGGCAAGCCAGCCAGGCTCGTTGAGCGGTGCCCCTACCGATGCCCATTTCTGCTGAGATCGCAGCCCAGGAACGCCCCTGAGCGCGCAGGGAGACCACTTTAGAAGCATCCACGACAATACGAGGCCTTCCGAGTCGCCTCCCACGGCTTCTGGCCAGCGCCAGCCCGGAACGCACGCGGTCCCGAATCAACTCCCTCTCGAACTCCGCAATGCTGGCGAAGATGCCAAAGACGAGGCGCCCGTTTGGCGTCGAGGTGTCCACACCCTCATGGAGGCTCACGAAGTCAATTCCCAGGGCGCGGAATTCGTCGAGCGCGTTCACCAACTGCCGCAGGCTGCGGGCAAAGCGGTCGTAACGGTAGACAACCACGGCATCCACCAGCCGCCTGCGGCACTCAGAAAGCAAACTGTCCAGCGCCGGCCGATGCTCCTTCGATCCGCTGATCCCCTCGTCCACATACTCCCCGAGGACCTTCCACCCACGCCGACGGCAGTAATCTCGAACTTCATGTAGCTGCATTTCAGGATTCTGATCATTGTGGGTGCTTACCCTCGCGTAGATGGCTGCTCGTTTCATCGATTGCCTCTCCTGGCACCCTTGCGAGGGCGACCGCCGAGCTTCCCCCACTTGGAAAGCTCTTTCTTTGAGTGCCTCCTCGCACGGGCCTGTCCACCCAGTCGAGCCCAGGCCTGCCTCTGCTCGGGGGTCGTCGTCCGGGCTCGCGCCTCTCCTCCAAGCTGGCCCAACGCGACTGCATTAGGGTTCTTCATGCGCCTTATCTTACCTGACGCCAAGTACGTTTGTCAAGACGTTTGTGAGAACCCCTGCGAGATCCCCGGAGTTGGCCGGAATCCCCTTCTATGTCACGCTGGCGATGGCCGAAGCGGTTGGCGGTGCTAGGCGAAAGGACGCACGTGAGGGCGCGTGGCCGGGCTGAACCAAGCGTTTGGCTCAACGACGAAAGGCCAGGTGTTGGAAGCCGCACCTGACAAGGCGCGGCTAATCGCTTGGGGTGACCACGAAGGAAAGGAAGCCAGGTCTTGGGGCTAGCGGGCAGAATCTCTTTTGGGCGGGGATCAGCGGCCAGGGGGGTACCCCCCCGACTTTTGTCCGCCGAGTTTTTCTGTGACCGTGTTCCTGGCCCTCACTCCAAAATGAAAATGCAGCTGCAACTTGTGGGCTTTCTCCGATGAGTCCAAATTGAGAACCATTGAAACTTGCGTGTAAGCCCCAGCTGCGGTTTTCTTGTCGCCTGCTGAAATGAGTTTGGCTATTGCAGAATCCAATTGCGAATTGGCCTCGTCATACAGTTTGGCATTCGCCAGTGACATTGCGAGTCCAACATGCAATTCGGGGTTATCAGGCGACTTTGCGATCAAATTCTCCAGAAAGGCTTTAGCGCCAGCGATATTCCCGGTTTGCACTTGAACCATCGCGTTTGTCGCATCAGCGTAAGTTATCGTTTGCTGGTTATTTGTCTTCTTTGCCAAGCTCAGACATTCCGCAATCTTTTCCGTCGCCATGGCATTCTTGCCCTGACGCGAATACGAAATGGCAAGGACACAAGAGCTCTCAACCTTGAGAGGGGTCATATCTCCT
>Ga0187886_1004153_pt1 | contig 10504 bp, 16 predicted proteins | sample June2016WEW_20_1_FD_133001 | JGI IMG/M metagenome (GOLD analysis project Ga0187886, IMG submission 133001) | Peatland microbial communities from SPRUCE experiment site at the Marcell Experimental Forest, Minnesota, USA - June2016WEW_20_150 | ecosystem: Environmental > Terrestrial > Soil >... | reverse complement strand
CTGGAGATCGCCCGCGCCCTGGTGGCCGAGCCGAAGCTCCTGCTCCTGGACGAGCCCACGGCGGGGATGAACCCGCACGAGAGCGCCGAGGTGGTGCAGCTCATGCGGACGATCCAGAAGACGGGCGTCACGGTCCTTTTAATCGAGCACGACATGAAGGTGATCATGGGAGTGTCGGACCGGATCGTTGTCCTGGACCACGGGGAGAAGATCGCGGAAGGGTTCCCCGCGGAGATCCGCAAGAACGAGGACGTGATCCAGGCCTACATGGGGAGGCGACACGCCAGTGCTTGAGATCAAGAACATCTCCACCCGCTACGGGCAAGTGCAGGTGCTTTGGGACGTGTCCCTGACAGTCGAGGACGGGGAGCTGGTGTGCCTGCTGGGCCCCAACGCGGCGGGGAAGTCCACGACCATGAAGACGATCCAGGGACTGGTCCACCCGTTTGCCGGGGAGGTCACCTTCCAGGGACGGCGCATCGACACGCTCCGCCCGGGGGACGTGGTGCGGGCGGGCATCGCCCCGGTGATGGAGGGGCGGCGTGTCTTTCCGGACCTGACCGTCTACGAGAACCTGCTCATGGGGGCCTACACCCGGAGCGACGCGGCCGGCATCCGCGAAGACATCGAGAAAGTCTGCGAGCGGTTCCCGGTGCTTCGCGAGCGGCGCAGCCAACTGGGCGGGACCCTCTCGGGCGGCGAACAGCAGATGCTGGCCATCGGGAGAGCGCTCCTGGCGCGGCCAAAGCTTTTGATCATGGACGAGCCCTCTATGGGGCTCTCCCCTCTCTATGTGGAGAAGACCTTCGACATCATCCAGGACCTGAACAAGCAGGGCATCGCCATCCTGCTCGTGGAGCAAAACGCCAACATGGCGCTCACCATTGCCAACCGGGGGTACGTGCTCCAGACGGGACGCGTCGTGCTGCAGGACACGGCGCACGGGCTCTTGAACCATCCGATGATGAAGTCATCGTACCTCGAATTGTGAGCGGGAGCAGAGGAGCAGAGGAGCAGGGGAGCAGGGGAGAGAGGGGGCCAGCGAGATGAATGGCGAGAGTTCGCGGCGTGCGCACCGGGCGGTAGAGAGTCACGAGGAGCTAGAAGTCTATCGGCTTGCGTTCGCCGCCGCGTGTCGGATTTTTGAACTCTCCAAGTCGTTTCCCCGTGAAGAAATCTATTCGCTGACAGATCAGATTCGTCGCGCGTCACGCTCCGTCTGCACGAATGTCTCGGAGGCTTGGCGAAGGCGGCGATATATGGCCGCCTTTGTGAACAAGCTGAATGAATCAGAGGCCGAGGCTGCCGAGACTCAGACGTGGTGTGCTTTTGCTGTCGAGTGCGGCTACTGGACGGCTGAAGTTGGCCGAGAGCTTCATGCAACCTATGAGAATATCATCGGAAAGCTTGTTAACATGATCAACAACCCATATCCGTGGTTACTCAAGAACAGAGTCGGAAGGTTATAGACGTAGCACCAGCGCAAATCCAACAGGCGTGAGGGTTTCTGGTGGAGGTTGGAGCACCCCTGCACCCCTGCACCCCGGCACCCTTGCTCCCCTGCCAGAGAGGAAGATATAGCCATGAACAAGATCGAGCGCATGCGGTCAGCGGTGGCGGGGCTGCCGGTCGACTACCCTCCGATGACGATCTGGTACCACTTCGGTAACCAGCATTCCACGGCCGAGGTGACGGCCCGGGTTCACCTGGAGTTCTTCGAGCATTACGACCTTGACCTCCTCAAGGTGATGAACGATTACGACTACCCGAACCCCGCGGGGATCGAGGGGACCGCCACGCCGGAGGAGCTGGGAAGGCTCGAGCCGTTCGATGTCGTCAAGTCTCCCTTCGGGACACAGCTTGCGGCCATCGAGCGGATCGCCAAGGCGCTCGATGGCAAGGCGCTGTTCGTGGATACGATGTTCAACGCCTGGAACACGCTGCGGCGGAACCTGGCCAAGGAAGCCATGGAGCCCCTGATGGCTCGGCACCCCGAGGCGGTGGAGCGAGCACTGACGGTGATCAACCGGAACCTGATCCAGTACGCCCTGGCCACTCTGGAGCGGGGGGCGGCGGGCATCTTTCTGTCGGTGCCGGCCAGCGCGGAGTTCGTCACGCGCGAGCAGTACGAGCGGTTCATGCGCCCGTTCGACCTGGAACTGCTCAACGCCTTGAAGGGGAGGGGTGAGTTCCACATCCTGCACGCCCACGGCTCCAAGCTCTTCCTGGACCGCCTGCTGGATTACCCGGTACAGGTACTGTCGTGGGCCGACCTGAACGGCGGCCCCAGCATCGCCGAGGTGCGAAAACTGACCGCGCTGCCGCTCATGGGCGGGATCGACCACGCGAAATTCGCCTATGTGTCGGCGGCCGCGCTGCGCGAGCAGGTGAGGGCGGCCAAGGCGCAGGCCGGCCCCACGAAGCTCATCCTGGCCCCCGGCTGTTCGGTGGCCACCTACAGCTTCCCGCCGCTGATCCATGCGGTGCGCGAGGAAGCGAGGGAGCAGAGGCGCTGAGGCGTGGCGCAAAGCGGAGCGGGGGAAACGGGGTGCAGGGGAGCAAGGGTGCCCGCTGCGCTCGGGAGAGGAGGACTGTTTAATATGATCTTTGACCCAACATCCTGCATTTGCAGAAAGATGAACGACTCAAGCACTCCCTTTCCCCAGCACCCGATCACCCCGCTCCTCTGCTCCCCCGCTCCCCTGCCCCCCTGCTCCCCAGCTCCCAATCCCCTCCCTTGCCCCCCTGCTCCTGCGCAGTTCTAACATCTACCTCTGCGGGATGATCGGTTCGGGAAAGACGGCTGTCGGCGAACGGCTGGCGGCGCGGCTCACGCGGCCGTTCTACGACCTGGATCAAGAGATGGACAACGATCTGGGGTACAGCTTCCACCGCCTCGTGCAGGAGCAGGGCTGGCTGAAGTTCCGGGAGATCGAGTACGACCTGTGCCGGCGCTTTTCCCAGATGAAGAACGTGGTCGTGGCGCTCGGCGGTGGGACTGTCCGGTACGCCTGGAACGTTGATATCCTGCGCGGGACGGGCGTCACCGTTCTTCTTGAAGCCGACCTCAAGACGCTCGCCGACCGCGTGCGCAAGGCCGACCGACCGCGGGTCAACTCCGGTGTCTCTCTGGAGGAGGACCTCGAGAGCATCTGGTCCACCGCCGGCCATCTTTACCGCCAAGCGGCCGACTTGGTCTATCGTACCGACGCCGTGCAAGGTATCGACGCTGAGGTCGCGGACCTCCTCAACCTCCTTGCTCAGCGGCTGGGCTCGGGATGGGAATCGAGTTGCCCGGTTTCCGACTTTGTGGTAAGAAAGGAGTTGTCGGACACAGAACGGAAAACATGACCGACGCCTTGTGGCATAGGTGTGCGCCTCGTGAAATCAAACGGGCTCCAAGAAGTTGTGCAAATGGCGAAAGAGGACAGCCGCCTCTTGGCTGCTGTGCTTTTCGGCAGCCGGGCGCGCGGGGAGGCGACGCCCGCATCCGATGTGGATCTGTGCCTGGTGCTTGATCCGACACGAGCCAGCACGGACGCGGTTGGTGCGGTCAAGATGGAGTATCTCGAAAAGACGCCAACCGATTTCGATATTCAGGTATACCAAACCCTGCCTCTGTACGTCCGAAGGCGGGTGCTCGCCGAGGGGAAGGTGTTGTTCTGCCGCGACGAAGATGCCCTGTACGAGCTGGCGTACCGGACCATCCGGGCGTTCGAGGACTTTCGTCCACGCTATCAGTACTACCTCGACGAGGTTGCCCGTGTTGGATCGTGAGCGAATTTTGGCCAAGCTTGACGCATTGCACGGTTACGAACGTGAACTGCGGGTTGTGCTGCCAGACAATCTGGAAGAGTACATATCCTCGGTCGAGAAGCGGCGCGCTACGGAGCGCCTCTTACAGGTTTCAATAGAGTGTGTTCTTGACATCTGTAACCTTTTTGTGGCCGGCTTGCGTTTGGGGCTGCCGACAGAAGAGGAAAACCTCTTTGACAGGTTGGAGCGTGCGCACATTATTTCCTCCGAGCGCGTGCGGACGTTGCGAAGTATGCGGCGCTTTCGGAACATCCTTGTGCACGAGTATGGCGGCATTGACGATCAAATCGTTTTCGGACTTGCGGGTCGGATGCGCGAAGACGTAGAAACATTGATTACGGAGGTTACGCGCGCGCTCGCCAGTGTCCCCTCGGGATCGTGAAGCGGCAATTCCGCTGGTGGCTACCCAGTTCAGAACCTTCTCATTCCGCTTGTCTAGGCCTCCGTCCTATGGTATAGAACTGCTGTTTTCCGCTCGGCAGATCGGGCGCCTTTCGGTAAGTCCTGCGACCGCAACCCCCCGTAACTCCTAGGGCTGTGCAGTTGTTTGACTGCCTGGTCCTGTGAGTGAGAGGGCGAAAGCATATCCATGCCGTTTTGGCGAGCGATCAGCGCTCCTCGAATCAGTTCTCAACTCTCTGCCCGATTGCTGACCTCTGACCTCCAAGATGACGGGAGCAGCGAGCAAATCAACGCGGGAATCAACCCCCATTACGAGTCAACTTCGCCCCGCATGACTCAATGAAGATCGAGTACGATGTGGTCCGCGACCTCCTGTACCTCTGGTTTGGGACGCCGGGCGAGCGGGCGGCGAAGACCGAGACCGTGATGCCAGGTGTCCATGCGGACTTTGACCGGGATGGACGGTTGCTGGGGATTGAGGTGTTCGACGCCGCCGAGGTCCTGCGGCACAAGGTGCAGTTCGAGGTCAGCCTCACCCTGGCCACTTCGCAGTCGACCGCCGCGTGACCTCGCCTATCCGCCGCCATCAAGAAGTTGTTTTAGAACCAACGGGTCCCCTATTCTGTTGCTCCGATCACTGCTTCCTGCTTCCTGTGGTTCTGTGGCTCTGTAGTTCTGATCTCTGACTTCTGACCTCTGACCTCTGACACTCTGACACTCTGACCACTGACCCCCGACCACCGACCACGAGGGGAAGCAATCTCCAAGAAGGCGGTGCAGCGAGCAAGTCAACGGGGGAAACAACGCTATTACGGAAGGCATAACTTTTTGACTTTTTGACCGTCGCTATTAGAACCAACGTCCTCCGATTACAGCGAGGAAGAGTGGGGTGGCCCGTGCGGTAGTCTTAAGAGGTGTGCCGTGTTGATGGAATATACTCAGAAGGCATTGGAAGGGGCAGAGTACAAAAAATTAGATGACGACACCTGGTTTGGCGAGATCCCGGGGTTCGAGGGGGTCTGGGCGAACGGTCCCACCGTGGAGTCCTGCAGGAAGGAACTCGTTGAGGTCCTGGAAGAGTGGCTGATCTTAAAGCTCCGGGACGGCGATCCGATGCCTGTGGTGGGCGGTGTTGAGATCAAGGTCAGCGAAGTCGGGTCCGGATAGAGAGATGTCCCGTACGCTGTCCCGTCGAGAGCTGGTCCGGAGGTTCAGGTCCTTGGGCTACACGGGGCCTTTTTCCGGGGGACGGCACCAGTTCATGGTCAGGGGGGAGAAGAAAATCCGTATCCCGAATCCCCACGGCAGTGGCGATGTCCACATCAGTTTGGTGAAGGAGATCATCAGACAGGCGGGGATCTCAGAGACGGAGTGGGAAGAAGTGTGACCATAGAGAACCCGACGTGTCCCTCACGTCTGACCGTGCTTTCTTCTCTCGAGCGGGTGGCAAGTTGTTATGGAACCTGTCGCATTCCCGAATCACTTCTCAACTCTCTGCCCGATTGCCGACCTCTGACCTCTGTAGTTCTGTGGTTCTGTCCTCTGACTACTGATGCAAGCGTCCCCCATTATTACGGGTGGCGAGAGTGACAACATTTCCAGTTATGAGTGACCTCCATGGCCCGTACCTGACGGAGATTACGCGCATTCTTCGGCAGGCATTGCAGGGCATGCGATGTCGCGTCTACCTCTTCGGATCCAGGGCGACAGGCCGGCATCGCGTGGCATCGGATTTCGATATCGCCGTGGAGAGCTCCGACGAGGTGAGCCGTCTGCTCGGGATCGCTCGGGAAATGCTCGAAGAGTCGAATATTCCGTTCATCGTGGATGTGGTAGACCTGAGGACCACGTCGGAAGTTCTGAGGCGACGGGTGCTGGAACAGGGGATCCTCCTGTGGAGCAATTGAGGGATCGCCTGGAGTCCGCCTCGAAAGCGCTGGACTCGCTGGCCGAAGCGCTCAGGATGCCGTTCAGCGTGATCGTGCGCGATGCGTCGATCCAACGCTTTGAGTATACCTTTGAAAGTGTGTGGAAGCTGCTGAAGGCGTACCTGGGCTTTCTGGAAGGCATCGCGTGTAACTCGCCGAAGCAATGCTTTCGTCAAGCCTTGAAGGCCGGGTTGCTTTCGGTCGAAGATACCGAAGTCTGCCTGACAATGACTGACGACAGGAATCTCACGGCCCACACGTATATCGAAGCAGTCGCGGTGGCCATACACCGGAGGCTTCCAGAGTACCATACGGTGATGCATGGCCTCGTGGCGACGGTCAGAACGCGTGCCGAATCGACTTAGCCTCGTACCCCTTGGCGCCTTGGCGAGAGACAACGGACGAGCCTGTCCTCGGTCCTTAATCAGCGCTTCGAGGCGATGGGTGCGAAGAGCACCGATACCCGTAGGCATTTCGATCTGGTCGCGGAGGCGCTACAGGGACAGCTTGCGCGGGTGTACTGCCGAACAGCCGAACGGCCAAATCGCCGAACTGCCGGATCGCCGAAGGCGAAAGTCCACATAGCCAGATGCCCCAGATAAGCAAATTATCAAGGCCTGACCCCGGCGGACGGGGCGTCCTGTTCGGCTCCTGGGCGCGGGGCGAGGGGACGCAGGACAGTGATGTGGACCTTGGTCCATCGTCGGCTGCTAATCTCGCAGTCCGTATTCCGCAATCCGAAATCCGCAATCCCAAAACGGTACGCCTCTATCATACAGACATCATGTCCACGCGCATCACAGATGTTCCCGTGCCCCGCCGCAGGAGGGTGATCGTCATGGGGGATTCAGTGAAGGGCTTGATTGTCGAACGGCTCGACCGATTGCCGGGGCCAGTGCTCCAGGAGGTCCTGGATTTCATCGAATTCCTGAGCCAGCGGAAAACCCTGCCAGAGGACCCCGTCCCCGCCGTGGCCGGAATGCTGGCTGGGAGTCCCGTGTCCGCTGACGAGATCGAGCGCGAGTTGTATGGAGAAGACGCCCGATGAGCAGCGGTCCGGTGTTCGTGGACACCTGGGGTTGGTGTGCGCTGGGCCATCGCGTCGACCGCCAGCACCGCGCTGCCCTGGAGTTCTATTCCTTTACTGATCTGACGTCCATGGTGATCCTGCAAGAACGACACATCCTGCAAGTACTCACCGCCGATGCGCATTTCACGCAGGTCGGCCTCGGTTTTTCGCTCGTTCCTTGAGATGCCTCCCTGCGGGCTCGGCTCTGTAGTTCTGTGGCTCTGACCATGGAAAGCAAATTATCAAGGCCTGACCCCGGCGGGGCATCAGACCCACAGAGCCGCAGCACCACAGAGTAGCAGAACCTCAGCGAAAGCAAACGTGGCGGAAATCAGGGCGGCAACGGATCTCATCGTGTACCAGAAGGCATATGCCTTGGCCATGGAGATTTTCCGGCTGAGTAAGGGATGGCCGCCTGAAGAGAAGTACTCGTTGACGGATCAGATACGAAGGTCGTCTCGTAGTGTCTGCGCGAACTTACGTGAAGGATGGTCGAAGAGGAGATACGAAGCACATTTCATCAGTAAGCTGACCGATGCGGATGGAGAGAACAGCGAGACGGCCGCATGGCTGGACTTCGCCCGTGATTGCGGATATCTGGATCCCCCCGACTACACAAGGTTGGCGGATCTCTGCAAGGAAGTCGGATCAATGCTCGGTGCCATGCTCTTCGCCCCCGCCCCGTTCCTCCTTAAGCCGTTGTCAAAGAATAACTTGACCGGAGAAATTCTGGAAACGGCATAAGGAGCCGTAACGAAATTCCAATGAATGGGCAAGTTATTTCGTAACGGCTCCTAAACTGTCATAACGGCAGCATCTCTGCAGCTCTGGGCTGGGGCTCTGAGGTTCTGCATGTTCTGTGGCTCTGCCTACCGACCGCGAGGAAAGCAATCTCCAAGATGACGGGAGCAGCAAGCAAGTCAACATGAGAAACGGGCCTCCGCATATCCTCGTGACGGGCGGCGCCGGCTACATTGGCTCCCTGCTCACCGGTGTTCTTCTGCAACGGGGCTATCACGTCACCGTGGTGGATGACCTCCTCTTCGGCGGCGAGTCTATCCTGGCCTACTTTTCCCATCCAAATTTTCGTTTCATCAAAGGCGATGTGTCGGACCCGGCAGCCCTCTCGACCCTCTATTCCAATCTCGAATCTTCAAATCTTCAATCTGCAATCTGCAATCCGATTGCCGCCGTCGTTCACCTGGCCGCCATCGTCGGTTTCCCCGCCTGTCAGGCGGTCGGCAAGCCGGTGGCCTGGCGCTACAACGTGGAGTCGGTCCAGCGGGCCTTCGCCTTTGCCGAACGGGTCGGGGCCGAGCGGTTCATCTTTTCCTCGACGTACAGCAACTACGGCCTGGCCAAGGATGGTCAGCCGGTCACGGAGGAGTCGCCCCTCTATCCGCAGTCGCTCTATGCCGAGACCAAGATTGCGGCCGAGGAATGGCTGCTGGCCCAGGCAAAGACCAGCCGAGTCTCCCCGCTGATCTTCCGGTTCGCCACACTCTTCGGGGTCTCGCCCCGGACCCGGTTCGATCTGATCGTGAACCAGTTCGTCCTGGAGGCGATGACCAAGCGGGAACTGATCATCTACCAACGCGGCTATTCCCGCTCCTTCGTCCATGTCCGGGACGTCGTGGAGGGGATCTGCCTGGGCCTCGCGGCCCCCGCGGACCAGATCCGCGGCCAGGTCTACAACCTCGGCTCGGATGCGGGCAACTGCACCAAGGACGACATCGTCACGCTGGTGAAGAAGCACGTGGAAGGATTGAAGGTCACCCACAAGGACCTCAGCTTCGGCGGCGACATGCGTGACATCACCGTCTCCTTCGCCAAGATCCGTGAGCAACTCGACTTTGTCCCCAAGCTGTCCGTAGAAGATGGAATTGTCGAGGTGCGGGATGCGCTGCAGTTCGGTCTAATCAAAGACGCCACCGACAGCCGCTACCGTAACGCTCAATTCATCGTGCAATGACGTGGCGCGTTCAACGGTTAACGTTAAACGTTTAACGTTCTATGTGTCTTAACATGGCTGAGCGGTTCGAAGACTTGGAGGCCTGGAGGACAGCTCGCGAGCTCACAAAGGTGATCTTTACCCTGACGGAGAAAGAGAAGTTTTCCCGCGACTACAGCCTCAAAGATCAGATCCGAAGAGCCAGCGTAAGCGCGATGAGCAATGTCGCCGAAGGATTCGAAAGCAGAACCCAGAACCTAATGACCTGCGTCGAATCCGCCCCAGGCCCTCGCCGCAGACCGAAGGTCAACCTCTTGGGAGACAGGTAATCGTGCAACGTTCAACGTTCGACGTGTCACGTTCGCCCGACTGGCCCGATCCAAGTACCTTCTGGCGCGACAAGCGCGTCATCGTCACCGGTGGAGCGGGGTTCCTCGGGTCGTTTGTCGTCGAGAAGCTGAAGCAGCGCGGGGCAACAGACATCATCGTCCCCCGGTCCAAGGATTATGACCTTCGCGACCTATCCGCGATCCAACGTCTGCTCTTTGATGCGTTCAACGGGGAACGTTCAACGTGTAACGCGGCTTCTTCCTCCGAAAACGTTCAACGTTCGACGTTCACCGTTCAACACCCGCAGGTCGTGGTGATCCACTTATCCGCGCGCGTCGGCGGAATTGGGGCCAACCGAGAGCATCCCGCAGACTTCTTCTACGACAACCTGATGATGGGCGCGCAGCTCTTGCACGAGAGCTGGAAGGCCGGCGTGGAAAAGTTCGTCGCCGTTGGCACCGTCTGCGCCTACCCGAAGTTCACGCCGGTGCCGTTCAGGGAGGAAGACCTCTGGAATGGCTACCCGGAAGAGACGAACGCCCCGTACGGCTTGGCAAAAAAAATGCTCCTCGTTCAGTCCCAGGCTTACCGCCAGCAGTACGGTTTCAACTCCATCTTCCTCCTCCCTGTGAACCTCTACGGCCCCCGCGACAACTTCGATCCAGCCTCCTCGCACGTCATCCCCGCCCTGATCAAAAAGTCCCTCGACGCCAAACAATCCGCAATCCGCAATCTGCAATCCGCAATCGTCACGGTCTGGGGGGACGGAAGCCCGACCCGCGAATTCCTATACGTTGAGGATGCTGCGGAAGGGATTGTTCTTGCGGCTGAACGGTATGACGGGAGAGAACCTGTAAATCTTGGCAGCTCGCACGAGATCAGCATCAAGGATCTGGCTGAAACGATTACTCGTTTGGTCGGATTTCCGGGTGATATATTCTGGGACAAGACCAAGCCGAACGGGCAGCCGCGCCGGAAGCTTGACGTGTCTCGTGCGAAGGAGTTCTT
>Ga0187886_1004152_pt1 | contig 10507 bp, 10 predicted proteins | sample June2016WEW_20_1_FD_133001 | JGI IMG/M metagenome (GOLD analysis project Ga0187886, IMG submission 133001) | Peatland microbial communities from SPRUCE experiment site at the Marcell Experimental Forest, Minnesota, USA - June2016WEW_20_150 | ecosystem: Environmental > Terrestrial > Soil >... | reverse complement strand
GATGACTGCCGCCCCGATGGGCTCGAGAATCGACTTCTCGACGTCATTGTCGGGATAATCGAAATCGCTGATGTACACCTTGTACTTCGGCATGCCGTTTCCTCTTGGGCGGTACCCCGCCTCGCCGCTCAACGAGCGTTTCGGTCTTTCCTCCCGTCCCCTACCACGCGGCGCCCCAGGCGGGAGACCGCCGACCACATCTCCACCCGCCACATGTCGATGAACACCGCGAGCATGATGATGAGACCGATCACGACCCCCTGCACCGAAGTCTCCACGGCGTGCAGGTTGAGCCCGTTCTGCACGATGGTGATCGTGAGCGCGCCGAAGAGGGTCGATATCACGTTCCCTTTTCCTCCCTGGAGGCTCGCTCCACCGATGACCGCGGCGGCAATCGCGGAAAGCTCCATTCCCACCCCGTAGTTCGGCGAGCCAGAATTCAGTCGGGCGGCCATAAGGATGGAGGCGAAACCGGCCATGACGCCGGCCAGGACGAAGCTGAGCATGACGATTCCCCTGGTGTTCACGCCGGAGAACCGGGCCGCGTTCGAATTGCCGCCGACGGCGTACATCTTCCTCCCCATCTCGGTATAGTTCATGACGAATGCGGCGAGGACGAAGAAGATGATCACGTAGATGAGGACGTACGGAATCCCCAGCACTGTGTTGTAGAACACCTTCGTCAGGGAGTCGGAGATCGAAAAGATCGGGGATCCCAAGTTGAACATGAACGCGATGCCTCGGAAAATGCTCAGGGAGGCGAGCGTCGTGATGAACGCCGGGATCCGCAGGTACGCGGTGAGAACGCCGTTCCACAGGCCCAGGCAGCCGCCGATAAGCACCGTTGCGAGGACCGCCGCAGCCAGTGGCACGTTCATGAACTTGAGCATGGAGGCGAGCATCATCGTGAGCAAGGCGATCGCGGACCCGGGCGAAAGATCGATTCCGCCCGTGATGATGACAAGCGTCGACCCGATCCCGATTAGGGACACGATGCTCACCTGGAGGGCGAGGTTCCGCAGATTCTCCACCATGAAGAACCTGTCGGTCGTCAGACCGACGAGGAGCGTGACGACCGCCGTCGCGACCACGGGACCGATGATCGATGAACTGGTCACCCTTCTCGCCATGGACCTCGCTCTCCTTGCCTGCAGGCACTAGCCTGCCTGGCGTATGAACACCTTCTCCATCAGGTACTTCCTGTCGATCTCCTGGGCATTCCTCGTCTCCAGGATCCTCCCGTCCTTCACCACGCAGATGGTGTCGCTGATGGCGAGCAGCTCCTCGAGGTCGGAGCTGATGAGGATGACGCCCTTCCCTTCGCGCGTCAGGCGATTGATGAGGTTGTAGACTTCCACCTTGGCCCCGACGTCGATACCCTGCGTGGGTTCATCCAGGATGAACACGTCGGCCTCGGAAAAGATCCATCGCGCAATGATGATCTTCTGCTGGTTGCCACCAGACAGGTACTGCACGGAGCGGTCGCGCGCCGAGGGAGTGATACGCAGCTTCTCGAAATGCCGCTGGGCCGCCGCTTGTTCCTTTCCCAGGTCCAGGATGCCGCGGCGTGATATCTGCGACAGCCGGGCGATGGAAATGTTGTGCACGCCGGTGAAGTTCATGAAAAGTCCCGTGGACTTGCGGTCCTCGGTGAGCAGGGCAACGCCGTTTGAAATCGCCTCGTGCGGGGAGACGAAGCGGGAATCGCGCCCCTCCCCGGGGCTCGCATAGCGGAGGATGCGCCCCGCGGTGATCCGGTCGATCCCGAAGAGCGCATGGGCGATCGAGGTCCTTCCCGTTCCGATCAGTCCGGCCAGCCCGAGAACCTCCCCCCGGTGCAGGCGGAAGCTCGCTCCCCTTACGCCGCGCGCCGTGCGGATGTCCTCCACGCTGACGAGCACCTCCCCGGTCGTGTTGCGCTCCTTGGGGTAATGCGTTCGGAAGTCCCCCCCGATCATGAGGCTGACGATCCGGTCGACGTCGATGTCTGCCGTCTTCTCGTTCGCCACGATCTTGCCGTCCTTCATCACGGTCACCGTGTCGACAAGATCCACCACCTCGTCGAGCCGATGTGAGATGTAGATGACGGCGCAGCCCTGCCGCGCGAGGTTGCGCACGATGTCGTGCAGCCGGGCAACCTCCTCCATGCCCAGCGAGGCGGTTGGCTCGTCCATGATGAGCAGGCTCGCCTCCTGGGACAGCGCTTTCGCGATCTCCACGGTCTGCTGTTCCGAGACGGAAAGCTCCGAGACAATGGCCCCCGGATCGACCCGGATGCCCAGGCGCTCCAGGAGGACAAGGCTGCGCGTCCAGACCTGCGGCCAGTCCACGACGATCCGAACGCCCGTGCGCCGGGGCAGGTGCCCCAGGAAGATGTTCTCCGCGACCGTGAGGTTGGGCACCAGGGAAAGCTCCTGGTAGATCGTGGCAATACCGAGGGATCGGGCCGCGAACGGGTCGCGGATCACCGTGGGAGATCCCCTGCAGAACATCCGGCCCGCCGTCGGCTGGTGCACGCCGGAAAGGCATTTCACGAGGGTCGACTTCCCGCTCCCGTTCTCGCCCAACAGGCCGTGCACCTCCCCGGGGAATATCTTCAGGTCGACGCCGTCGAGCGCCTTGACGCCGGGGAATTGCTTGGTTATTGACTCCAGCTCCCACAGGGGCTGCATCTCATCCGTCATAGTATTCTCTTGCCGCCGAGTTTGCCATAGCAGTCGGTGTTTTCCGGGAACTGGTTTTCGTTCTCACAATGGCCCGGCGGAGCGTGCTGGTCTTTCACCCCCGGCACATCCGCCGAGCCGGTTCATCCGCGCCGGACTCGATCAGTACGACTTCGATGGCTTCGGGAACAGGTTCTCCGGCTTCTGCAGGAAGCTGATGGCGTTGGACTTGTCGGCGATCACCGTGGGCGTCTCCACAAAGCCGCCCTTGAAGTTGCCGTACAATCCGTCAAGCGCCACCTGCAGGGCAATCTGCCCCATGACGAACGGGGTGGTGTTCACCGTCGCAGTCACATTGCCCGCATTGATCTCCTCCAGGCACGCGGTGTCCCCGTCGTTGCCGAGAAGGATCAGGTCCTTGCGGCCCAGAGCGCTCGCCGCTTTCTGCACGCCCATGATCTCGTAGTCGTTCGCGGCAAAGATGAGCTGGATGTCGGGATGGGCCTGCAGCATGTCCTGGCCGGCCCTGTTGCCCCCTTCGACGTTCCAGTCGCCGGGAAGGCTCGCCACGATCTTGAAATTGGGGAGCTTGGAGATGACGTCCACGAAGCCGCCGACGCGCTCCGTCGAGTGGTAGCCCGGCTGGCCCTCGATCAGGCCGACGATCACCTGCTTGCTTCCCATGAGCTTCTGGGCGTACTGCCCTTCCTTCTGGGTGCCGTGCCTCTGGCTGTAGCCCACCACACCGTGCACCGGCGTCGGGAAGTCGAGGATGTCGGAGTTCACGATGATCACTTCGATCCCTTTGTCGACAGCCTGTTTCACGAGGGGCGCCGCCGCGTGCTCGTCATGCGTGGAAAGGATGATGACATCGACCCCGCGGGTGATCACGTCCTGGATCATTCCCATCTGACCGTTGATGTCCGAGCCGCTCTGCGGAGCCAGCATGAAGGTCGAGGCGCCCATGTCCTTCGCGATTGCCTTGATGCCTTCTCCGATAGCGATGTAGTAGTTGAACTCTGTTGCCGGCGGCATGTACGCGATCGTGGGAACCTTCCCCTTCACGTACTTGAGATGGGCGAACGCCGACTGCGCGTTGATGGGAACAGGCGCAGCAAAGCTGGCCACATGCTTGTAGCTGAACTGCCCCCCCGCCGGCTTTTCCCCTCCGCCGGTCGCGTACGCGCCGACAAGGAAAACGAACAACAACGCAAGCACCAGTCCGAATCGAGCCATGTTTCTCATAGCACACCTCCCTTGAGAAATTCTGTTTCTGCCAGAACCTGGCATTTTTTCATGAGAGACTCCGAACGACATCCCTGCATTTTTCGGTGAAAAGACCGACATCCACGGAGTAGCAAAGGTACCTGACGCCCGCGTCACTCCATTTCCTGGCGCTCTCCATGGTGTCGACGAAGGTCCCCACAGTGACACTCCGCTTCACGCACTGCTCAACGATCGTCCGCATCGCCTCGACCACGCGCGGATTGTCCACGTCTCCTGGGATCCCCAGAGACTGCGAGAGGTCGTAGGGGCCGACGAAAACTATGTCCACTCCCGGCACGGAAAGGATCTCATCGATGTTTTTCAGGGCTTCCATGCCCTCGAGCTGGAGAATGAGGATCGTGTCGTTGGCCTGCGAAAAGTATTCGTATCTGTCCGTTGTGGAGTATCGTGCTGCGCGCACGAAGCGGCACACCCCCCGCATGCCCAGGGGCGCGAATCGGGCGATGCGGATGACCTCCTCCACGTCCTCTTTGCATGTGACTTTCGGGACCTGGATTCCGCCGGCCCCCACATCCAGCACTTCTCCGACAAGGCTGGGCATACCTTCTTTCACGCGGACGATCGGGAGAAGCCCCGATGCCTCAGCGGCCCGTATCAGGTTCTGGAGCGACAGGACCGTATTCGGGCCGTGCTCGAGATCGAGTACGACAAAATCGAACCCTGCGAAGCCCATGATCTCTACGAACGCCGGATCTGTGGATTTCGAAAAGGGTCCCAGGACCACCCGCCGGGCGACTGATTCCCTGAAATCTCGCACCAAGGCGGCACGCGGTACGCTCCCGCCCATCACGTGCCCGATGCCTCTCGACGATCGTCTGAGCGATTGAAATGCCGTATCATTCTGAGAGCGATTATAGGTTTGCGGGCGCGATCTGTCAATGGAATAAAACGCTGTTTTATTTTTGCGAGAACTCCCCTCAGCCCCTGAATCTTGTCTCCGGCAACCCCTTCACTCCAGGACGCACTGCAAGGAGAGCGCCTGCGAGGGGCTGGCGGCGCGCCTGCTCCTCGCTCAGCGTGAGGCGGGACGTCGTGACATAGAGGGTATCGAGCTCGCGTCCGCCGAACGACACGCACGTGGGATTCTGGACCGGCACTTCGATGACGCGGTCGATGGACCCGTCCGGCCGGTAGCGAACGACGCGGGAGCCGTTCCATTGGGCGTTCCACAGGCAGCCTTCGGCATCAATCGCGGATCCGTCGGGAATCCCCGGCTGATCATGAAAATCGCAGAAGACCCGACGGTGGGAGGGGATGCCTCTGTCGGGATCATAATCGAAGGCCCAGATCGCCGCCTGGGGCGAATCGGCATAATACATCGTCCTGCCGTCCAGGCTGAAACACGTGCTGTTCGCGCTGCTCAAGCCTCCGAAGAGGCGGTGAAGGCTGAGGTCGGCATCAAGGCGGTACGCTGCGGACAGGCCATTCTCGCTCGGATCGTACCCGCCCACGATGAAGCGGCCCTGTCGATCGCACCTCCCGTCGTTCAGCCGCGTGACGGGAATATCGGACTCGATTTCGACGATGCGCTCCTCGGCACGCGCATCAAGATCGTAGAACGAGAGCCCCGACTCGAAGGCAATGAGAAGGCCCTTTGCCTCCCGGAAGGCGATCGAACAGACTTTCTCGCGCATCGTCCACGACTCGGAGCGCCCCTCGTCGGGATCCAGCCGCCAGAGCGTCCGGGATTCGATATCCGTCCAGTAGAGACGGCGCTCCTTCTCTTCCCAGACCGGGCCTTCCGCATGAATGCATCCCGCCTCCAGGACCACATCCACCTGGTTCTTCGCCATCCTCTTCTCCCCGTCAGCGTTCTTCGAAAGGCGGCTCCAGTATATCCCGGGCATCCGGACTGTCAATATTAAAACGTTGTTTTATAAATACGCTGGACAGCGAATGCATCTTGTAGTATCATCACATGTCAAGGTACCAGTCATGCACGAACCAGCGCCTGCCAAAGCCGTTGTCAAGACGATGAAGATACTCGAATGTCTCTCACACAATCAGAGCTTCGGCATCACAGAGCTTGCCGCACTGGTGTCGGCCAACGGGAACAGTCTGCGCATGAACAAGAGCACCGTGTACAGGTTCCTCACGTCCCTCAAGGAGCTGGGCTTTGTCCGGCAGGACTCTGAAACCGAAAAGTACAGCCTCACCCTCAAGCTCTTCGAGATCGGAATGTCCGTCCTGGACCGACTCGAGCTGTGGCGGGAGGCCCAGCCGATCATCAAGGAGATCGCCCGCCTCACGGGTGAAACGGTCCACCTCGCGACCCTGGACGAGAGCAGCCTCGTCTACCTGGGAAAGATCGAATCAGCGAGGACCCTGCGGGTTTCGATGATGTCGCGCGTCGGTCGGAGCGCCCCGACGTACTGCACCGGCCTCGGCAAGGCCCTCCTCGCGCACCTTCCCGCGGAGCGCGTCAGTGAGATCCTGAAAAGCGAGAAAGTCGTTCGATACACCGCCAGAACGCTCACCCGCAGGCCGGACCTGGACCGCGAGCTGGCCTCCATCCGGGAGAAGGGATACGCAATCGACAACGAGGAGCACGAGATCGGTGTGCGCTGCGTGGCGGCTCCTATCCGGGACAACAGGGACATGGTGTGCGCCGCAGTCAGTGTTTCGGTTCCCACGGTCAGACTGTCGGACGAGGAGATTCCGCGTTACCGCGACATTGTCCTTCATGCGGCCGAGGAGATATCGCTGAGAATGGGCTACCGCAAGGCGGGCTCCTCCCGGGGAGCCGCGAGGGGGGCACCGCGAGGGACAAGTTCCAACGGACGGCCCGCCAGGAGCAGCCGCGCTCGCGCCGCGCGCTCATCGCGATGAGGAGGGTGTGAGCATGGCACAGGCACGGGCTTTTTCCCACGTCGGGATCACGGTACCGGATCTCGACAGGGCTGTGGACTTCTATACCAGCATCTTCGGCTGGTACCTCATCATGAAACCGACCGAGGTCGTGGAAGACGACAGCGCGATCGGGATCATGTGCCAGGACGTCTTCGGCAAGGGATTCGGCAGGTTCCGGATTGCGCACATGTCGACGTCCGACAAGATCGGCATCGAGGTGTTCGAATGGCCCGACACGATCACACCGAAGAACAACCTCGAGTATCGACGGAGCGGCATATTCCATTTCTGTATCCAGGACCCGGAGATCGAAGAAACCCTCAGGAAGATCGTCGCGAAGGGCGGTAAACAGCGGATGCCCATCCGGGAGTACTATCCAGGGGAAAAACCCTACCGGATGGTGTACGTCGAGGATCCCTTTGGAAACGTCTTCGAGCTCTACAGCCACAGCTATGAGCTCACCTACTCAAGCGGGGCCTATCAGGACTGACGCAGGCCGGAGCGTGAGCTCTCACCGCACCGGTTCCCACGTCCCGGACTTCTCCGACCTCAACAGCGCATCCAGGGCCCTCTGATTATGAATCGTATCCTGGGGAGGCTGGGGTACCGGCCCGCCGCTTCGCACGGCGCGCGAGAAAGCCTCGAACACCTGCACGAACTGGTCAACCGCGGGGATGTGGACCGTTCGGGTGCCCAGCCACGAAGTCACCCTCAGCTCTGCCGGAACGTCGGAATACGCGTTGAAGGGGAGGTGAACGCTCAGTGCGCCCGCCGACCCGACCACGTCCACCCTCTGCCACGCCTGTGTCTGCGTTCCGACGGTGAAGATCGAGCGTGCCTTCCCGAAATCCAGCGTGCCGGACGAGAGAGTATCGGTCGTGAGGACGGGATCACGGTACACGAGACTCATCACGCGAATCGGCTCGGCGCCCATGATGAACCGCGCGCACGATATGGCATAGCTTCCGACGTCGCGCATGCCGCCGCCGCCGATCTCGGCGATGTTCCGAATGTTCGCAGGGTCGGGGATCATGTAGGAGAAGAAGGTGTGCACGGCGTGGATTTCGCCGAGGTCGCCGCCGCGGACGAGCTCTGCCACCCTGATCCATTGCGGATGAAAACGGTACATCAGGGATTCCATGGCAAGGACGCCTTTGCGCTGCGCATGGTCGAAAGCCTCCTCGGCTTCTCCGGCGCTCAGGGCAAACGGCTTTTCGCAGAGAACGTGTTTTCCGGCGTCGGCTGCCTTCTTCACCCACTCCGCGTGCAGGTGGTTGGGAAGCGGGATGTAGACCGCTTCGATCTCCTTGTCGGCGAGCAGCTCCGCGTAGGACCCGTAGGCCTTGGGAATTCCCAGCCGCTTCGCGGCCGCACGTGCCCTTTCGATGGTCCTCGAGGCGATGCCGCGAACCTCGATCAGCGGTGACTTCCTGACATTCGTGTCGATCCTCGAGACGTAGTGGCTGGCGACGGAGAGTACTCCCCAGACGACTGGTTTCATCGGCTTTGCTCCTCCTTTGTGTGCGGCGAAGGGTCCGGATTATGCCTTTGCGGAGCGAGAGTCAAGCGTGCACCGAGCGAACCAGCACTTTGATCCGTGGCCCCTGCCGAAGCCGCACGTAGTCGAAGGCTTCGACCGCGCGGTCAAACGGGAAGGTTTTCGAAATGAGCGGACGCACGTCGATCGCCCCGGACGCAAGCAGCCTCAGCGCCGCGGGAAACGCGTTCGGACTGGCGAGCGAGCCCACCAGGACAATGTCACGCGTCACAAGGGAATCAACGTCCACGGCAACGCCCGGCGCCCCGGTAATGCTGAGGGCATTCACGCGGCCGCCAGGGGCTGCAAGGTGGATGGCGTCGTTCAGCACGGCCGGATTGCCCGTGCACTCCGAGACAACCTCTGGAAGCCCACCCAGTATCCGGGGAACCTCTTCCATGATGTCGACCTTTGTGCAATCGACCAGCGAGATGCCCAGGGCCTCTGCCACGCCGGCATGATCTGACTTGCGCGCGATGAGAACCACGGCCGCGGCGCCCATGCATCGGGAAATCTGGGCAGCCAGGAACCCGATCACGCCGTCCCCGAACACGACCGCACGATCGGCCGCTTTCACCCCGGTTCTCTGCAGGCCGTTCACGCACGTTGCCGCGGGTTCGGCAAACGCGGCCTGCTCGTACGAGAGCCCCTGCGGGATCGTGTAGAGATGCCGCGCGCGAGACCTCAGGTACTCGGCAAAGGCGCCGTCCTCGTTGATGACGCCCAGCTCCGCGCGCCGGTCGCAGAGATGATAGGCACCGCGCAGGCAATTGCGGCACTGCCCGCATCCCTGGCTGATATCGCCGACGACGGCATCACCCGCTTTCACGCTCGTCACGCCCACACCGATCCGCTCCACAGTGCCCGACCATTCGTGGCCCGGTGTCAGGGGAAGCCGGGTCAGCCCCTGGCGGAGATACGGCATGCGGCCATCGTAGAGCTCGATATCCGTCGCACAGATCCCCACGGCCTGCACGCGAACGAGGACCTGGTCGTCCTCGAGCCGGGGGATGGGGATCTCCTCGATACGCATGTCGAGCGGGCCGTGGATCCGAAGCGCCCTCATGCGTGCCGCGGCGCTCATGTGAACCGCATTCCGATGCCGGGGTGCTGGTCCTTGAAATGCGCCGCGTAGTCCGCCCGGGCGGGAGCGAAGACGTCGATCACCCTGCAGTCTACCTCGCGGATGAACGCCCCGTGTCCGACGTTGGCCGGCAGGCGGATCGCGTCACCGGGCCCGACCCGGTACATCTTGTTTTCGATGATTTCGTCGCTGAACCCGTTGAGGACAAACATGATCTGCTCCTCGGGATGGGAGTGCAGCTCGAAGACGCTGCCGGCCTTCATTGTGAGGAAGCTCAGCATCACGTTCGAGCCGCGAACGAGATGGCTGTTGGATCCCTCCACGAGGACCGTGATCGGTACCTCTTCGTATGGCCGCGCGACGTACGTCTCTCGGTCGCGGGATGTCGCCCGGCTGAAATCCCCCTCTTTCATCGGAGCCTCCCTGGTTGATCATGGATCGCGGCACGGACGGTCAGCCACCACGGCAGCGGCGTTTCCCCGCCGGCCTCTGACGCGCGGATTATAGCGCACGGGTCTGAGATCAGGAAGTGTCACGCGCGGGCGGAGCAATGACGGCCAGATTCGCGTCGTCTACGCCTGACGGATGCCCCACCAGGCGAGAGCCGCGAGCCCGCCGCCGGCCACGATGCCCGCGACGATTTCGGGGAGCGTGTGGCCGAGCCTCGTGGTGATCGGCCCTGCCGGCACATCGGGGTGTTTCTTCACGAGCATGGCGAGGATACGTGCATGATGCTCTACCGCGCCTCGCAGGCGCATCGCATCGTAGACGGTGATCACCGAGAAGACACAGGCCACCGCGAAGATCCCGGAACTGAAGCCGTCCCGGAGCCCGACGGAGACACTGAGGGCGGTGACGAAGGCGGAGTGCGCGCTGGGCATGCCACCGGCCGAAACGAACCGCGAGAGGGCCAGCCTTTTCTCCCGCAGCGAATAGAAGACAACCTTGAAGGCCTGGCAGGCGATCTGGACGGCGACGGCGGTCAGGAGACTGAGTGGGAGCTTCGACAGCATGAGCGGATTGTACGCGACAGCGGCCGCGAATGCCACGGGGTACCGCGGCCGCGAATGCCACGGGGTACCGCGG
>Ga0187886_1004151_pt1 | contig 10508 bp, 9 predicted proteins | sample June2016WEW_20_1_FD_133001 | JGI IMG/M metagenome (GOLD analysis project Ga0187886, IMG submission 133001) | Peatland microbial communities from SPRUCE experiment site at the Marcell Experimental Forest, Minnesota, USA - June2016WEW_20_150 | ecosystem: Environmental > Terrestrial > Soil >... | reverse complement strand
GGCAGGATCGTCACGCAACTCCACTACGCACGGCAGGGCATCATCACGCCCGAGATGGAATTCATCGCCATCCGCGAGAATTTGACTCCTGAATTCGTCCGCAGCGAAGTCACCCGCGGCCGGGCGATCATCCCCGCCAACATCAATCACCCCGAATCCGAGCCGATGATTATCGGGCGCAACTTTCTGGTGAAGATCAACGCCAACATCGGCAACTCCGCCATCGCCAGCTCGATCGAAGAGGAAGTCGAGAAGATGCGTTGGGCGATCAAATGGGGGTCGGACACGGTCATGGATCTTTCGACGGGCAAAAACATTCACGAGACCTGCGAATGGATCATCCGCAACTCGCCTGTGCCCATCGGTACCGTGCCGATTTACCAGGCACTCGAAAAGGTCAGCGGCAAGGCAGAGGAACTGACGTGGGAAATTTACCGCGACACCATCATCGAACAATGCGAGCAGGGCGTGGACTATTTCACTGTCCACGCCGGCGTGCTGCTGCGTTTCATCCCGCTCACCACCAACCGCGTCACCGGCATCGTCAGCCGTGGTGGCTCGATCCTCGCCAAGTGGTGTCTTGCTCACCATCAAGAGAGTTTCCTCTACACGCACTTCCACGAGATCTGCGAAATCATGGCGGCGTATGATGTGAGCTTCTCGCTCGGCGACGGTTTGCGTCCCGGCTCGATTGCCGACGCGAACGACGAAGCCCAGTTCGCCGAATTGAAAACGCAAGGTGAACTGAACAAAATCGCGTGGGAACACGGCTGTCAGGTCATGAACGAAGGCCCGGGCCACATCCCGATGCATCTGATCAAAGAGAACATGGACAAGCAGCTTGAATGGTGTGGCGAAGCGCCGTTCTACACGCTCGGCCCGCTCACCACCGATATTGCCCCCGGCTACGACCACATCACCAGCGCCATCGGCGCGGCGATGATCGGTTGGTACGGCTGCGCCATGCTCTGTTACGTCACGCCGAAGGAACACCTCGGCCTGCCGAACAAGAAGGACGTGAAGGACGGCGTCATCGCCTACAAGATCGCCGCGCACGCTGCCGATCTGGCGAAGGGTCATCCCGGTGCCAAGCTGCGCGACGACGCGTTAAGCAAGGCGCGCTTCGAGTTCCGCTGGGAAGACCAGTTCAATCTCTCACTCGACCCCGAAACCGCGCGAGAGTTTCATGATGAAACACTTCCTGCAGAGGGATCAAAATTAGCGCACTTTTGCTCGATGTGTGGACCTCATTTCTGTAGCATGAAGATAACCGAAGACGTGCGGAAGTATGCGGCGGAGCAGGGAATTGAAGCTGAGAAGGCGTTGGAGCAGGGGCTGCGGGAGAAGAGTGCTGAGTTCCAGCGCGGTGGCGCAGAGATTTACCAGAAGGCATAACAACTGCCTGAATCGCGAACGAATGCGAATGGGAAGGTCGTCGTAGGAGCGGCGTCCCCGCCGCAGCGCATCTCGGCACTGCCCCCATAGTAGCGCGGGCGTCTCGCCCGTGTCGTGCGGCATCCCCTAACAGCAAGGCCAGCGCGAAGCGCAGGGCAGGGAATTCGTCACACAAGTTATGGATAGTGCTATCCATAACTCCTGCGAATGAGAGCGGCGAAGGATATGTGAGCGTTCCCAGTTACAGACCCATCGGCTTCGGCGGACACAGAGAAGAATCATCACCTGCGCGCCGGCAAAGCCCGTTACCGCGTCGTGTTGGAGACCGACTTCAGGTAGCGCACGCATTCCCTCTGAAGAAGTAGGACGACGGGCGAACTCCTGGAGATTTTCTTCAATTGCAGCGCTTTAAGGTCGCCGTGCGGTAGCTGGCGCCCGTTTTGCTTGCGGGTGGCTCTTCGACCAATGTCAGATGGTCTGAATCATCTATGTGCCAAACGAATTCGGTGAGGCGCGGGTCATTGGGCACAACCATTACCAGATGATCTCCTCGCACCTCGTAGATTCCGTTAATGTTTAGTCCCGGCTTCCAGAGGCGGTAACGCTGAATTCCCTCTCTACTGATGGCAACTGTGTCTTGGAAGCCTGCGGGCAAAGTAAGCTGCCAAGAACCAGATAGGTCTGTCGTTGTGGAAGCATCGGGCTTGGTTGTCGCGCATCCCATCAGAAGCGTGACAACCAGCAACACCGCGACGCTTGCGAGCTTCTTCATAATCGAGCCTCCTATCTCTAAGATGCATTAGCCGTCACTGTGTGCACGAGTTCGCGCACGGGTGACTGTTGTCAGTTCCTCCACTGAGCTGGCCGGATGAAAGCAAATTGGCGAATCTCAATCAAGCATCATCGCCGGAAGGGGGAATCGCAAGACCGTCGCCAGCCGATGGCTGACTGCTACTCGCTGAAAGTTTACCCCGTTTCACGGGGCTTTCGTTTCACGAAGTCAGGAGACTTTGCCGGGCATTGACCGGCTAGGGCATAGCGGCTGAGCGAATCCACTCCGGAGCCTTCTCAAAGAAAAGCACGTTATAGCGTATGCGAGCCGCGTTGGCTCCAAGAATTAATTCTGCCAGCACCGGCAATCCATCTTTCAAAGGTATCTGCCACGCATTTTCGGCAAACATTTCTATACCTTCGATTTGCGTCGCCTTATCTCTCAGGCGCTGCAACAAGGCATCCCACTGCATCACGGCGTTCTCCTCTGTGCCGTCTGGCGGTTCAAGCACTATCAGCATCGAATCCATCTTCGTGCCACCTTGCAGCAGCCATATTTGTGCCAGCCGGCGATCCAACGCTGGGCCACGCCGGGCCAGTCATGCAAGAACTAACGTGAGTGCTCTTGAACAAGTGAGAGCGCCAACCGGTGTTCGCTCCAGCGCGGGTTAGGTACGGAGGGAAGAATAGAAAAGGGGCACATCGGGCCTGTTGCCCAAACCTAAATTCGTCGAATCCGGTGTAGCGGTGCTTCTGCGAAGCACCGAACTCCTTCGGAAAACCAATGACCCGTGCTTCGTTCACCCCGAAAGCTTTCGGAGCAGGGAAGCGCAGCTACAACCGGAAAAATCATTTAGGCAACGTGCCCATGAGAGGCTGTTGAAAAAGTCGGCTGGCCCGGCGGTCCAGCCCTACCGCCAGCTAAGTTCCTGTGCATTTTGGTGGGGCGCGACCGCTGGGCGCGCCGTTCGAGTTCTGTCTGATGTGTTTTTCAACAGCCTCATGAGACCTGACCCGAACATGTCGCGCGTTCGAACTCGGCGCGAGATTACTTCCCGTACTTCTTGGCTGGCTTCTCCCGCACCAGTGCCGGGGAACGGCCCGAAGACCCTTTGCGGTGAGGGTCGGTCAGCCCGGCCACAGCGCGCAGAGAACGGTTGACCTTTTCGGAGTCGGAAAACACTCTCGCAACGTCCGGTTCCAGCACCACGACGTTGCTGCCCTGTGCGTAGCGACGGGCGTATTTGCCGCGGATGCCGCCCTTGAAATCGTATTCGTCTCGCATCCCCTCGGAGATGGATTGATTACGCGTTTTCTTCATAATGTCTTCGCTCAATTCTTGAGGGGCGACGCGTGCTGATGATGCGGATATTATCGCCCCGTTCCACATGAATCACAACAAGCAATCGTTGGCGGTGCGACATGCCAAGGATGACGAACCGATTCTCAGCGGCGGAATGTGCCGGGTCGGGGATCGTCAACGACAACGGATCACCAAACACGGTCGCCGCCTCTTCAAAACCCACATTGTGTTTGGCGAGGTTTGCTTTGGCTTTCCTGTCATCCCACTCAAAGGTCAACGGCATACGTGCGCTTCCACTGGCGTTTTATAGCGCGGCGTTGAAGGTCTTGTCGAGGAATCGCGCGCGGTATAGATGAGCGCGGGAGCCGGGCAGTGAACTCGCCGAGCCACAACGCCGCCGACTGCATCATGCCGATCTAGCCGCTTCCAACGCCGGAGCCAACCTGGTTCAAGAATCAGATTTACGCACTACGGATTTGACCCCAACGACTGTTGACGGGGCTTTCGTTTCCCGAACGGGCACAAATCAACCTGGGCCGCTGTCGTAACCGACTGAGACGCCCTGTTGGGCGAGTTCTTCTTCCTCGGGGGTCTTGGGGGCGGTCTTCCCGCCGGGGTAGTAGTGCTCGATGATTGAGCGGAACGGCCGTTTGAGACTTGCGATCCGTTGCGGCCGCTCGCGTGGGGCGGCGTTCAGCTTCTCAAGGATGTCTAGGAGTTCAGTCTTCTGGTCTGGTGCGAGGCGGCGGTATTGTCGCTTCCAATCGCGTGCACCGTCTTTGCCGTAGTGTTCTCGGTAGATGATGTATCGATCCGGCATGGAGAGGATTTCAAAAAACTTCTCGTAGGTCTCGCCGAAGGCGTGCTCGATGAACTTTGGATTGGGGCTGACCAACCCGTGCGTAGCCAAGAGGATGCACTGGATGCCTCGCAGGTAGCGCCATTTCCAGGCGGGCGCAACGTGGCGGCGACTTACGTCGTCCATCGGGATGAATCGCATTGGGAAGCCGGTAATACGGACGCCAAGCTCCTCGTTCAAATTGGCGTTGACCCACAGGCGGTTCCACAGGTCGCGAGGTGTATCGCTGAAGTTGAAGAGCATGTAGTTGGTGAACTCGTTGAACCCTTCGGCGACAAGGAGACGGATGGCCTGCTCGTACGCGGGGCGAACGCCGACGAAGTCAAACGCCAAACGGATTGGGGATACACAAATGGTTGCCAGCAGCTTTGCCAACTGCGGTTTCGCACTGATCAGCCTCGCGTCCAAACCCTGATTGAAGTCCACAGTCCTTTCCCGGCCCTCGCGCTTCGCGCCGGCTTGGAAGCCAAGCTCCTGGATGTCGCGTATGACTTTCTCGATACCGGCGATGCCGAGAATGTTGTTATCCATGACCACCAAATGCTGCCTTTCGCCGTGGTGCTTCTGAGCGTCGGCAATCTGCTGGCGGAGCGGACTCATCATGCCGAATTCCTTTTCCAGCAATGGAACAGCACAGAACTTGCAGGTGCGGATGCAGCCCTTGGTGATGCGAACGAAATAGGCGTCACGCGGGTAATACTCCCAATCCACGCGATCAAGGATACTGTAGTCGGGAACAAGATTGGCGATGGTTGGCGTGCCTGGCCCTAACCGGCCCGGCATGTCGAGGGGGCCTTCAATCACCGTACAACCAGAACCGCGTTTCCTTATGAAATCCGGCAGCAGCGTCACACCCGTCCCGCCGACGAAGATGTCTTTCGGGTCTTTGACACTCTTGCGGTAGAAATCAATCGTGTCGGCGGTGCGGGGCAGTTCCCACGTGAATAGCGACGCGACGTAAATGCGGTCCCAGCGTCGTACGCCTGCCCACTCGTTTTCGCCGCGAACGAAGGCAACCCGGTCGCCCTGTCCTCTGTGATACGTGGACAGCCGCATCAATCCCAATGGAGGAAACTTCGACCGATAGCTGGGTTCAACGAGTAGAATGTTCACCTCGCCTCACTGCGACCGATGATCGGTTAGCTCAGTCAAGTCAGCTTCTGCAAGTCTAATTCGCATGAATGGCCTCCGCTTTAATGAGTGGCAGACGCAGATTGGTGGGTTTCTGCTCCCCGTCAACGATTTCGATCATTCGGCGGTTAACGATCTGGTTCAGCCGCTCCTTTGGCGAACGCGGTGTGAATGTTCGCGAAGACGCTTTCAGGTAGAAACGGTAGGCCATCATCTGTGTGTTCTTGTTCCCAAGGTAGAAGATTGGTGACTCAGACTCGGAGTCGAAGTTTTCCTGCGCGGCAAGTCGAGCGATCAGGTTCATTACGTAAAGTTTGATGCGCGCCTGGTCCTTGGGGTGTTTGAGGTAGGCATCAATTACCCGGTCAGCAGCGTAACCGAACCGTTTGAGATCTCGGCGTACAGTTTCGAGCGACTCTCGCACTTCATGTTGGTCAATCTGATCCATGTTGAATGATAGGAATAACAGGAATTCCTTGGCCTTAGCATTCGCTTGCCGTTGGAAAACTCGCTTGATTGCCTCCAGCCGGCATAGTTGACCACCTTCGTCCCGGTAAAAAAGGCCGCCGGAGTAGTCCAATGAAACGATGTCATAGGGCCACACCGGTTGGCTCCCGTGTTTGTCGACTCCTGAGACCAGTACGCTGTCGATGTCGCCTCGAAGGAGCGTCAGCTTGTGTGATAATCCCAGCCGGAATGCGTTCACCAGAAGCTCGTTCTGCAATTCCCATTCTTTTCCCGCTTCACCGCGTTCGACCGCAGCGATTCGCTCCAGTAATGGCGACCATTGCCCGACATCTTCCAGAGCCGAAGAGGGTAAACCAAAATAACTTAACGCCCCGAGCCGTGCCGGAAAACGCTGACGGATGACTTCGCATTGCAGGTCGCGCACAACTTGCTTGTTGGGCGTGAATTTCTGCTGCCGCTTCAGCACGGGACGCCCTTTCGCAACGCCTCATGAATTCTCCGCAAGACCGCCGCAAACCGTTGCGGCTCGTCACGGAACTCCTCGCGAAGAACCGAGATGATGGTCTCGTATACGGCCTTGGTCTTTGAATCCATTTTCAGTTCTTTGCTGATGTCGACGAATACGTATTGGCTCTTGCCATTCGATTTGAGTGCTCGGTGCAATCGCTCGGCGCGCCGTAACACCTGCTTCGCCTTCCGGATGACTTTCACATCCTTACGTTTTGATCGACTGGATTGCTTTAAGCGTTTCGCCAAATCTTCAAGAAGCTTTTGAACTTGGAAATTCTTGTCCTCCTTTAGCTCCGCCGCCAGTGTGCCAGCCTGCAAGTCGGCCTCGGTTTCGGTGACGAGTTCTTCGCCACCAACGACCACCTCGCCGAATCGCTGCTGTTGACTTTGGAGCCCTGCTTCAAAACTTAGTTTGTCTGCAACTGCGCGACACCGCTCGTACAGGCGCCCTCTCGCCGATGTATCTTCGAAATCGTCGCGGTCGGAAGTTGGGATTACATTGGGGTCGAGCACATGGATCTCACCAAAGAAGTAGAACGCGCGTTCGGGAGTCGTCAGCCAGAGCGTCTTACGGGTCAACATGCTGTCACCGACTGCAAGGTTTGATACGCGGTAAACCAACCCACTGTCAGAATGCCGGTGCCCTCGGCTCCCTTCTTCCCCTAGTTCGCGGAACTGCCCTTTGCCGAGATTCTGGCAGAACCACACAAAAGCTATCGGTTCGGTCGAACCATCAGCGATAAGAACAGGTTCGTAACCCGGTCGGGAACAGTTGTCCAAGAAGGGCTTGTAGATCGGTTTCCCGTCTACGAGAAGCTCGACTTCCAAGAAGCGTGAATCAACTTGCCGAAGTCGGTCGCTGATCTCCCTGCCATACTGGAACGCCGGGTCGAAGGGCAATGGCGCGACTCGCACCAGGTAAGGTTTGATCACGTTCACGTCTAGGAGTTCCGCCGCGTCGCGGTGTATGCCGTGCAACTCAACAAACGTGTAGTGACGACCTGCCTCTTCCGGTGCTTCGGTGATTTGACTGTGTTCACGCAAGAGCATTTCCAACGGCTCATTTTTGTCATCCTGCAGCCGCTTGAACATGGCGGCGGCATCAATCACGACTTGATGGCTTTTCGGGTCCCCGAGTTTCGAAGAACGGACGATGAGTTTGTCACATACGCTGATAGCGGAGAATTTCCCGATGCCTCGAAAACCAGCATGTGTGGCAATCTGCTTCTCGGAAAAACCTAAGTACCGATAGCGGCGCATAGTTTCCTCCGACATACCTAACCCCTTGTCGGCAATGGTTACGGATGGTGGCGACACGGTGATTTCCACAGGGTGAAGTTTAGCGCCTGCATTGTGGCGTCGCAGGTCGCCAAGCGCGTCATAGGAGTTTTGCACGAACTCACGGAGGATGTGCTTCCGGTCAGGGTACAGCCCTTGACTGACCGCTTCCAACACTGAACCGTAGGCGAAGTATTCGTCGCGCTTGTCTCTGACGTTGTGTGCTTTCATTTTGGCTGTCTCCCAGTATTCATGTGTGGGACGTCGCTAGCGGCATCGAGGTTAGGTCTCTGCTTTCTGGTTTCTCCTCCGTTGGGTCGCGCAGCCATTTCAGGTCGTCACCGAATCCGCCTCGGCGGACAAGCCCGCCACGGTGGGCAAGCAGCCGATTGGCTGGTTTCTCCTTTGCCATCCTGCGCATTGTAGAGAAAAAGAGATGCTTCGACAATCCTTCGTTTCGCTCAGGACGGCGGCTCACCCAGCATGACAGCTTCGGGGAACTGCGGCTGACTCCGTTCGGTCCGAGGGTCAGCGCCTGACAATTGACGAAAGGGAGGCGGCCACGCGCGGCGGAGAAGAAGCTCGCTCGGGGAAAACCGCCTCCGCGAATTGCCGCCGGTCTGTCCAGCGTCAAGATGGATAATGGCTTCGTCGCCGAACGCGCGGATCACACGGCCTTGGCCGGGAAGGGAGATCGTCGGTGCAGGAGCAGATGGAGCGTTCATGCCGGTATCATGGTGATCGGGTGTTGGGCTGTCATAGCCGACTTGCGGCTTGTGGCAAGCGCAACAGTGCGATATAGTCCGCGCGTTGGCGTTGGATCGCGCCCGACATTCTTCTCGAACACGAAAGGAGTCCGTGTATGAGCAGCCCACTTGCGATTCTTGGGATCGCAGGCAGTCTCCGCAAAACCTCGTACAACCGCGGGGCACTTCGCGCAGCGCAGCAACTCGCGCCGCCGGACGCCAAAATCGAGATCTTCGAGTTAGGCGGCATCCCGCTTTTCAATCAGGACGAGGACAATCGGCCGCCACAGAAGGTGGTCGAACTGAAGGCGCGGGTCCGCGCCGCGGATGCAATCCTGTTCGTCACGCCCGAATACAACTACTCGTTTCCGGGCGTGCTGAAGAATGCGATCGACTGGGCGTCACGTCCCTACGGTGACAGCGCGTGGGACGGCAAACCGGTGGCGGTCATGGGCGCGTCCGTCGGTGTGCTCGGCACGGCCCGTGCCCAGTATCACCTGCGACAGTGTTTCGTCTTCCTGAACATGTACCCGCTCAACAAGCCCGAAGTGATGATCGCTAATGCCGCCGAGCGCTTCGACGAGCAGGGCAACCTCACCGATCAGGACACGAAGGATCACATCAAGAAGCTCGTTGAAGCCCTGGCCAAGTTGACGCGGCAAGTTCAGAAGGCCCAGCAATGAATGCCACAGATACTTCCGAACCGCAAACCGCACCACAAGGGCGCAGGAGGGCGCATCTTGACACTACCACCATGGCCAGCGTCGGGCGTTTTGCAGGGCTGTAGGTAGGGGCAGACCGCAGGGCTGCCCGTCCCCGAAAAATGCGGCGCGCCCGGCGGTCGCGCCCTACCTCGCGCAACACCAGTACGTTCGGTGTTCGGTGGGTTACGGTGGTGGTGCTCAGATACGCCCGGCGCAGGACTCGCGGTGCTGGGCAGGTTTGGCTTGAGGTGATTGCGGACGCCGCGTAGCACGAATCCCAAATGGCTCGAACGAATCGATCAAATGGACTGCTGCAGGGCGCGCGCGTATCTGAGCGGGCCGATGGATTTTGTGGCGTCGCGGGCGCAGCCGAGCAGATTCAAGCGGCCGGGGACTGAGATTCACCAGACGGCGCAGGTTCTCATCTTGGTCGTCCCACGGGCATGAGATACAGAGGCTGTTCGTCGCTGGGCATGCTCAAGATCTTTTTCACCTGTTCGTCTTCAAAGGCCCCGACGACCACCGTGCCGAGGTTCAGGGCGACGGCTTGCAGATGGACGTTCTGCGCGGCATGACCGGCTTCCATGTGGACGTACATGACACCCCGCTGCCCGTATTTCTTCGTGACGCGCTCGTACACGGCTGCCAGAACGACCGTGACCGCGCCGTTGCGGACGCAGTCCTGATCGAGCGCGGCGGAGGCGAGGCTGGCCCGTTTGTCGCCTTCGGCAATCCTGACGAGTTCGTGTCCATGAGCCCGGTACTTGTAAATCCCCGTAGCCAGATCGTTCACGTGCCCGGCGACGAGATAGACCTCGAGCGGATACAATGCCCCGGCCGACGGCGCCGTGCGCGCGCCTTCCGGCCCGGTGAATCCTTGTGCCGCCCAGAGAAGTTGTGAAACGTCGCTGAGTGTCAGCGGTTCGTCCCGATATTCCCGGACCGAACGCCGGCTTTGCAGTGCGGACTCAACTGACACGTTGCTCTGACGCCGTGGTTCTGGCAATCGGATCACATCCATACGTTCACCTTTCGGAGCCGGTTGCTGGGTTGCAGCCAAGCAGCCGGTCACCAGTGAAAGAAGTATCCCAAACCTCGCAAATGTTTCAATGGCCTTTTTCATCTCGCGCTCCTCCTGCTTGTCAGTGCAAGGGTCAACCCATTACCTGTTCCGTCCTGTGAATTGTGCAGAGTTGATCCGACTCCAAGTTCTACCCGCCCAGCCTGACTTAGAGCCCCTAACAAAACTACCCATCGCTGTTGTAGCCGCGGCGCTCTGTCGCCGCGCCAGCCTGACCGGCGAGCCTTTCCGCCCCACGCCGACAGAGCGGCATGGCTACAAT
>Ga0187886_1004150_pt1 | contig 10508 bp, 8 predicted proteins | sample June2016WEW_20_1_FD_133001 | JGI IMG/M metagenome (GOLD analysis project Ga0187886, IMG submission 133001) | Peatland microbial communities from SPRUCE experiment site at the Marcell Experimental Forest, Minnesota, USA - June2016WEW_20_150 | ecosystem: Environmental > Terrestrial > Soil >... | reverse complement strand
GGCGGATCGCCCGCAATTGCTCCACCGTCTCCACGCTCTCCCAAGGCTTGGCGTAATACCGCAGCAGAGGGAACGTGGATGCTCCCGCTGTCACCACGGGTTCTCCGGCTTCCCGCTGCGCATCCACGAACTCGATCGCCGCCTCGAAATCCTGCTTGGGATATCTGTAATTGCGCGCCAGCGAGAAGGCGGAGGAGGCAAAGAGAATCGTTGCGAGGCCCGCCGACAGCGCCGGAGCCAGCCTGGGATTGGCGCTCGCAGAGCGCCGCGGCCAGCGTGCCACGATCCAGCGGGGAATAACGATCAGTCCCCGCACCAGGATCAGAACCGCGAATCCAATGAGGAAAAAGTAGAAGCGGGGATACATCGTTCCGCGCACGAGGACGGCGCCAATCGCGGTACATGCTCCCGGAAGTGCGAATAGCGCAAAGACCAGGCGGTTCTCGTGGTAGTAGCTCCAAGCGCCGCAGGCGATGACTAGCGCAGCCACCACGAGTATGCCCTCGGTTCCCAGACCGCGTGTCAAACCTCGAAGAGCTTCCCACACCGCCCAGCGCGGAGTGGAAACGGCCCTCATGGCTGAGGGCCGGTTCACAAAGAAATTCCGGACCTGCGTCATGAGTGGGGCGTAGAACAGCAAGGTCAGTCCCCCGGTCAGGAGGAATGCCTGTAGTGCGAGCCTCCACTTCGCCAGGCCCAAACCTCTCTTCCAATCCGCCAGAGCGGCCCCGGCGCAGATGAATAAATGACTCGCCACCAGGAACACCATCGTGAGGTGTGTGTATACGCCCAGTGACGCGGCCGCGGCGTAAGCGGCGTAGGGGCCGCGGCGTCCGGTCCGCATTCCGCGCAGCAGAAACAACGTCGAGGAAAGCGCCCAAAACGCCAGTGCGGTATACCCGCGAGCATTCTGGGAGAACCACACGTGATGATACGACACGGCCAGCAGCGCGGCAGAAATCAGAGCCTCAGTGCGCGTAGAGACAGAAACTCCCAGGCGGTACATCACCGGAATCGATGCAGCGCCAAATACGACCGCCGGCAAGCGCAGGCTCCAGGCATGTTCTCCAAAGGCAAGAACACTCAGCCGCGCGAGAATCGAGTACAGCGGATGTTGGATATCACCAGGGAATACTGTGACAATCTCCGCCAGCGGGCGCCTGACGGTAATGACGAGAAAATAGATCTCGTCCCACCAGAGACCCTTGTTGACTTCGATAACGCGCAGCCCCGCCGCCAAGGCCGTCAGGGCCATGAGCCATACCCAGGGAGGGGTCGACTGGAGCTTGTCCGAGTAGCCGCCGCGCTTTTCATCGCGGGTCAAGTTCATACGATTGTCGTGCAAAGTCCCTGTTCCGGCGGGCCGGTCTGCGTGTAGCAAGGCTCGTACCGCATGATAGACGATCATCCTTCCACCATGCAACTCCATGCCAAGAGCCGCCCGTATCAATCTGTGCCCCGAACTCCCGCCCCCAATCACACGACGGCGTTTGGGGCCGAGTGACTGCGGGGCCTGGCCGCTAGCGCCCCCGTCTTTCACTGCCCCGAATGTGTCCGACGGGCCCAGCTCGGCTCCTAGCGGAGTGTCCAAGAAGCAGTTGGACATTTCATTTAGGGAAAAGGATTCCAGGGATTCGTAATCCACGAGATTGATCACGGCCGGAAATTCGACAAGGGCCGCGCAAAGCGATTGACGGACGGACTCCATGCTGTAATCCGCACGTTCATGGCCCGGCTTCCGATAGTCGTTTACGTGCTACTCCTGGCGATTGCGGTTGCGTTGCAGGGGCGCACGGCGACCGGTGTTCCTAGGGGCCGACCTCGCCGCACCGGATCCGCCCGCTCAATTCACCACCGGAGTAATGGCCCATGACTACCTGAGGTACGCCTTGGGCGCCAACTACGTGGCGTGCGCGCAGTCGTGCTATGTGCGATTCCCGAAAGTGGCCTTGGGGCAATGGCCACGTGTCTACTTTGCATTGCAGGCCGCCTGGTATCTGGATCTTTGTGAACTAGTCTTCGGACGGCGGCTGCGCCCCAGCATGCAGGGGCCGGGCCGTCCTCCAGGCCCTGGCTCCGAGCATGGCCCGCACCAGTTGATATGGCTGGTAGACAATGCTGGGCCACAGGAAAACCTCGTTGGTGCAGTAACATCGGCGGTCCGCGATGGATCTCCTCAACGCCCGCGCTTGGGGCGACGACCAGATTTCGCTGAAGCTCCTCTCGCGCAGGTTCCCCAGCGGCGCATGCGATTCGCAGACGCTCACGTCGCCGTTGGAATACACCACGGCGTTCAGGATGCCCGCCCGGCACGGAACTTCCTGTCGCTTCTTCGCCTCGGTCCGGACCTTCGCCCATTGCAGCATCGGCTCCACAATGGAACCGTACCGGCCGCGCTCGCGTGGAGCCCACAATTGCCGCACGTATTGGTAGAGCCTCTCGTACTGTTCCAGCCCCGGGCCTTCGAGCGAAGGGTTCTTCCGGTCGCCGCGGATCATAGCCAAGTCATGGTGATCCATCTTTGGGCAGCGCTCATACAGGTACAATGTGAGCCGCTGGATCTCATCCATGTTCACCTGGGTTGCCGTCGAGACGGCGTGTATCCGTAAACGCAGGTCGCTCGCCTGGAGCTGGGCCAGCGCGTCGTAGGTTTGCATGGCCTTTTCGAATGCGCCGGGCGAGCCCCGGAACCGGTTGTGGAATTCGCCCATGCCGTCCAGAGAGATCTCGGCGACGAACAGATCCAGGTCCTTTTCCTCTAGTGTCCCGGCGATCTGGTCTACGGTCCGCTCGGTGAAATAGCCGTTGGTGGGGACGTAGATCTGCCGGACTCCGTTATGCCGGATGAACTGGCGGCAGATCTCCGCGAATTCCGGGCGCAGGAACGGCTCGCCGCCGGAGAGGTTGAGGTTCTCGATGCGGCCCAGAGAACGGGAAAGCGCGAACAGCTCTTCCGTGGTGAGATCGTCGCGCCGGTTCAGATTGCGCCAATAGAAGCAATGTTCGCATTTCTGGTTGCAGATCGAGTTGATGAACAGAATCAGAAACGGCGGACCCGCCGGGTCCCGGCGATTCTGCCAGGTGAGGCGCGCGTGACGGCGAAGACGATCGAGAGCGTTCATGCGGTGCCCGTGCGCTGTGTCGCGGGGCAGTTACCGGAAGCAGCCGTGAGCCTCGCGGCTCTCCCGGCAAGGTTCTGCCGACCAATTATGCCACAGCGCTGCACGGCCAGACTGTGGAATCGGCCGGCGAACGGCCGCCCATCTCGCGGCAGCCATCGCCGCCAACGCCGGTCACGTCGAGTTGAAGCCCCGCACATTGTGAAGCACCCTGCGGAAGCCGATATACAGCGCGCCCGAGGGCCGCAAGAGACGCTCCAGAGTAAACCTGCCGCGGAGGTAGTAGGCATCGATTCGCGGCAAGTCCAAAGCGCAAGATCGGGACGAGACAAACTGGAGCGACGTGCCCACCGCAAAATCGAAGTGCCGCCCCGCCGCCGCCATCACACTCGCCGAGCGGGATCCGTAAGGATATGCCAGCCAGCGGGTCGGCCTGCCCAGGTGCTGTTCGATTTGGTTCTGGCAGACAAGCAGTTCCCGTTCGCACTCCGCCTCAGGCAGCGCAGGGAGGCGGGGATGAGTGTTCGTGTGCGCTCCTATCGAAATCCAAGCAGGCAGCGATGCCAGGTCCCGCCAGTCCATTAAGCGGAGGCCAGGAACGCCAGAGGGCTGGCTCGGCCAGTTGTTGCTGCCCCCGCAGTACCCGCTCACAACAAAAATCGTCGCGGGGAGCCGCAACCTGTCGAGGAGCGGGACGGCGTGATCCAGCAGATTGCGAAATCCGTCGTCGAACGTGATGGCCACGCAGTTGGGGCGGCGCAACGCCTCGTCGAGAGGCACCACTGGAACCGAAGAGGATGCCAGGAACTCCATCTGCCGGCGGAACCGTTCCGGTGGCATGGAGATGACCGAACCGGAGTCGTCCAGCGAGTGGTAGGTAAGAATAGCGGAGCGCCAGGCAGTCATCGCCCGGCCGCTTTGGCCCTGGTTCTTTCGGCCGGGCCTGCTCGGCCGCCTGCGGAGCCCCAAAGCCTGCCAACCTGGAATCTCACCAGCTCGATCGAGAATGCGACACCGCTGGAAAGGAAATAGAGGAAATGAAAAGGAATCGCAGCCAGCGCAAAGAACTTGCCGCGTTCGGCCGCCAGAAAGAGGTAGAACTGCTGGTTCGCCACCACCAGGCCCAGCAGGAGAAGCAGAAGCAGTAATGCTATCGGCTTCCGCGGAAAATAGACCCAGACCAATCCGGCGGCCACCAGACTGTAGCCGCCTACCCAGACTCCAGTCCGCCGCCGCCACGTTTCCCGCGAGTACGCGTAGCGGTGCCGGATAAACAACCCTAACGCCGCGATCACAACCATGGGGATGATGGCGTACATGCGAAACGCGTAGGCGAGCCCTGCAATCACAACCAGCATCGCTCCCATGATCGACGAGACCATGGACGAGTGACGGGCCCACCCCTCGACCCAGTACCCGGAAAGGAGAATGAAGAACGTGGCAAACAACGGCGTCAGGAAATACGCATGCCAATGCAGCGCGAGGTACGCGCCCATCATGGCCGCCAGGCACACCAACGCCACGCTGATACGCTGGCTGATGCGGAGGCTCAACGCGTCTGGCATGTGGCCGCTGCGGAGGGACAACCGGGACCAGGGAAGCGCCCGATAGAAGAAGTCCGTCCCGATCATGTTGCCAAGGCTCCAGCGCTTCAGGTGCTTTACCTGGATATCCGGGCACAGAATCAGATTGCGATTGGCCTGAGCCAGGCGGTATCCCAATTCGATGTCTTCGATCGCAGGCGCCTGGTACATCTCATTGAACCCGCCGAACGCGAGAAAAACGGACTTGCGAATGGCCCCGCAACCCGCCCAGAATGTAGCCGCCTCCCGCCGTGACGATTGGTGGACAAAACAGTGCAACAGGTTGCGGTACTGGGACACGAAGGTGGAAGCGGAAGGGGAACGATCGTACGATCCCATCAGCGCATCGAGGCTGGGATCGTTGTCAAACTCAGCCACGATTTTGCGGATCGTGTCGGAGTGGACGCACACGTCCGCATCGATAAACAGCAGCACGTCGCCGGAGGCGGCCTGGGCGCCGATGTTGCGGGCGCGGGCCGGTCCAAGGCGGCCGCCGGTGGACAGCACCTTCGCACCATGCTCCCTGGCGACATCGCCGGACCCGTCCGTCGACCCGTCGTCCACAACGATGCATTCCAGGGGAGCGGTCTGCGAAGTTCGCAAGCTCGCCAGGCAGAGACCCAAATTGCCGGCGTCGCTGTAAACCGGTATCACAACCGATACCCGCGGTCGCATAGTGCTGTCGATATAGTATAAACGGAACCATGGTGTGCGATCACGGCTGTTTTGGGTGAACCGCAACTCAGAGGATCGAAGGTGGGCGGCTGGATGTATACTACCTGGGAGCCGAGAGTCCAAAATGGAAATTGCGGATCATGTCATGCCGGCAACCCAGGCTGTGACGAAGGCCGATCCGTCTCTTCGTGTTTGCTCCTACGACGACCGCCCTGAGGCGATGGACGGATTCATATTGATGGGAGAGTCCTTGTGCCGCGCGAATGTGGATGTCTCGCTGCATTTGACCGCACCGGAAGCGCCGGATTCGGTGCGCGCCTGGGCCCAGGGCCGGCCAGAGGTGGTCCTCTCCACAACGCGGATCGAGGGTGTGACCGGCTGGGACGCCAAGCCATGGCTGTTGCTCCAGGAGTTGTCCGAGAGGCAGGAGGTGCTCTGGCTCGACAGCGACGTGATCGTCAACCGTGCGCTCTCCTCGCTCCTCAGGCAGTTTCCACCCGATTCGCTGATCGTGGCAGAGGAGTGGCTGCGGGCCCAGGCTATCCCCGCCAGCCATTTTTGGGGGATGCCTTCGGGCCGCACCATACCGCTGATCAACCCTTGCTTCGTACGCGCGACGCAGGCTCATCGGCCGCTGCTGGAACGTTGGCTTCAGATGACCCGCGACCCGCGCTACCGTGAGGCGCAGGCGCTCCCTTTGGAGCGCCGGCCGCTTCACCTGTTAGGAGATAACTGGCTTCTAATCGCCTTGCTGGAGAGCGAGGAATTCTGCCAAGTGCCTTTCCACTGCATTCGCCGGGCCCGCCACATCGCTCAGTGCGCCGGATCGTCGGGCTACCGGCCCCGCGATCGCTTACTCGATTTGTTCCGAGGGCTTCCGCCGCTCATCCACGGCCTCGGGCGCAAACCCTGGGAGTCCACGCGCGAGCGAAGCCGCATCCGGCGGTTCCTGCTCGATCTTGCAACCGATGTGTCCCCTTACGTACTGGCGGCGCGAAGGGTCGCAAGAGACATCGACATGACCCCGGATTGGCTTGAAGCGCGCACCCGGCTGGGCGCGATGCTCCGGACACTTACTGGCGGTCACCCGGGAATGGCCGGGCTGCCTTTGGCGAGCATTCATGCTCTCCACATCAAAATCAACCAGATGATGGGATCAAGAGAGAGAGCGCGATAAGGGACGATGACTGGGCAAGGCTGCATAGCCGATCCGGAGGCCTTCCTGGTAGCCTGATGCCTGTTTCCAGGAGATGTGAACATGCGGCGTAGGGATGAAGGGTGGTATCAAGCCGACGGCGCCGGGGCCCGCAAATTACCTCTTTCGTGTAAGGCCGCCTATCTTCTGGCATCGCCATTAGTGCCGTTTTTGTTGTTGGCGCGCATGGCGCTGCGTGTGTCAAGAAAGCATTGTCGTATGGATAAGTTCGCCCGGTCGCTGCCGTTGCTGATCACAGCCCTGATCGTCTATGTGGCTGGTGGATGCATTGGCTACGTGGCTGGGCCGGGCGACGCGCTTCTGAAGGTGGAGTAGATGGCTCCCGTGGAGAATCCCCCTCTTTCGGTGGTGGTGGCGATCGTCAGCGATACCACCGGCCATCCCGATACGACCCACTTGGAGCCCTGCCTGGAGGCCCTGGGCCGGCAGCCTTTAGCGTCCACGATGGAGATCATTGTTCCGTATCATCCCGCGGTAAGGGGAATCACTGCTCTGAAGGGGCGGTTTCCGAACGTGCATTTCCTGGAAGTGGCGGATTTGCGGACGTACACCGGGGGCGGTGGGAGCCGCGAGCACCACGACGAGTTGCGCGCACGAGGTCTGGCTGTGGCGCGGGGCAAGGTGGTGGCGTCGATTGAAGACCACGGGATCGTGGCGCCAGACTGGAGCACTCGCCTGCTGGAGGCTCACGCTGGACCTTTTGCCGCGCTGGGCGGCGCCATTGAAAACGGCGTTGACCGGCCGCTGAACTGGGCGGTCTACTTTTGCGATTTTCTGCGCTACCAGAACCCGCTGCCGGAAGGCGAAACCGCCATCGTAAGCGATGCTAATGTGGCTTACAAACGAAACGCCTTGGAGTCCATCCGGCCCATCTGGCAGGAGATCTTTCATGAAACTTCTGTGACTGCGGCATTGCGCTCGCGGGGTCAAAAACTGTCGCTCGCGCCGGCCGCGGTACTCTATCAGCACCGCCAGGGGCTCCGGGTGAGTTCGGCGCTGAGAGAACGATTTGTGTGGGGCCGCTCCTACGCCGCCACGCGCGCCAGGCTGGCGCACCTTCCCCAGCGAGTCTTCTGGACGGTTTTCGCACCGTCGCTGCCCGTCTTGATGATGGCTCGCATGACCCTGATGGCCTGGAAGAAACGACGCACCATGACCGCATTCCTGAAGGCTCTTCCACTCACCAGCGCGCTGGCGGTGAGCTGGGCATGCGGCGAATGGATCGGCTACGTCACCGGCCGGGCGAACGCCGCGGGAGCGCAAGTGGCGGAAGCAGTCGCGCGCGGCTTGCGGGCGGCGCCATAGCCATGCGGATCGCCGTCGATGCAACATGCTGGCACAACCGGCGCGGCTACGGAAGGCACGCCCGTGCGCTGCTCCACGCGCTGGCTCAACTCGATCGGGCGAACCGCTACACGCTCTTTCTGGATTTGACCGAAGAAGCCGAGCCGGCGCCGCCGGAGTGCGAAGTGCGGATTGTGCGGGCGGCGGTGCCGACGTTTCGCGCAGCCTCTGCGGCTGGTCACCGGAGGCTTGCCGACATGTGGCGCATGAGCCGCGCACTGTCGGCGCCGGAGTTCGACCTGGTGCTCTTCCCGACGATCTACAGCTACGTTCCCGTCTTCGGGCCCGCCCGCAAGCTGGTCATGGCCCACGACGTCATCGCGGAGACCTATCCCGAATTCACGGTTCCCGGGGTGCGCGCAAGGCTGTTCTGGAGAATCAAGGTCCTGCTGGGTTATTGGCAGGCCGATGCGCTGATCACCGTGTCGGAGTATTCGCGCGCCGGCATTCTACGACGCTTTCAAGTGAATCCGCGCCGCGTATTTGTAGTGGGAGAAGCCGCAGACAGCGTCTTCCGGAGGCTCGATGACCCCGTACCGGGGCCCAATCTGCTGCGCTTCGGAATCGACGCGTCTCGCCGCACGGCCGTCTATGTGGGGGGCTTCAGCCCGCACAAGAACCTGGATGCGTTGATCGCGGCATTTGCCCGGATTGCTGGGCAAGAGGAGTTCGCGGACGTGCTCCTCGTGATGGTTGGAGATACGTCGGACGACGCTTTTCACACCTGCCTGGGAGCTCTGGTCGCACAGGTGCATACGCTGGGACTGCGCGACCGCGTCATCTTCACTGGCTACCTGGATGACGAGGACTTGGTCGTCCTGATGAACCTGGCGGCCGTCTTGGTGCTCCCTTCTTTCATGGAGGGCTTTGGTCTGCCCGCCGTGGAAGCTGCCGCGTGCGGCTGCCCGGTGGTGGCCACCAAGGCAAGCCCGCTTGAAGGGCTGCTCGGCAACGCCGGCATTTATGTCGGTACGGGCCAGCACGAGATTGGGGAGGCGCTGGCACGCGTGCTCTCGAGCTCGGAACTGCGCGCCCGCATGCGGGAGCTCGGGCTGGAGGCCGCGCGCCGCCTCACCTGGGAAGCCGCCGCCCGGCAGATGATGGATGTGATCCGTGAGGTGGCTCGAGGATGAACCGTCCCCTGAATTTTCTGCACCTCACCACCTTCTATCCGCCGTACAGCTTTGGGGGCGATGCCATGCAGTTATACCGGCTGTCGCATGCCCTGGCGGATAGCGGTCATCACGTCGATGTGATTCATTGCGTGGATTCCTACCACTTGTTGCACCCTGGCGATCCCCCCCTAGAGTTTGCTGAGCACCCGAATGTGGTGCGGCACGAGCTGCGCAGCGGCTTTGCGTGGCTTTCGCCGCTGCTCAGCCAACAGACCGGTCATCCGTGGCTCAAGCGCCAGCAGATCCGCGAAACGCTCCAGGCGCGGGCTTACGACGTCATCCATTTCCACAACATCTCGCTGCTCGGCCCCGGGGTGCTGGCGATCGAGCCCGAGGGGAGCCAGGCCGTGAAGATGTACACCACGCATGAGCACTGGCTGATCTGCCCCACGCACGTGCTCTGGAAATTCAACCAGGCGCCTTGCGATCGCCCGGAGTGCCTGCGCTGCACCATTCAGGCGAAACGGCCGCCGCAGATCTGGCGCTATACGGGATTGCTCGAACGGATGGCGGCGTGCGTAGATCAGTTTCTGGCGCCGAGCCGTTTTACGTGCCAGATGCACGGCGAGAGAGGGTTTCCCTTTCCGGTGGCCTGCCTGCCGAACTTCATCGATCGTGCAGACGATGACTGGCAACGCCCCGCGCCCCGCCCGCAGGAGGCCCCGTATTTCCTGTTTGTCGGACGGCTCGAACGGATCAAAGGCCCCCAGACCCTCATTGCCCTGTGGGACCGCGTACCCGGCTGCGATTTGCTGCTGGCGGGTGCCGGAAGCTATGAAGGGGAACTGCGCGCGATGGCGGCCCACAACTCCCGGATCAAGTTCCTGGGCCCGCTGACGCAGCGAGAACTTGGCGGGCTGTACTACCATGCGATCGCCTGTCTGGTCCCCTCCGTCACCTATGAAACCTTCGGAATGACCAGCGTCGAGGCCTTCGCGAGGAAGACTCCGGTAATTGTGCGAGACTTGGGCGCGCTGCCGGAGCTCATTCAGGATAGCGGCGGCGGGTTTGTCTTCCGCACGGACGATCAGCTCCTGGCGGCGATTCACAACCTCGCCCGTTCCCCCTCGCTGCGCGCCGAACTGGGGCAGAAAGGATACGACGGGTTCTTGCGATTGTGGTGCCGGGAAGCACACCTGCGCTCGTATTTCGGGTTTCTCGAAAGCGCCGCGCAGAAGAAGTTTGGGTGTGTGCCATGGCTGATCTGACGGGTGCCGGCGCCTCCGAGGTATCGTCGATTCAAGTGACCATAGCACGACCCTTAGCGGCCTGGCCGCGACCCACGTCCTATTACGACGGATCCTTTTGCCGCGTGGCTTTGACGCCCTTCAGAATCGCAAGGCCCACGAGTACAATTGCGCCCACTGCGATCCAGTGCGGGGCGATATGCAGCATC
>Ga0187886_1004148_pt1 | contig 10510 bp, 9 predicted proteins | sample June2016WEW_20_1_FD_133001 | JGI IMG/M metagenome (GOLD analysis project Ga0187886, IMG submission 133001) | Peatland microbial communities from SPRUCE experiment site at the Marcell Experimental Forest, Minnesota, USA - June2016WEW_20_150 | ecosystem: Environmental > Terrestrial > Soil >... | reverse complement strand
GGTCAACGAGAAAATAATCCTCGATGTAATCGAGAGGCAGGCAAAGCAGGGAGTCGATTTTTTTACGATACACGCGGGGGTTTTGAGGGAATATGTGCCGCTCACCGCCAAACGCACGGCCGGCATCGTCAGCAGGGGCGGGGCGCTATTAGCGGAGTGGATGTTATACCACGGCAGGCAAAATCCGCTGTATGAGATGTTCGACGAAGTATGTGCGATAATGCGGGAATACGACGTTTGTTTTTCGTTAGGTGACGGCTTGCGACCCGGATGTCTGGCCGACGCAACCGACGAGGCGCAATTAGCGGAGCTGAAAACATTAGGCGAACTGACCCAGCGGGCACAAGAGGCGGGATGCCAGGTTATGGTCGAAGGGCCGGGCCACGTGCCGTTTAATCAGATTCAATATAATATGGAAATTCAGCAACGGCTATGCCATAACGCGCCGTTTTATGTGCTTGGCCCCGTCGTTACCGATATCGCTCCCGGTTATGACCATATCACGTCGGCTATAGGGGGAACTGCGGCGACGTATTATGGCGCATCTTTTTTGTGTTACGTTACGCCGAGGGAGCATTTAGGGCTTCCTAATGCCGACGACGTGCGTGCGGGCGTAATCGCAGCGAAAATCGCCGCCCACGCCGGCGACGTCGCACGCGGCCTGGCGGGGGCCGATACACGGGACAAGAAACTTGGTATCGCCCGCGCCGACCTCGACTGGAAGACGCATATCGCGTTATCGCTGGACCCGAAGACCGCCCGGAAAATGCACGACGAGGCCTGCGAGGGACTCCCGGAAAAAGGGCACGACGCCGATTACTGCTCGATGTGCGGCAAACAGTGGTGCAGCGCGCGAATCAATAAGGAAATACGCCAAAAATTGAAAGAAGAAAGAATTGCCAACAAAGCAGATTACTGATAATACGGGGCTGCGAATAGCAAATGAACAAAGGTAAAATTGAGATAATAGAAGACGACCATGATATAGTCGAAATGATTGAATATAACCTCAAAGAAGAGGGCTATCGGACGGTGTCGGCTTTCGATGGTGAAAAAGGGATTGAACTTGCCAAAATAGAAAAACCCGACCTTGTCATTCTTGACATAATGCTGCCCGCCATCGACGGTTTCGAGGTATGCAGGACATTGAAACAGCAGCAGTCAACTGCTTATATTCCGATAATTATCCTCAGCGCGAAATCGCGGGAGACCGACAAGGTGGTAGGACTCGAATTGGGCGCCGATGACTATATGACAAAGCCGTTCAGTCCGAGAGAACTAATCGCACGGATAAAAGCCGTTCTTCGAAGACATAAAGAACAGCCACCTGCCGAGATAAAGAGAGGTCAGATTGTTATAGACAGCATCAAACACAAGGTTCTGGTTAAAGGGCAGGAGGTCGAGCTTACTGCTACTGAATTTCGACTGTTGGAAACTTTGGCCAAGAGGCCTGGTGCTGTATTTTCAAGAAACCAGTTGCTTGATGCTTTCGGTGCCGATGAATCGATGGTTTACGACAGGACCGTCGATGCCCACGTTAAATCGCTGAGGCGAAAACTTGGCCGGGCCAAGGACTATATCGAGACAGTCAGAGGCATCGGCTACAGATTCAGAGAGATATAAATGCGAGTCAGAATACTTTGGAAATTTTTCGCTGCTTTTACCTTTTTAAGTATAATCACAATAATCATTCTAACCTCTTTTTTAGTTGTCCGGCTTAGAAGCGATGTCGAGGAGAAAATTTCGCAACGATTAGAAAGCAACACAATTTTGGCCGGCGAAACCTTCAAAAAAGATTTTCACGAAGGAGATATCTCAGGCACCCAGAACCGGGCAAAAACCCTTGCCACAGAGCTGCATCTCAGGATTACCGTAATAGATAAACAGGGCAAGGTCCTTGCGGATTCCGAAAGAGACCCGGCTTTAATGGAAAATCACGGCAACAGAGTTGAATTTACAGAAGCGGTCGAAAAAGGGCTTGGCGAAAGCACGCGATTAAGCGGGACACTTAATTTCCCTATGAAATATGTGGCCGTGCGTGTTGCTGATGACAACGAAATTGTTGGAGTTGTTCGCATTGCTGTGCCTTTAACAGAGGTCCAGCTTGAACTGCGTCCGCTTTACAGGGCCGTGATACTCGGCGCAGTTGCCGCAATCTGCATCGCGGCGATAATCGCTTACCTGATGGCCCGCAGCATAAGCTTTCCTATAAGCCGGATGAGGAAAACCGTCGAACAGATAGCGAAGGGAGAATTTTGTGAGAGGGTTCCTGTGGAAGGCGATGATGAGCTGGAGGATTTGGCTTCGGCGTTTAACGCGATGGCAGATGAGCTGCAGAACAAGATAGAACAGCTCAGGCAGCTTGATAAAGTGCGGACTGATTTTGTAGCGAATGTTTCGCACGAGCTTAAGACGCCGCTAACATCAATACGCGGTTTTGTAGAAACGCTCGAAGACGGGGCGATAAACGACAAAGACAACGCTATGAGATTTCTTGCGATTATCAAAAAACATACTCAGCGGCTTGGCAATATAATTGACGACCTGTTACGGCTAAGTGAGCTTGAATCCGGAGGCAGAATTGAAATGGCGGAGTTAGATTTAAAAGGCCTGATTGATGAAGTTGTAATGGGTTTCGGGCACGCACTGTCGGCCAAACAGCAAAATTTAACGGTTGCACACACAACAGGCGATTTTATCATCAGGGGAGACAGGGACAAGCTGGAACAGGTTTTTGTGAATCTAATCGACAACGCCATAAAATACACCAAACAAGGAGGACAAATCAAAGTCAACCTTGCACAAGCCGATGGTTTTATGATGGTTACCGTTGAGGATAACGGTATCGGCATACCAAAGGAGGATGTCGAGCGGGTGTTTGAGCGATTTTATCGCGTCGATAAGGCGCATTCACGTGAAGTGGGGGGAACGGGGCTGGGACTGAGTATAGCAAAGCATATTGTGCTAGCGCATAACGGTCAGATACGCATCGAAAGCGAAATTGGCAGGGGCACGAAGGTTATCGTGACACTTGCGAGGCGATAAATAATTCTTCTTTTTCACCGGGATTACACACGTCCTTCATATTATCTTCACACACTTTCTTTACTCTCCTGATAGGTGACTGAGGAAATATGGCCTTGGTCTAAACGGTCTATCGTGAATTATTTTTAAGGAGAGAAGCGATGCGAAAAAGATTTCTGATGTTTCTGATTGTGCCGGCGTTATTCGCTGTTGCATCACCGGCCCGAGCTGACGAAATCAGCGATATGAAGAGGCAGTTAGCCGATTTGCAGGCCAGGATTGACCAGATGGAATCGCAGCAGAAGAAGGTGGTTGCCGAGGAGGTCAACAAAGCCGTAGAGCAGAAGCAGGCGGCATTGCCGGAAAAACTAAAGTGGGTTGAGAACATGAAAATCAGCGGCGATTTGCGATACCGCTACGAGGGTATTGATTCACAGAGCAAAGGTAAATGGACGGACAGCGTAAATCGAAATCGGCTTCGCGCCAGAATCGGCCTTTACGATAAAATCAATGACGAGGTTGACCTTGGATTCCGCGTAGCCACAGGTTCGAGCAATGACCCTGTCTCGACTAACCAGACCGAGCAGGATGCTTTCAGCAAAAAACCGATTTGGCTGGACCAGGCGTATTTTGACTGGCATCCTAAAGATATAAAAGGGTTCGATTTCATAGGCGGCAAAATGCCCAAACCATTCTACCGCGTCGGCGAAAATCAGTTAATCTGGGATGATGACCTGAACCCTGAGGGATTGGCGGCCAAATACGAGCTGCCGTTGAGTGATTCACTAAAGGCATATATCAACGGAGGCGGATTCTGGGTTGGACATCCCGATACCGCAACCGCGGCGGATACCTCGCTTTGGGGAATTCAGGGTTATTTGAAAAATACGTTCGAGGATAAAAGTTATCTGCTTGGCGGTATGAGCTATTACGCATATGGAAATATAAAGGACCAAAACGACGTTACCAAGCTCTGGAAGGGCAGTTCCAGCTTCTTCGGCAACACCGCTGTTGCCGGGGATTACAAATATGGTTATGACATTGTCGAGGGATTCGCGGAATATGGCGCTAAAATCGCGGATTATCCCGTCGCGGTTTACGGCGATTTTGCACACAATACCGCGGCGCCGAGCGGTAAGAGTAACGGCTGGCTCATCGGCACGACGTTCAACAAGGCCAAAGACCCCGGCACCTGGCAAATTGGCTATAACTATCGCAATATCGACTCTGACGCAGTGGTTGGGCAGTTCAATGATTCCGATTTCAACGGCGGCGGCACAAACGCCAGGGGCCACAGATTTAATCTTACCTACCAGTTGGCGAAGAATTTCCAGGCCGGCCTGACCTACTTCCTCAATGAAAACAAAACCACGGATGACAAATATCGCCGGCTGCAGGCGGATTTGGTTTTTAAGTTCTAAATTATGATTTGAAAAAATTAAAAGTGAAACAGTTTAATTAAGGAGAAATCAAAATGGAAATTAGCGAGAGGACGAAAAGACGCGACTTCGTGTTTATTACTACGGTATGTGTGTTCATCGTGCTGTTGGCGACGTCCGTCCGGGCCGCTGAAAACAAAATGATTACGATAAAGGGCTCGGACACTATGGTGCATTTAGTAACTAACTGGGCCGAGGCGTTTATGAAGCAAAAACCGGATGTGGAAGTGGCTGTGACTGGCGGCGGTTCAGGGACAGGGATAGCTGCTCTTATCAACGGCACAACCGAAATCTGCGCATCTTCGAGAGATATGAAGGACAAGGAGAAACAGCAGGCGAGGGAGAAGGGTGTTGAAGTGAAAGAAGTCGTTGTCGCCAGAGATGGCATTGCCGTCGTGGTAAATCCCAAAAATCCCATCAAAGAGATTGATATGCAGCAGCTTGCCCAGATTTTTACCGGTGCGACCACCCGGTGGAATCAGCTTAACGGCGGCGATGAGGAAATCCTTGTGTTCTCAAGAGAGTCAAGTTCCGGGACTTACGTCTTTTTTCAGGAGCACGTGCTGAAGAACAAGGACTACACGCCAAAGGCGAAATTGATGCCCGCGACTTCGGCCATTATCGAGGCGGTCTCAGCCGACAAAGGCGCAATCGGCTACGTCGGGCTTGGTTATGCGCTTGCCGCGGGCAATAAAGTCAAAATTCTGGCCGTTAAGGCGGATGCCAACTCTCCGGCAATAATACCCTCAGACCAGACCGTTATCGACGGAAGTTATCCCGTCGCCAGACCTCTGTATTTGTATGTTAGTAACAAGGCATCTCAAAATGCTGCGGCCTTTGTTGATTTTTGCCTCAGCGATGCAGGGCAGACAATTGTCAGGGAATCGGGGTATGTGTCGGTTAAAAAATGAAACGTGTCTGGAAAGAAAAACTGATTGAATGGTTATTTCGGTGGACGGCTTCCTTAAGCATCCTGATTGTAATATGTATCTTTGTTTTCATCTTGAAGGAGGCCGCCCCTTTTGCAAAGCACCCCGGCCTGAGTCAGCTTTTCGGCTCGCGCTGGGTTCCGGTATCAGCGCAGAAAGAGTCATTCGGCATCATCCCCCTGGTAACGGGTTCAGTGTTGGTAACCGTTCTGGCGATGTTGTTGACTATCCCCTTCGGCGTGGGTTCGGCTGTATATATTTCCGAACTGTCGAATCCCCTTGAGCGTGAGATACTCAAGCCCTTCATAGAATTGCTGGCGGGTATTCCTTCAGTCGTAATCGGGTTTTTCGGGCTGGTGGTGCTGGTCCCGCTTGTAAAAAGCTGCTTTGGGCTGGCGACGGGGCTGACAGCTTTTTCCGGCGCTATCTTGCTTGCCCTTATGGCGATACCAACGGTTACTTCGATTTCGGAAGACGCGTTGAGAAGTGTGCCGAGGTCATACAAAGAGGCGTCGCTGGCGCTTGGTGCAAGCCGGATGCGGACAATCTGGAGGGTGACGGTTCCTGCCGCCCTGCCGGGGATAATGGCGGCAGTGATGCTGGGCACGGGCAGAGTCATCGGCGAGACAATGGCGGTGATGATGGTTACGGGCAACGCTGCGATTATAACTTTTTGGCCTTTCGATTCCGTAAGGACAATGACGGCTACAATCGCGGCGGAGATGGGCGAGGTGGCCTTCGGCAGCGACCACTACAGGGCGTTGTTTTGTATAGGGATAATTCTGCTGCTGGCTACTTTCGGCCTTAATATCGCGGCACAAAAAGTGCTCAGGAAATACAGGATGAGTTAATGAAAGGCAATTTTTCACAAAAAGCGGTTTACTGGTTAATGCGGCTGACCACATACTCTGTGGTGTTGGTTGTTGGTTTTATTGTCTTCGATATTGTCAGGCGCGGAGCAGGGTCGATTAACCGGGAGTTTCTATTCGCTATGCCTCGACGAAGCGGCGCCGCAGGGGGAATTCTGCCGGCTATAGTCGGAACATTGTTGCTCGTTGTCGGAAGTATTGTGATTGCGTTTCCTCTCGGTGTTGCTGCGGCGGTTTATCTTTCCGAATACGCACATCAGGGAAGATTTACCCGTGCCGTCAGGGTGGCAATCGCCACTCTCGCTGGCGTTCCCTCAATCATCTTTGGTTTGTTCGGACTGGGGCTGTTTGTGATATTTCTGAAATGGGGCTGCTCGATATTATCCGGTTGTGCGACGCTGGCCTGTATGATTCTGCCCATAATCATAGTTTCGAGCGAAGAAGCGTTGCGAGCAGTCCCGCAGTCGTTACGGGAAGGCAGTTTGGCTCTTGGCGCAACAAAGTGGCAGACAGTTTGGAGCAATGTTTTGCCTTATTCAATCGGCGGGATGCTGACGGGATTGATTCTGGCAATCGGGCGTGTTGCCGGCGAAACGGCGCCGATACTATTGACGGTTGCTGCTTTTTATCTGCCAAAACTGCCTCACTCGATATTCGACCAGGTTATGGCGCTGCCATATCATCTTTATGTTCTGGCGACACAGCATCCTGATATCGAAGCGGTTCGACCAAAAGCATACGGGACAGCCCTTGTTTTGTTACTGCTTGTTCTTGGCGTCGGCCTGGGGGCAATTATTTTACGAGTCCATTTCAGGAAGAAATACAAATGGTAGAATGGAAGCAAAACGGTGTTAGTAAACCGAAAATTCGTGTCAGCAGCGTAAATTTTTACTACGGCGGCACACAGGCGCTTTTCGACATAACTATGGATATTTCTGACCGGCGAGTAACCGCCCTTATCGGCCCTTCGGGGTGCGGCAAGTCAACTTTTCTGAGAACCATAAACCGTATGAACGATATTATCGACGGAACCCGTCTTACCGGAAAAATTCTTATAGACGACCTGGATATTTACGGCGATGGTGCTGACGTCGTCAAACTGCGGAAAAAAGTTGGTATGGTTTTTCAAAAATCCAACCCGTTCCCCAAGTCGATTTTTGACAATGTTGCTTATGGACCTCGCACACACGGCGTCAAAAATAATAAACATCTTGCTGAGATTGTGGAAAAGAGCTTGCGTCACGCCGCATTGTGGGACGAGGTAAAGGACCGTCTTGAAAAAAACGCGATGGACTTGTCCGGCGGGCAACAGCAACGGCTTTGTATTGCACGGGCGCTTGCCATAGAGCCGGAGATAGTTTTGATGGATGAGCCGGCCTCGGCTCTGGACCCCAAGGCAACTGCTAAAATCGAAGACCTTATCGACCAGTTAAGTGATGACTACACGATAGTAATTGTCACACATAATATGCAGCAGGCGGCAAGGGTTTCCGATATGACGGCGTTTTTTTACGAGGGCCGGCTGATAGAGATGGGGCAAACCGAGCAGATATTTACCAAGCCGGGGCAGAGCCAAACTGAGGATTACATTACGGGGCGATTTGGCTAACAGGAGAAATAATATGACTGTTCATATGCAAAAGGAAATCGAAAATCTCAAGACCAAGCTGCTGTCATTATGCGCAGTGGTGGAAAAAAGCTTATGCCTGGCGGTTCAGTCGGTCAGGGAAAGAGACGGTGTTCTTGCCAGAAGCGTAATAGACGATGATATTAAAATAGACCAGATAGAGGTGGATGTTGAGGAGGAGTGCCTCAAGATTCTGGCCCTGCATCAGCCGGTCGCGATTGACCTGCGATTTATCATTACCGCCCTGAAAATTAACAATGACCTCGAACGTATCGGCGACCTGGCTGTCAATATCGCTGAACGAAGCGAGTATCTTGCGACTCAGGAACCGATAGGCGCGCCTTTCGATTTTGACACGATGGCTGAAAAGACCCAATGGATGTTGACCGAGAGTTTGGATTCACTTGTTGATATGGACGGAAAACGCGCTTTTAAGGTTCTTGCCGCCGATGACCAGATAGATGCTATAAATCGTGAAATGTATAAACGGATTGAAGCCAGTATTGTGGCGCATCCGTCGTGGACAGGGAAGTTATTGCATTTGTTGTCGATTTCGAGACACCTCGAACGGGTGGCGGACCACACGACAAATATCGCTGAAGACGTTATTTATATGGTCGAGGGAAAGATTATCAGACACAAAGCCGAAAATTACAGGCCGTAGATAGCGACGCGTGTGATATCGAGCGAACAAATCAGGTCTTGAGGGAATCCAGCTCGATAAAGGCGACGGGGGCGAAAATGAAAATGGGCAGCCACGCCCACAGCTCCGGCGCGATTCGGCCGAAAAATTCCTCAGTCGCAAACAGCTTGCAGATAAAGCACACCACAAGCGAGGCGGACGTAATCACGAAACTGGCGGCTATCGCGTTTTTCATCGATTTGGGGTCCCGGCAAACCAGGACAGGAAGGCAAACCAGCAGCATCACCATATTCATAAGCGGGTCGGTGATTCTGAAATGCTTCTGGCTGTAAAGCAGGGCAAGGTCCTTGAGCTTGGTTCCCTCGGCGGCGAGCTGGGTAAGCTGACTGGAGCTTAAAAGGACTTTAAACTCCGCTTTTCTACGGATGGGGATGTCGTCTGCGGATAAATCCGTATGGTAACAGGCAATGGGGAGGCGTTTGATATCGACGGCCCTGCCGTCAGCAGAATCGGGCTTCGGAATCGGGGTGTATATGCCGCCGTCAAGACGCCAGCACTGGCCTTGAGAATCGTAAGTCGCCGATTGCGCCTCAATCCAGCCGGTTGGGGTCCAGACAAGCGAGCCGGGTATTTGCCTGCGGATAAGAATCACCGGCTCATAGAGCGTCGCGGTTTTAGCGTCGAACTTCCTTGAGCAGATTAAAGAGCCGTTGGCGTCGCTGATGAACCACACGCCGTAGGTTTCCACGCCCGGCACCGCGTCCTGCCCCCGGACGAGCTTGTGGCTGATTGAAGGGATGAGCAGCTCCTGGTCGATTACCAAAAGCCCGGTCAGAGCGATAGCCAGAATGATTATGGGGGCGATAATGCGTTTCAAGCTGACGCCCGAGGCCATTATGGCAATCAGCTCGTTGTTGCGAACCATTTTGCCTAAAGAAAACGCGGCAGCGACAACGGTAATCATTCCAGCGAAGTCGCGGAAGTAAAGCGTGCTGTTAAGCCCGTAATAGGTGAAAATATTGGTAATTATCGAAACCACGCCAAAACGAGCGTTCTCGGCGAATTCGTCGAGATTGACAAAAACGTCGATGACTATGCGCAAGCCCAGCAGCACGCAAAAAGCTATTGCGTAGCCGGTCAGAAAATTTTTCGCAACATATTTATCAAGAATCTTCATAAGCCGTTAATGCCGCAGAAGGTATCGATATAAACCCAGGCACAGAATTGTCAGAACAATCAGGCCGGCCCACATTAGCCAGACGCCGGATAACATTACCGACCGTGAATTTTCCATTATATTTTTTCCCATCATTATACAGCTTATCAGGGCCAGCGCCGGCACTGAGCTTGCGGCAAAGGCGGTAAGCAGATGGCCGCCCCTGAGGATAATGCCCAGGCCGATACCAATCATAATGAGCGTTATACAGCCGACGCCGAATACCAGGCGGGAATGAATTTCAGCGTCGATATCGGACATCGTCTGGTTGATTTTTCTTCGCAGAAGCTCCTGCATCCTGATTAAATCGGTGCTTGGTCCCGCGACGTCGAGGCCGGCTTTTATCGCCTGCGGATTTATTTCTTTGAGGATATCGGGCGTTGTGAGGCGGTCCGTAACTGCGGCAGGCACAACAAGCCCCCTGATAAACAGCTCGCTGAGGAAGTTGGCGGTCCCCTGCGGGGATTGCCATTTGGCGCTGCGAATATCCAGCGTAAGCGTGGGCGACATCTCATCTCCCTCGAAATCGAGGAAGCACTTCTGGGACATCAGCTTTCGGCCTGGAACCCCCGTCTGCAGGTCCCGCTCGATTACGACCACGTTATCGGCGAGCTGTAATCGTTTTTCATCGCGGACCGAACACCCTGCGGCGGATATTTCAAAGGACTGACGCCCGTTATACAGCCGGAAAGATTTCTCCGGGCTGGCGATTGTTTCATTTATATGCTGGGCGAGCAGCTCGGCGGTATACCTTGCGTATACC
>Ga0187886_1004146_pt1 | contig 10513 bp, 9 predicted proteins | sample June2016WEW_20_1_FD_133001 | JGI IMG/M metagenome (GOLD analysis project Ga0187886, IMG submission 133001) | Peatland microbial communities from SPRUCE experiment site at the Marcell Experimental Forest, Minnesota, USA - June2016WEW_20_150 | ecosystem: Environmental > Terrestrial > Soil >... | reverse complement strand
CTCGCGCAAGCGCAGGAACGCAAGGCCGATGCTGCGCTCGACGCCGCATCGGCCGCCCTGATCTCGCGGGTGGCGAACGCGTACCTCCGCGTGCTCACCACGCGGGGCGTCCTCCAGGCCCAGGAGCTGGAGCTCGCCGCCCTCGAGGCCGAGTCCCGGCGGGTGGCGCAGATGGAGGACCAGGGGAAGGCCGCGCACGTCGAAGTGCTGCGGCTGGCGGCGCAGGCCTCCCGGGCGCGCGCCGACGAGGTGGACACGCGCGCCCAACTCGACGTCGCCGAGCACGATCTCGCCCAGCTCGTGGCGTTGCCCGTGGAAACCGCAAGAGCGCAGCTCGCGCCGGTTCGGCTGGCCGACACGTCCGTGGCCGACCGGGCCACGCTGGTGGCGAGCGCCGAGCAGAACAGCCCGGACGTCGCGCAGGCGCGCCGGGCGGCCGAGGCGGCGGGGGCGGGTGTGGGCGTGGCGCGGGCCTCGCTCCTGCCGCAGCTCCAGCTCGTCGCCGCCTACGTCGAGAACGGCCACTCCTTCACCGGCTACCGGCCCTGGTGGAACGCCGGTCTCCAGCTTTCCTACCCGATCTTCACCGGGGGCAGCCGGGGGAGCGCGATCCGGCGAAACGAGGCCGGGGCGCGCTCCGCGGACGAGCAGCTTCGCGGAGCCGAGCAGGCCGCGGAGCTGAGCGTGGACGGCGCGCTGGCTACGGTGGCCGCCGCGCGCGCGACCGTGGACGCGCTGGTCACGGCGGTCGCGGAGTCGGAAGAGGTCGAGCGGATCCGGCTCCTGAGCGTGCAAGTCGGCTCGGGCACCGAAACGGACTACCTGGACGCTGAAGCGACCCTGCTGTCCAATCGCGCGGCGCTGGTGCAGGCCAGGCACGCCGAGATCGCCGCCCGCATCGAGCTGGCCCGGGTCACCGGCGTCCTGACACCTGAGTGGCTGACGAGGACGGTCTCCCAATGAACCGCAAGAAAGTGATTCCGATCGCGATCGGCCTCGTCGCCGTCGCGCTGGTGGTCTGGTTCGTCTGGCTGCGCGGCAGCGGCGCCGACGGACCGCTCGACGCCTCCGGCACGGTCGAGGCGACCGACGCCCAGCTCGGCTTCGAGGCCGCGGGCCGGATCGACACGATCCTGGTCGACGAGGGGGATCGCGTGAGGGCGGGCCAGGAGCTGGCGCGCCTCGACGAATCGGAGCTGAGCGCGCGGCGTCAGCAGGCCACGGCGCAGCTCGGAGCGGCGCAGGCGACCCTCACCGAGCTCGAGCGCGGCTCGCGCACCGAGGAAGTTCAGCAGGGACGCGATCAGCTCGCCTCCGCCAACCAGCGGCTGGCGGACGCGCAGCGGGACCTCGACCGCACCAGGCGGCTGTTCGACGGCGGCGCCGTCAGCCGCGAGACGCTCGACAAGGCGCAGCTCGCCTTCGACGTGGCGCAGAGCACGCACGACCAGGCCGCGCAGGCGCTCCAGCTGCTGCAGATCGGGCCCCGGCCCGAGCGGATCGAGGCGCAGCGGGCCGCGGTGGCCGCCGCGCAGGCCACCGTCCAGCAGATCAACGCGATGCTCGGCAACGCCGTGATCCGCGCCCCGTTCGACGGGGTCGTCACCGTGAAGGACCGCGAGATCGGCGAGACCGTCTCGCCCGGCGCTCCGGTGCTCACGGTCACCAACCTCAACGACCGCTGGGTGCGGATCTACATCCCCGAGACCCGCATCGGCGCCGTGCACCTCGGCGAGGGCGCCCGGATCACCGCGGATACGTACAAGGGACGCGTCTACCGGGGCGCGGTGAGCTTCATCGCGAGCGAAGCCGAGTTCACGCCCAAGAACGTCCAGACCCGCGACGAGAGGGTCAAACTCGTGTACGCGGTGAAAGTCAGGATCACCAGTGACTCCACCTATGATCTGAAACCTGGTATCCCGGCAGACGTGGAGTTGGGCGGAGACAGTACAGTTGCCAGACGGCAAGGGAGCAGTGGTTCCAAGTGACAGTCGCCAGACTGCAGACTGCTCCGAACACTGCCATCTCGACCGATCACCTGACCCGTCGGTTCCGCGAGCTGACGGCGGTGGATGGGCTGACGATCGAGGTGGCGAAAGGGGCGCTGTTCGGGCTGGTGGGGCCGGACGGCGCCGGCAAGACGACGACGCTGCGGATGCTGGCGGGCGTCCTGCCGCCGACCTCCGGCGACGCCGTCGTGGGCGGCGTGAGCGTCGCGCGCGATCCTGAGGGGGTCAAGCGCCACATCGCCTACATGGCGCAGCGCTTCGGGCTCTATCACGACCTCACGGTCCGCGAGAACATCGAGTTTTACGCCGACCTCTACGAGGTGCCCGCGTCGGAGCGGGCGAAGCGCGTCGAGCGGCTCTACCAGTTCTCGGCGCTCGGGCCGTTCGAGCACCGGCTGGCCGGCCAGCTCTCGGGCGGGATGAAGCAGAAGCTCTCCCTCTGCTGCGCGCTGGTGCACCACCCCGAGATCCTCCTGCTCGACGAGCCGACGTTCGGCGTGGACCCGATCAGCCGGCGCGACCTCTGGCTCATCCTTCACGAGATGGTGGCCGAGGGCGTCACGGTGTTCGTGACCACGGCGTACATGGACGAGGCGGAGCGCTGCGACCGGCTGGCGCTGCTGAGCCGCGGCCGGATCGTGGCGCTGGACACGCCGAGCGCGCTGCAGCGGAGCTACGTCGGCGAGATGCTCGCCGTGCGGGTGAGCGACCGGCGCGCGGCGGCCCACGCCCTCGGCAACGTGCCGGAAGTGCGCCGCGCGACGGTGTTCGGCGAGACGATCCACGTGACCCTGGACTCTCGGCGGACGGGCTGGCCCGCAGCCGAGCGGGCGCTGGCCGGAGCGGGGATCGATGTGCTGGGGACGGAAGCGGTACAGCCGGGACTGGAGGACGTGTTCATAGAAAGAGTGGGGTCCGGGGACCGGGATCCGGGATCCGAGGAAGGCGCTCCGTCTCCCGGACTCCGGACCCCGGGCCCCGGACCCCGTCCATGACCTGCGCCGTGGAGGTCGAGGACCTCACGAAGCGGTTCGGGGATTTCACGGCGGTCGATCGTGTCACCTTCGAGGTCGAGCCGGGGGAGATCTTCGGCTTCCTCGGCCGAACGGCGCCGGGAAGACGACCACGATCCGGATGCTCACCGGCCTCCTGCAGGCGACCTCGGGCGAGGCGTGCATCGCGGGCCTCGACGTCAGAACGCAGACGGAGGCGGTGAAGCAGCGCATCGGCTACATGTCCCAACTCTTCTCGCTCTACGGCGACCTCACGGTGGACGAGAACATCGCGTTCTTCGCCGGTCTCTACGGCGTCCGCGGGGAGCGGCTGGAGGCGCGCCGGGCCTGGGTGCTGCGCATGGCCGGCCTGGAGGACCACTGCGACCAGCTCACCGCCGAGCTGTCGCTGGGCTGGAAGCAGCGTCTTGCGCTCGGCTGCGCCGTGCTGCACGAGCCGCCGATCCTCTTCCTGGACGAGCCGACCTCGGGCGTGGACCCGATCTCACGCCGCAACTTCTGGGAGCTGATCTACTCCCTCGCCGACGGCGGGACGACGGTCCTGGTGAGCACGCACTACATGGAAGAGGCGGAGTACTGCCACCGGCTGGCGCTGATGAACCGCGGCCGGCTCATCGCGCTGGACACGCCCGCGAGGGTGAAGGGGCTGATGCGGGAGCCGCTGCTGGAGATCGTGACGGCCGACGGGCCCGGCGTGGCGGGGGCGCTGCAGGGCCGGCCCGGCGTCGCCGAGGCCGCGATGTTCGGGCGCGCGGTCCACGTGACGGTGGAGAATGCGGAGACGGCGGCGCGGGAGCTTCCAGCCTTCCTCGCCTCGCGCGGACTCCCGGTGGAGCGGATCCACACCATCGAGCCGTCGCTCGAGGACGTCTTCGTCGCGCTGGTGCGCCGCGAGGGCGGCGCGGTGGCGGGCTGATGGCAAGCCTCAGCCTCAAGCGGCTCTGGGCGATGGCCCGCAAGGAAGCGCTGCACATCGGGCGCGACAAGCGGAGCCTCGCGATGGCCTTCGCCGTGCCGGCCGCGATGGTGCTGCTGTTCGGCTACGTGATCACCTTCGACATCAACGACATCCCGACGGCGGTCCTCGACCAGAGCCGGACCGTCGAAAGCCGCAACCTCGTGGACGCGTTCCGGTCGTCCGGCTACTTCCGGATCACGCGAGCGCTCGCGAGCGACGCCGAGATCGCGCCGCTCCTCACGCGCGGGACGGTGCGGATGGTCCTGGTGATTCCGCCGGACTTCCCCAAGCACCTCGCCGCGGCGGAGCCGGCCCCGGTCCAGTGCCTCGTGGACGGCGGAGACGCCAACACTGCCTCGATCGCCATCAACTACGCCCAGGCGATCGTGACGAGCTACTCGGCGAAAGCCGTCCTCAAGGGCCGGGCCCTGCCGGTGCCGGTGCAGGTCGAGTCCCGGGTCTGGTACAACGAGGATCTCAAGAGCAGCAACATGATCGTGCCCGGCCTGATGGCCACGATCATGATGATCCTGTCGGCCCTGCTGACCTCGCTCACCATCGCGCGGGAGTGGGAGCGCGGGACGATGGAGCAGCTGGCGGCGACGCCCGTCCACCGGCTGGAGGTGATCTTCGGGAAGTTGCTGCCCTACCTCGGCATCGGCTTCGTGGACATCATCCTGGTCGCGGTCGTCGGCGGCATCGTCTTCGCGGTGCCGTTCCGGGGGAGCCCGATCTTCCTGATGGTGACCGCGATGCTCTTTCTGATCGGCGCGCAGGGGTTGGGAATCTTCATCAGCGCCACGGCCAAGTCGCAGTTCCTGGCCACCCAGCTGGCCATGCTGGCGACGATGCTCCCCTCGCTCCTCCTGTCGGGCCTGATCTTCGACCTCGCCAGCATGCCCACGGCGCTCCAGGTCATCTCGCTGGTCGTGCCGGCCCGGTACTTCGTGGTGGCGCTGCGCGGCATCTTCCTCAAGGGCGTCGGGCTCCAGGTGCTCTGGGCGCAGGCGCTGGGGATGCTGGTCTTCGCCGCGGCGGGCCTCACGCTCGCGGTCCGCGCCTTCCGGAAGGAGATCGCGTGAGATTCGGCGGGCTGGACTGGGGCCGACTCCTCGAGCTCATGCGCAAGGAGCTGCGGCAAACGCTGCGCGACCCGCAGGCGCTCCGGCTGGTCCTCGCCGCACCGATCATCCAGCTCATCGTCTTCGGCTACGCGGTCAACACCGACATCCGGCGCGCGGCCGTGATCCTGTTCGACCGCGACCACACGACCGTCTCGCGGGAACTGGCCCAGACCCTGACGGCGTCGGGCTACTTCCGGATCGCGGCGACCGCGGAGCGGGCCCAGGACCTGGTCGAGAGCCTCGACCACGGGCGCGCGATCCTCGGCGTCGAGATCCCGCGCGGCTTCGAGGGCGACCTCGTCGCCGGAACGCCCGCGACGGTGCAGGTGCTCGTGGACGGCACGATGTCGAACACGGCTACCGTGGCCCAGGCCTACGCGTCGCAGATCATCCTCAGGTTCGGCCAGCAACACTCCGCGCTCGCCATGGCGGCGGGCACGGGGGCACGGGCGCACGGAGGCACCGGGCTGCCGGGCGTGGACCTGCGTGTGCGATCATGGTACAACCCGAATCTGGAGAGCCGTGTCTACAACGTGCCCGGCGTGATCGGCAGCGTAATGATGCTGATGTCGCTCCTCCTGACCTCGCTGGCCGTGGTGCGGGAGCGCGAGGTCGGCACCCTCGAGCAGCTCATGGTGAGCCCGCTCAAGCCCGTGGAGCTGATCGTCGGCAAGACCGTGCCCGTCGTGGGCATCGCCCTCGTGGACCTGACCCTCATCGCGTCCGTCGCGATCCTGTGGTTCCGTATCCCGATGCGGGGCAGCTTCCTGCTGCTCTTCCTCGCGAGCCTCGTGTACATCGTCTGCGGCCTGGGCATCGGCCTCCTGATCTCGACCGTGTCCGCCACGACACAGGAAGCGTTCATGACGATGTTCATGTTCTTCCTGCCCGCGATGATCTTCTCGGGGTTCTTCTTCCCCATCGCGAACATGCCCACGGTCTTCCAGTTCGTGTCGCTCCTGGACCCGATCCGCTACTACCTTGAGACCGTGCGGGGGATCTTCCTCAAGGGGGCGGGCCTCACGGTGCTGTGGCCACAGATCGGGGCGCTGGCCCTGATGGGCGGGACGATCCTGTGGTTTGCCTCCACCAGATTCAGGAAGACCAGTGTGTGAGATAGAGGCCAGTTGCGAGACGCCGAGTTGCGAGTGGTTACGAGACTGCAGTGGGCGGCAAGAGGAGTCATGCTGCTTGCTGCCGTCGCGCTGCTGTGGGGGACGCGGCTGTTCACCCGGTGGCCGCAGGTGTACTTCATGACCGGCGGCTCGATGGAGCCGGCGGTGCGCGCGCACGAGTACTTCCTCACGACGTCGCCCGTCGGCCGGCTCGCGCGCGGGATGCTGGTGATCTGCCGCTATGAGGACGAGGACGGCGTCTTCCACGTGCTGCGGCGGCTGGCCGCGCTCCCGGGCGACACGATCCGGATGCAGGACGGGCACGCGATCGTGAACGGGCGGGACGACGGCTACGCTTTCCGGATCCTCAGGCCCGACGCGCATGGCTCGCCCCTGGCGCGATCGGGCGAGCTCTTCACCTGGGGGCCGGTGGTCGTTCCGTCGGACTCGGTCTTCCTTCTTTCCGACACGCGCGACATGATGGGGTGGCCCGACAGCCGGTTCCTCGGCGCGATCCCGATCGATCGCATCGAAGCGCGGGCAACGCGGATCGTCTGGCCACGCATCCTCAGGAAGGCAGGGTGAGGAGATGGCGTTGATCGTGGGGCTGCTCGCTGTCGCCTACGTGGCCGCCTGCGCAATCCTCTTCCTCGCGCGGAACCGGATCGTCTTCCCGATGCGCGGCGGGCTGGCGGGCAGCCCGCAGCGCTACGGCCTCCCACACGGCGAGAACGTCACGATAGCGACCGCGGACGGCGCACGGCTCTCGGGCTGGCTGTTGCCGCCGCCGGAGCCGACGCCAAAGCCCTGGACCGTCCTGCTCTGGTTCCACGGGAACGGCGAGACGGTGGCCGGACTCGCCCCGGTGCTGCGGGCGTTCCAGCACCCCCACACCGCGCTGCTGGCGCTGGATTACCGCGGCTACGGCGCCTCCACGGGGACCCCCACGGTCGCCAACGCGCTGCAGGACGCCGTCGCCGCGATCGCGTGGCTGCGCGGGCACCTCGACGTGTTCCCGGACCACATCGTCGTCTACGGCCGGTCGGTGGGGAGCGGGCCCGCGGTCCAGATCGCCGCCACGCATCACGTCGCGGGAGTGGTCCTGGAGTCCGCCTTCACGTCGCTGCCCGCGATGGCGCGCGTGCACTTCAGGATCTTCCCGTCGTTCCTCGCGGACCTAGGCTTCGACAACTTGAACACCATCGCGCGCGTCGCCTGCCCGGTGCTGTTCGTGCACGGCGACCGCGACCGCACCATCCCGATCGCGATGGGCCGGGCGCTGGCGAAGCGGGCTCCGCTGGTGCACGAGTTCTGGGTGATCCCGCGCGCCGACCACAACGACACCTACGCGATGGGCGGCGACGCCTACGCGAAACGAGTGCGGCAGTTCACGGAGCGCGCCACCGCGGTGTCGCGGTGAGGGGACGCTAGGCCCTCAGCAGCCGGAAGGCGTGGTTCCACTTGCCTTCCAGCATTCCCGGAATGCACCAGAGCTGGCAGAGCGGCTCGATGGCGCGCGCCGCCGTCACCTTCCCCATGTCGGAGAGCTCGAAGCCGAACTGCTCGAGCAGCCGCGCGACGTCCTGCTTCGCCGCGGCGTCGTTCCCGCAGTAGAACATCGTCGGCTTCCCGCCGGGGAACGACGGGTTGACCATCAAGGCGCTGCCGATGCAGCTGAACGCCTTCACGAAGCGCGCGTCCGGGAACGCCTTCTGCAGCCGCTCCATCAGCGAGTCGTTGGGGCCGGTAAAGAAGCGGATCACGCCGTCCTCGGGCGGCTCCTTGGCAATGGGGTTCGTCACGTCGATGACGAGCTTCCCCTTGAGGTTCGCCCTCCCCGCCGCCTCGAGCGCCTGCTCGGCCACGGGGCCGCCAACCGCGAGCACCAGTCCCTCGGCCCACTTCGCCACCTCGGCGAAGGAGCCCGTCGCGATGCCGTTGGCCTTCCCGAACTCCGCCAGCTTCGCCGGAGTGCGGCTGCCGATCATCACCTGGTAGCCGTGCTTTTTGAGGCCAAAGGCCAGGGTTTGGCCGACCTGGCCGGAGCCCAGAACGCCGTAGCGCTGGATCATCGGACCTTCCTCAACTGTAAGAGAACTGAGACCGCTCGGAACTCGACGTGGAGAGAAGACGGCGGGACCGGTTTTGGTTCCGTTACGCGCGCGCCACCGGCAGCCTGAGCAGCGCCTCGGCGCCCTTCCCCTCCGTGCGGTTGCCCAGCGCGAGGGTGCCGCCGTGCGCCTCGGCGATCTGACGCGAGAGGGCGAGGCCGATCCCGGAGCCCTCCGGCTTCGTCGTGAAGAACGGCACGAACAGGTTGGCGGTGTCGGCGAGCCCCGGTCCCTCGTCCCGGACCCACACCTCGACGAATCGCCGGCTCTGCTCCCAACCGACCGTGACGCCGCCCCCGGTCTCCAGCGCCGCGTCCACCGCGTTGTCCACCAGGTTGATCAGGAGCTGATCGAGTTGGTCGCCGTCGGCCTGGATCTGGAGGTCGGGTCCCGGCTCGACTCTCACAGAAAGCCGCCGCTCCAATGCGCCGACCCGCCGCACCCAAGTTCCCACGTCCACTTGCCCCAGCTTGGGCGACGGCAGCCGCGCCAGCCGCGCGTACGACGCCATGAAGCGGCTGAGCGACTCGGCGCGTCCGGCGATCAGCTCGAGGCCGCGCGCGAGGTCGCCATCGCCGTTCGAGGCCGGGTGCTTGGCCAGCAGGTCCCGAAGGCTCTCGGCGACGGACTTGATCGGCGCGAGGGAGTTGTTGATCTCGTGGCCCAGGACGCGCACCAGCCGGCGCGTGGCCTCGCGCTCCTCCTCCCGCAAGGCGCGCGAGAGATCGGCCAGCACGAGGAGCTGGTGCGGGCGCCCGCCCTGCCGGAAGGTGCCGCGCCTGAGCTGCCAGCGTCCCGCGCCGCCCGGGAAGGTCGCGTCCAGCACCCGCGGCGCCTCGCCGTCGAGGCACTCCGCCAGGCCCACCTCGTCGGCGCTCCGGCCCACGAGCCGCTCCGCCGTTTCCGCGAGGAGCCGTTCCCCCGCGCGATTGACGAGCTGCAGGCTCCGCGTCTCGTCGAAAGCGAAGACCGCGACGTCGATCTCCTCCATCACCCGAGCCAGCAGCGCGGTGGCCTCGAGCGCGCCGAGCCGCTGCTCGCGCAGCGTCTGGCCGAGGGAGTTGATCTCGAACAGCGCCAGGCCAAGCGCGTCGTCGGTCCGCGCGCCCCGGGCCCGGATGGAGAAGTCCTCCTCGCGCAGGGCGGCGAGCATGTTAGAGAGGGTCTGGAGCGGACGCACCACGCGCTCGCGCAGGGCCAACGCGACGGCGAGCCAGAACACGACGACCAGGAGCGTGACGGTCCAGGCGACCTTCGGGGAGTAGCCGCCCGACCAGATGAGCAGCTCGGCGACGGCGACCGCCGGCAGGCCCGAGAGGAGGGCCAGGAAGAAGACGCGGCGCTCGTGATTCAGCGGCGGTCCTTCCGCCTAGAGGCCGTACGTCTGGAGCCGGCGGTAGAGCGCGCTGCGCGACAAGCCGAGCTGCTTGGCGGCCTGGCTCACGTTGCCGCCAAACCGCGACAGCGCCTTCTGGATCAGGACCTTCTCGACCTCCTCCAGGGTCATCTCGTCGAGCCGTCCTCCTCCCGACGCGGCCGGCTCGAGCGCCAGGTCGCCGGCGTGGATCACGTCCCCCTGGGCGAGCAGCACCGCGCGCTCGACCGCGTGGTCCAGCTCGCGCACGTTGCCCGGCCAGGCGTGCGCGTGCAGGGCCTCGATCGCGGCGCGATCGAAGCCGGTGAGGCTCTTGCGGTAACGCATCGCGGAGCGCCTGAGGCAGAGCAGCGCGATCGGCAGGATGTCCTCCCGCCGGTCGCGGAGCGCCGGCAGGTGGATCTCGATCGTGTTCAGGCGAAACAGCAGGTCCTCGCGGAAACGGCCGGCCGCAACCTCCGCCTTGAGATCGGCGTTCGTCGCGGCGAGCACGCGCACGTCCACGCGCCGGGTGCGCGAGGAGCCGACCCGCTCGATCTCCCCGGACTGGAGCGCGCGGAGCAGCTTGGCCTGCTGCGACAGCGGGACGTTGGCGATCTCGTCGAGGAAGAGCGTGCCCCCGTCGGCCAGCTCGAACCGCCCGGTCCGGTCGCTATGGGCGTCGGTGAACGCGCCTTTGACGTGGCCGAACAGCTCCGACTCGAACACGCCCTCCGAGAGTCCGCCGACGTTGACCGTGACGAGCGCCCGCGCGGCGCGCGCGGACGCGGCGTGGAGCCACTGCGCCACCAGCTCTTTCCCCGTGCCG
>Ga0187886_1004140_pt1 | contig 10523 bp, 14 predicted proteins | sample June2016WEW_20_1_FD_133001 | JGI IMG/M metagenome (GOLD analysis project Ga0187886, IMG submission 133001) | Peatland microbial communities from SPRUCE experiment site at the Marcell Experimental Forest, Minnesota, USA - June2016WEW_20_150 | ecosystem: Environmental > Terrestrial > Soil >... | reverse complement strand
CTCCTCCGTATATTCCGAATTCGTGTTGTAGGTTTACTGCGTTGATTCGGGATGAGTTGATGTACTTGGCGGCTTGAATGTAATCCTCTTCGAAATCCTGCCTTATCTGTTGTTTGACTCGGCGGTCGTAGTCGTAGATTGTCTCTATTTCGTTTACGCTTATGACTCGGGCTGGGGCGAATTCACCGAGGAGGTCTATGGAGTCGACTAGGTCTTTCGTGAAGGTTGCTATTCCGCATTCTCTGGGAGTGTATGTGCCTAGAAAGGCAATGTGTTCTTCGTTCGATTCTGGAACTCGAGGTTTTGTGGACAATTCTGACATCACCTTGCCTGAAGTTTTCGCTACAAGAATGTAGTGAATTTTGGCTTCAAAACGCCTTTGTTTATTAATACGCGTTTCGCCGTTAAAAAAATTTGCTGCTCGTTGATGTTGTTTTCTGAGGTGAGAAGTGAATGGTGGAGTCAGGAGGTCCTTGTTGGTTGTGTTGGGGATAGAATTTTAATCCCAAACCCAAACCTCTCTCACACTACTCCCTTCTCCTCTACTCTCTCCCTCCCCCACTCTCTATTATCTCTAACACATACATACAATTACAATTACAGACACACAGCCGTGAGAGTGTGAAGGAAGCGGGCGCCTCCCCACCTAGGATATCAAGCAGGGCACTTCAAGACTTGATGAAGAAAGAAGTTCTGAACCAGAAGAAGATAGGCACGACATTTCAACCATGATTGTTCGATTGTTTCCGTTAACGCTGAGCGCGCGCGTGGCCCGGGAGAGATTCGAACTCTCGTCAAGCATATCCTAAGCATATTTTTACCGGTAAACTTAAGTGGGGGTCCCACTCCCCGCACCATTCTCTTTCCGCCCTTTTTAGACACTCTTTTAGCGCGCGCTCCTGAAAGACCTTCTTTACAATTTCGCCTACCATACTTCTTGCAATATTGTCCTAATCTTTTCTTCTATTGAGGCAAAAATCCTCTCACTCTTCAGACGAGAAACTAAATTGAAAATGAATCTCTCGATTTCAGGCTCCATCTGCAAAGATTGACACCTCGACTTTAGCGCACCCACACGCTTAATGTACGAAAACCGCGAAACATTGCAGAAAATCAAGAAAGAAGCGCGCGCGATGGTCAACTGCAAGGATTGCTTGACCACATATAAACCATTTTGGGTGAGACGATTATGTTTTTTTGCTTATCACCACAATGAGTCCAAGTATTCCTCCGAGAGCAACTAGCAGTCCACCAAGTCCACCGCCGATGATTCCAACGATTATGAGTACGATTGCCCAAACGAGAGTAGCTGCGCTTTTTGAACCGATTATTGCTATGACACCGCAAATAACGGCAACGATGCTGCCATAGGCGAAGCCCCAATCCCAATGCAAAACCGGCCCAAAGTTTTGACCAGAATACCCAGCGAGTGATAGTAATCCTAAGATTACCAGGAGTATTCCGCCTAGAAGAGCTAAGATGTAAGCTATTCGAGACACTGAAATTTCTGACATTCACATTCCACGTCATAACTTATAGCTCTAGGCGTTTAAGAAGTTTACTCTGGTTTGGGTGAAAGAGATGCCAGAGAAAAGAAGAAGAAACATTTGCCCAATCTGTGGTAGCAAAATGGAATACCACCATCAAGAATGTGTCGCATAGCCCGCGCGATGGAAACACGGATTCTCAAATTTCTTTTATGGACTCCCTGAAACGTTTATGTCTTCCGACACCGCGCGCGATAATTTTTCTTCGTGACTAAACGGTGACAATTGGAGTCCTTGAAGCACTTTTAAGCAATGTTGAAAGAAGCGTGTGCTGCAGTTGAGTATCTGCTGATGCCTGAACGTGTCAAGAAGCTGGAAAGTCAGGTTCAGGTCCTGCACGTTGATTTGGAGGAGCTCACCGGGGCGCTAAAGAAATTCTTGAATGTGGAAGGTTCGGTGCTGCCTGTTCCTGAGAGCCAAAGGAGTATGCAAGCGCGCGCGGAAAAGTTATAGCCGAACCGAAGGATACCGTGTGGATTGGTGAATTCAGTTGAAGAATAATGAGTGCACAATCTACATCACAACTAAACATGGCTATATACAAAGATACCATAAAGAGAAGAATGGTTGGACACAAACCAATCCAAACGGTAAAGTTCGGCCACTTAGTGCAGAGCAATTATTATCACACATCTTGCCATCCCTTGCCGGGATTGGACCTCTTAGCGTTAGGGTAGAACCAGATAAACAAACCTAATGATGTTGCGGAAAAGTTATAGCCGAACCGAGATAGACTACGTTGTTTGGCAATTCGGGTGTTGAGTGATGGTTGACATAACAGAGATTTCAGCAGTAGTGGCAGCTGCTGGTGTGTTAGTTGGGGTTGTCTTTACTGTTCTTGAGCTTAGACACCTAGCTAAACAGAGACAAACAGACCTTGTAACTAGACTCTCCTACGATATCTCTACAAGCAGAGAATTCTTGGAAGCGTTTGTGGACACCTTTGAGGTTGAGTTCAAAGACTACGATGACTTCGTGAAAAGGTATGGAAGACCTATTTCTAGGAACCAGGTTCCCATGTCGTTCATGATGATGGGCAACTTCTTCGAGCAAATTGGGGTTCTTTTCAAAAATAGGCTCATTGATGCTTCTCTGATTGATCAACTTTTTCCCGTCTTTGTAGTGTGGGAGAAGATGAAACCTCTCGTAGAAGGTATGAGAAAGGAATATCACAACCCAGGATTTCTTGAGTGGTTTGAATACCTCTACAATGAAATGAGGAAAAGAGAACAACGAAAATAGAAGACACTTCTATCACTCTTTTTAAGCATCTTTATTCACGGTGTTCTTTGGGAGATATCTATGTCAGTCGGGAATACGGGAGATATTCCCACTCGGGTGAGGTATGCAAACGTCTCTACGTTGGCTGTTCATTGAACAACCAGCTAATTTGCCACTTGTTCAAACCTCAGAATCTGTGTTGTCTGCATACGGCTGCAGTTGTTCGGAGATTTGAAACGTTGGAAGTCGCATATCTTCTATCCTGATTTGGGATTCATAAGGCTTATTTCTCCAAAATTAGCAAAACGCAACGCACACGGTAGTAGCCGTGACCTATGTAACATGTGGTCGCATATGAAATGTCGATCTATCCCAGTTCTGCTATTTCTGCTGATAGCGTCTTTTGTGATTCCGATTCACACTGTCTCAGGGGACGTTGATTCGGACCTCCAAGTGACGCCGCTAACGCAGAGTTTTGTTGTGGATCTCGTGTACACCGACATGGCCCGGTTTAACTTTAACATAACCAACTCCGGCACCCAGCCGAGGTCTATCCAGATTCAGCACCAGCCGGTGCCGGATTGGGGAGAGCGCGACGACTTTCAGTTCACAGTTCAGCCAAACGGGACCGACACGGTTTGGGTTAACATGGTGTATGGACTTCCGAACTCGACCTTTAACGGGCTGACCTACACCGCGACCTACGGCGTGATCGCGTGGCACGTTGACCCGCCGATGGACCAGTACGTGGTGGCGAACGTGACCATAACATGGACCATAATCAGTTCGTGGGACGGCGTGTACTATGGCGGAAGCGGAAGGGTGCTTGACGCTACGGATTCTAGTCCGATTCCAGGCGCTTACGTCGGCTTCGACATGGCCGGCGAGTTCGGACTCGGCTGGGGGAACCCCGTGGTTTCACAGGCCGACGGAAGCTACTCGGCGGACAGGGTGTTTCCAGGAATTTCAAGCATCGCCATCGCGATGGCCCGCGGGTACCAGACCTACATAAACGCTGACTACTATGTTGCCCCAAATCCGCAGTGGCGCATCCAGCAGGACTTCCAACTGATCCCCTCAGGAACCGTGGGGAACTACAGCTTGGAATGGAGCTCGACCCTGCTCAGTCCCATCTACTACGGGGCGATATCATCCGACTTCAAAACCGCGGTTTTGGCGGGAGGCGAGCATGCAACCATGAGCTACCACGCATCAGTCTCGCCGTCTTTCAGCAACCTGTACTACGTCTACATGTTCGACACGAACGGAACACTGCTCTGGAGGTTCGGCCCCGTCACCAACTCCAGCGATACTTACGGAGGGTTCTGGAGCGCCGCCATAACGGCGGACGGCTCCTTAGCGGCCGCGGGAACCAACGATGGGCAGCTCTTCGTCTTTGACAGGCACGGCCTGCTGTGGGACGTGGACGCAAGAGGCTCCAACGGTTCAGTGGCGTTTGCACGGTTTTCGCCAGACGGGAAGTACCTGGTGGACTATGCATTTCGCGCCACGATAGAGTACAGGAACGCGAGCACCGGCGCGATCATCTGGACTGCACACACTGATGAGTATGCCGATCCGAGGGCGTCTCTGTTCAGTGCTGATGGCGGCAGGCTGCTGGTTGGAACTTCAGTGCTGCGGATGTTCGACACCGCAGACGGGACCCTGCTCTGGGCAACAACGACAAACGGGTATATCTGGCCGACCGCGATCGCCGCGACACCCGACTTCTCACTCATAGTCGTTGGCACCGGGAAGGGCGGCAGTATCTGGGCCTACGACGGCGACGGCAACCTCAAGTGGGAGTTTGATACAACAAGCACGGCGGTTAACTGGGTCTCCATGTCAAGCGACGGCTCCGTCATTGCTGTGGGGGCAAGGGACGGCCTCAGGGTCTTCAGCCCGGACGGGAAGCTGCGCTGGGGGATCTATGGCATTGCAATCATCCTTCCTTGGCTTGGCGACGTAACGGCGGGAGCCGTGACCCCGGATGGCCGCTACATTCTTGCTGGTACAGACGGTTCCACAGTTTATGTAAGCGACTACAATGTCACTCCTAATGGTGCCTTGCTCTTCGACGTGAACGGCACGCTCCTCTGGAGCGACTTCTGGAATACGACGGCGACAAAGTGGTCGCCTCCGGACCTCGGGAGGCCGCTGTTTGCGGCGATATCCAGTGATGCCAGTGCTTTCATCTTTGGGTCCACTGATAACACGGTGAGAGTATACCACGGGGCAGTCGTAGCGACGTCGGCTTCTCAGAGCGTCAATCATGTTATTGACCATAGTGTTCAAGTGGATGGAAGAGTTTTCCACGTTGTTACGGAGAGCAACTCAACTGTGTCGGATGTTGTCTTTGATCAATCACAAATAAAGTTCAATGTCTCTGGTGACTCTGGCACTGTGGGATATTTCAATGTAACGATTCCAAAGTCTCTGATGAACTACACAGAGCTTGATGATTGGACCGTATGGGTCAATGGTACGCAGCTTCTTCCGTCTGACTTCCCCACGCCAACGGAAAACGCAACGCACACATTCATGTACTTCACGTGCACGTTTGCTTCCACTTTGCAGGTAACTATCAAAGGAACATATGCGGCTCCAGAGTTCTCATCACCAACTATTCTGCTATTATTCATTGCAATAACGCTTCTAGCAATCACAGTCTACAAAAAGAGGAAATGGGAAACTGTGAAGACTCTGAATACAAGAGCACCTTCTGTCAGCATTTACCGAGTACACGAGACCAGTACACACGATGGTAGAGACATCGGATACCCGGAAAACAATCGGGTTTTCGGGAGATTTCGCCACTAGGTTTGAGCGCCCGCTAAATACAGCGAACACCTCAAAAAAAAGATTCTGTGACTAGCGCGCACACGGCGTGATCGCCATTTACCACTATTCAAGACCCGAGAAAAACGATGAGACAACAAGAGTCATCTGGGAAGACAAGGACTCGCTAATGGCTTACAGACAAGGAGAATTGATTAAAGAGGCAATCGCCTTTGAAAACAAGCGCGCGCCGTATATCGTACCTAGTTCTTTGTGCGTATCTTTGGCAATGACTCCTCCAGCTTGGTGAAGTATAACGTGAATTTTTGCATTATTAGCGTTGTATGTTCCAGCATTGGCAACGTAACCGTAAACTGGATGTAAGCATCTTGCAAGAGCGGTCTTTTGTATCCTCCTTCAAATAGATCGGGAACAGTTTTGCTGCTTTCAAACTTTCTATTTCAGAGCTGCCGAAAACCTTTATAATCTAATGGTACAGAGTTCTTTTACGGTAAATATGTCAGATGCGTTAAACAAAACTAAGAAAAAAATCAAAGCAGGCGCTGAGAAGACGGAAGCAGAAGCAAAGAAAGCCGGAGGAAAACTTAAGAAAGCCGGAATAAAAGCGGGAGAAGAAGTGAAACAAGCGGGCAAGAAAAGCGCCGATGAAGTCAAGAAAGTCGGCCATGAAACAAAAGAAAAGCTTCGGCCTAAGAAATCCTAACCCCCGAATTCCTCCTTTCAGCCACCCTGAATACTGAAATCAACTGTTTCCTTTGCCCTTTGAACCGATACATAAGGGTACCCTATGCTTGTCTGTTCGTTCCATAAGCGCGCGCGCTAATGCGGTGTTGTCGGCCCCAGCCTTTTTTTGTTTACATTTTTTGCAATGTTGAATCGTAAAACTGCGATGTTGCGTCTGGTGACGTCGCTGCCCTTTTTCACTTGTAATGTCAGATGTAATGTGTATTGTTACAAACCATGAAGAAAAACGGGCGGAAAGGCTGTTCAGAGTGCACTCGGCTCTTTTATTTGTAATGTCAGATGTAATTTTCAATGTAATAGTCAGGGACTGTAGGCGCGCGCTAGTGACGTTTCCAGGGAATTCGAGGATCAGTTGACATCTCTGCGCGGGCGCTTTGCCTATTTGATTTTTACTTTTTCCATGATTCGCTTTTCATATTCCTCTTTCAACTGAAAAGTGAGGATTGGGTTGGGCTTTAACAAGCTTTGTCGTGGATGCTTGGGGTGAAATAGAAAGTAAAACAGATGCCTGTACCAAAAGGTGGGAAAACTGAAGTTACCAACTAAAAGGTGGTTGTCCTTTCTTTACCCTAAGATGCGCTCTAAGAAGCAGCCGCCTATGAAAAAGAAAGGAGTGGAAAATCCTAAAACTGCGCTTAGAAAGCGCGTTCCAGTATCTAGCTTAAAATATAGAGACACGCCAGCTATGAGGATAATGAAACCGATTGCTAATGAGATAATGGCTCGTAAACGAAAGTTAATACTTTCACTCATTTTTGAACCTCTAATTTGTCCTCTTGTTCTGATGGAGATATGGTTTCTGTTTTTGAGTATTTTTTTAGTTCATTCAGCGTCTTTATTCCCAAATACCAAACCAAAGACAGATTGACAACCATCGTTACGATGAACCAGATTAATGGTGAGTTAATCGAGGTTCCAGAGATATAGAAAAAGCTAGTCATTTCGGTTACAAATTTGTAAGTACCTTGAGCAGTTATACCAACTTGAACGATAGCGTAGCTTGCATAAGTAGCACTAACGTAGCCATTTTCATAAGTTGCTTTAACACGTGAATCCAGATTGAGTGCTACGGCATTCCATGTTACAAAATCCAACAAAATGAAGCCTACAAGCAATGCCACATTTATGAGGACAATACAGGCAAACGTCCTATTCATTCTTGAACCCCTAGTTTGTCTTCTACTGGCTTGTGAATTAATAAATGATACCAGTCAAACAGCAAGCCAAGAGTGACGGCTAAAACGATTGCTCCACATATAACCAACACTAACCCGAGTGCACCGTAAGGCTTCGAAAAGAATGGTAACATGTTCATTGTTCTGGTGATAGGATACCAATAATCAGTAATTACCCATAGCCAATTTCCAAAGCCTATGAGAAAAAGACTCATAATGAAAAGCACAGCCAATGTCAAAATCATCCTTGTTCGACTCATTCTTGAAGCTCTCCCTATTCACTAATCATGGCTGAAATCTCTTAAAGTTCTACGCAATAGAACAGCATGTACCAAAAACAGAACAGCCTAGTTTGTCTTCTGTTGCTGTACGGATTTAAGATTTCTGTCTCGCCTCTGTGACCAATGACTTACAAGGTTTTCATCTAGTTCCCAATTGATTCACGCCTGAGAATTAGAATGAAAACTGCAATAGCGTCAAGCAGAATTACGGCTAATATAAGCATCCACTGGGCTGTAACGACTTCATTATTGACAATAGTGGGATGAGCCTGAATCCATCCTGGCATTTCTATTGTCGCGTCAACATAGAAAAGAAAACTCAAAGACAAGAATAACAAGAATCCCAAAAACATTCCGATTAGGAACAGAGTTCTTTCCCAATCCTTCACTTCCTTGTCTGCAAATGCTATCAAGAAATTAATGGAAACAAAGAGAATAACTGTTATTGTAAGCTCCATGTCGGTTTCGGGACTTGGTCCTTTTTGATTACCTAGAGCATTGTTACTCTCTCCTAGAAGCGAATAAACGAGGAAGCGCGCGCGCTAATGAGCAGAAATTAACGCAAAAAACATGATTTAGCAACGCACTGGCGCGCAATAAGTAGTGTGAAACCAAACTTTGAGAGTGGAAACAATTGGCTCTAATTCTGAAAAACTGATAAATTAGTCTCTGCCGTAACTGAATGTTGGGGTGTCAAATTTGGTTACTGAAAAAGCAACGCATTTTCACGCTTGCCAGATGGCAACCACTAATTCCGTAAAACAGCACAAACTGAGAAAGTTCATAGCGTGCCTATCAGACAAAGAGGGGAGGGGAATGGAGTTCATCTCGCTCTACATACCTCGGGAGAAATCAATAGATGAGATAGTCGCAATCCTCAGGGAGGAGTCTGATTCTGCTGTCATGAAATCTGAGAGCGTTAGGGATCGCCTTCAAGACGCCCTCAAGAATGTAATCCAGCGTCTGAAGCTGCAGAAGGAAATTCCAGAGAATGGGCTCGCGATATTTGCTGGAACTTTCGTCGCGAACGATCCGGAAAGCGAAGTTTTGAACGTCGAAGAGCTCGTCCCACCAGAGCCGATTACCGCCTATCTTTACGAGGTTGACGACCATTTCCGGTTAGAGCCGCTAAGGGAAATGCTGAGAGACCAAAGAGTTGTGGGGCTTGTCGCCATGGATTCAAAGGAGGCTAGCTTTGGGATACTCAATGGGGAACGCCTCGAATTAATCGAAAATATCACGTCGGGAATTCCTGGAAAGTCTGGAAAGGGCGGGGCGAGCCAAAGGAGGTACGAAAGAGAGCGCGACATGGAGCTCGCATACTATTTCCACAGGGTTGCGGAGCATGCAACAAAGGCATTTCTCGAGAACCATAAAGTTACGGTGTTGATAGTTGGAGGACCGGGTCCAACGAAAGAGGATTTCTTGAAGGGTGATTACCTTCATTATGAGCTAAAGAATGCGCTTCTGGGCAGAGTTGATACGCAATCCGCCGGCAGAGAAGGGGTGAGAGAGGTGCTTGGCAAATCATCTGAGGCACTGAAGAATATGTGTGCGCCAGAGCAGAAGAGTATCGTGCAGCGCCTTCTGGCAGATATGGGCAAGCAAGACGGTTTGGCTATTGCCGGCCTAGATTCAGTGTTGAACGCGCTTAAGAATGGTGAAGTGGAAGTTGCACTTGTGACAGATAGTACAGATATGATTGAAATTGTTGTAATGTGCAAAAGATGCGAACTATCAAGGGCGAAGATAGTAGATAAGAGGAAGAAGGTTCAAACTGTACAGGAAATGATATCTAGCCCATGCGAGAAGTGCAACGCGGTTGAATACGAGGTGGAGGAGAAGGACATAATAGATGTCTTAGAGGATGTGGCTTCACAGACAGACGCAAGGGTTGAGGTGATATCTCCAGAGTCGGAAGAAAAAGCAAAGCTCACAGCTTTGGGAGGCTTTGCCGCTCTCTTGAGATACAGACCTGGATAAAGTGGAATGAGAATCGCGCGCGCTATTTGAAATAGCGAATTTCGGAGAAAAGGGCGAGCGTATCAAAAACACTAACAATACGTGTAAATCAATTATGAGAAGGATGGGTTCAAATCTCAACACATCATGTGACACGATAGCTCAACTGAAGCATCAATCACATTTTTTATAGCCCGCCTTCCATTAATCCTTCAGGACAAAATGAGAAGAACGATTATCAGGCGGTTTCTCTGAGTAATCAAGATAGCCTAAATCAACAATCATTCTGGAGCCTCCCCGCTTCTGAACTTCTCGAACGACTTAAAACGACACCGAAGGGGTTGACTGACGAAGAAGCTGGAAAACGACTCACGCAATATGGCGCCAATCTTCTGAAGCCCAAGAAAAGATCAAACGCGCTTACGCTCCTGCTAACTCAATTCAAGAGTCCACTTATCCTCATTCTCATCTTTGCAGGGGGATTATCATTCTTCCTCGGCGATCCCGTGAACGCTCTCATCATCCTAACGATCATCCTCATAAGCAGCCTCCTTGGCTTCTGGCAGGAACGAGGTGCAGCCAATGCCGTCGAAAAGCTACTAGCTATCGTCCAGACCAAAGCAACGGTACTTCGCGATGGAAATCAAAAGGAAATACCAGTCGAAAAAATTGTGCCAGGCGATGTCATCATCCTCAACGCTGGAGACCTGATCCCTGGAGACTCCATAATTCTAGAATCAAAGGATCTCTTCGTAAACGAAGCATCTTTGACGGGAGAAACTTATCCGGCTGAG
>Ga0187886_1004139_pt1 | contig 10527 bp, 12 predicted proteins | sample June2016WEW_20_1_FD_133001 | JGI IMG/M metagenome (GOLD analysis project Ga0187886, IMG submission 133001) | Peatland microbial communities from SPRUCE experiment site at the Marcell Experimental Forest, Minnesota, USA - June2016WEW_20_150 | ecosystem: Environmental > Terrestrial > Soil >... | reverse complement strand
TTCGGGCTCAACGGATGAAGGACACGGCGATCCATGCTGTAGCACGGTCTGCAAGACCAGCCGACTATCGATCTGCCGTGTCCTTCACATATATATCATACTAGCCGACTTGGCCAAGGCTCAAAGTGAAAACGCTGGATAGCGATTATAGAATTCCTGCTAAAATGGTAACTACAAAGTGTAAGTGGCCAAGCGGCTGAGCCGCCAGCCGTTGGGCCCAAGAGCAAAGTATATGTAATCGTAATGAATCTTTCTATTAATCCTGAATTCAGGAGAGGCGGCCTCGGCATCAAGCCAATGCATAAACAAATTGGAAACGCAAAAGTGTTCTCGGCCGCCTCTCGCGATAATATCATTATTTAATGGGAAAAAGTGCAAAATAAAAACAATTTCTTGCATTTCAATGGAAATATTCCTTGTAATTATATTTGCATTCAAGCCTAGGCCCAACCCGCAGCTGCAGCGGACTGGCCAAGGCTCCGGCGGAAAATGGTTGTTTGCAGTTTGCAATTTTTAGGTAAAATGGGCCTTGTAGCCAGTCCGCTACCAGCCGCTGAGCCGCCAGCCGTTGGGCGCTTGGTTCCAAATAATTCATTAGGCTTTGCTAATGAAACTTTGTGAATACACATCGGCAAGCGAAAAAGACTGTCTAGCAGTTTTTGATAGCAATGTTTCCTTTTCTTTTGCTGCTCAAGAAAGAGAAACTTTTCAAAGTTTCTTAAGGAAATTAGCACTCCCCTATTCCTATTACGTTGTTAAAAATGACGATGAAATAATTGTTGCTTGCGGAGGAATTAAGTTAGAACTATCAAACCGGGTTGCAAGACTCCGTTGGAATATGGTAATGAGAGAATTTCATAATCAAAATATTGGTACTTTCCTTACTTTGAGTCGGCTCTATCCAATTTGTAAATCTCCGGATATTCAGATGGTTAACCTTTACACCAGTCAGCATTCATACCAGTTTTATGAAAAGATGGGATTCGTTCTGCAAAAAATCGTTCCCGATGGGATTGTCCCAGGAATGGATGAATATTTTATGGAGCTAAAGTTGGATAAAGGCGTGAAACAAGAACTTGAAAGATTTGCAAAACGGGAATCTTTAATGTGAAATCGCGCCCAACACCGCGTGCACCGGACAAGTGCGGGCATTCGCCCACACTTTCGGGGAAGCGGCCCCAACGGCGGATTCGGCGTTTGGTGGCTTTTCTGCCAATTCCCGCACTTGCCGGTAACGCCAGCCGTTGGGCGTTAATAAAAGAGAGATGCAAATGGAAAATAATGTAAATATTGTAGAAGCGAATTTGGAGGATAAAAGACTTCAAAACGATATTATTACAATGACTTTGGATTATGCACGTGATAATTGGGGGAATAATTCGATATTGCCCGAGGAAGTAGTAAAAAGACTTATATCGGGATTGAAAGCAATCCCAACTACAATCATCTTTCTCGCATATGTAAATGAAAAAGCTGTTGGGATAGCGACATGTTTTATGGGATTTTCCACATTTAACGCACGTCCATTATTAAATGTCCATGATTTTGCTGTAATATCTGAATATCGAAAAAGAGGTATAAGCCGCTTATTGATGGAATCCGTTGAAGAAAAGGCACGCAAGCTTGATTGTTGTAAGCTAACACTTGAAGTCAATGAAAATAATTCACGAGCGAAACACATATATGAAGCAGCGGGTTTTGAACCTGCAATTGGTGGCATATTAAACGGAAAAACACTTTTTTATAACAAAAAGATTTAATAATAATCAAACAATAATATTCAACGCCCAACACGCGGCTTCAACCGGCTTGGCCAAGGCTCAAAGAGAGAACACCGAATTGCGATTTCTATTTTCCTGCTAAAATGGTGACTACTTAGCGAGAGGCGGCCAAGCGGCTGAGCCGCCAGCCGTTGGGCGCCATAATCATAATTTCGTATCTCAATCATAGAGGATGATAATGGATTATGTTCAAGGGATAAGAAAATTAATCGGTCACCGGCCATTAATTCTTGTTGGCGCAACAATTCTTGTTATTGATAATAAAAATCAGTTATTAATGCAGAAAAGAGCAGATAATGGAACTTGGGGTGTTCCAGGAGGAAGTATGAATCCTGGAGAAACATTAGAAGAAACTGCTCGGAGAGAAACATTAGAAGAGACCGGAATAAGGCTTGATAAAATAAAATTTATAAATATATTTTCAGGTCCAGAATTATTTTATAAGTATCCAAATGGTGATCAAATATACATCGTTACAGCAGTTTATCTTGCAAAGGAATTTACTCAAACCAAACAAGGACATGATGAAGAAGTTTTAGAAATTCGCTTTTATCCATTGGATAATTTACCAGAAAATATTAGCCCATCCATTCAAATCATATTAAATGAACTCAAGCCCCAATTATTAGCCAACGCATTGTAAAACTAACGGCGCCCAACATGTGGCTGCAGGCGACATGGCCAAGGCTTAAAGAGAGAACGCCGAATTGCAATTGTGGAAATCCTGCTAAAATAGTAGCTACATCGCGGTTGCGGCTATGCGCCTGAGCCACCAGACGTTGGGCGGTTTAGGAAATAGTAATGATAGTTGACAAAACTTACTAATATGGCTATAATATAGACATAATGAGATATTCGATAATTCTATCTCCAGACGCGAAGAATAGCCTTCAGAAATTGAAGGGAAATCTTCGATCTATAATTCGGGACGGAATTATCGATTTTCTCAGCTTTGAACCGGAAAAGGTGTCAAAAAGCCGAATAAAGAGGTTGAAAGGTCTAGAAAAGCCTCAATATCGGCTAAGAATAGATGATATCCGGATCTATTACGATATAAATGGAAACATAGTTGAAATACTCGCGATCGTAACGAAAGAAGTAGCCTCTGAATGGCTAGAAAGGCATGGAAAATAATATGAAGCAAATTGCCTTGAATGAAGTAAAAAATGAACTTTCTAAATATCTTCATGCAGCGGAAAAAGAAGATATCATCATAACCAAACATGGGAAACCGGCTGGTATCTTGGTTGGATTTAAAGACGAGGATGATTGGCTGGAATATCGGATTGAAAACGATCCTACATTTCTAGCCAAAATCGAACGGGCAAGAAAAGATATTCGGAGTGGAAAAGGTGTATCTATTGAATCGGTAAAATAAACCGCCCAACACGCGGCTTCAGCCGACTTGGCCAAAGCTCAGCGAGAAAACGATGAATTACGATTGTAGATTTCCCGTCAAAATGATATTTGCGTCGCGGAAGCGGCCAAGGGACTGAGCCGCCAGCCGTTGGGCGGCACAAGAACAAAGAGCTATATCTGAAAAGGAATCGAAGGAATAAAAATGAATGATTTATCGCTTACCTGCGAATCTTTTGGTTCTAAGAACGCCGCGACCATTGTATTCCTGCACGGAGGGGGATCCGGTTCGTGGATGTGGCAACCGGTGATAAAACAGTTACAGGATTATCACTGTCTATCCCCCGACCAACCGGAACATGGCCGCAATCGACAAATCGCGCCTTTTAGTATGGAATTATCCGCCAAGAAAGTGGCTGAATTAATCTTGCAGCAGGCGAACGGTGGTAAGGCATGCGTTGTGGGGCTCTCCGAGGGCGCGCAGATCGCTGTACAGTTGCTGGCTATCTCACCGGAAAGGGTGGAAAAAGCGGTCATTTCCAGCGCGCTCCTTTTGCCCCTTCCGGGAATGGGTTGGGTAAGTTCGCGCCCTCTGCTGGCTTGGACGTACCGCTTCTCGATCCCCCCTTTCAAGAACTCCGATTGGTGGATCCGCCTGAATATGAAGTATGCGGCGGGCATCCCGGACGAATTCTATTCCTACTTTAAAAAGGATTTCCAGGATATGACTGAGCCGGAGTGGGTGAACCTGATGGTGGCCAATCAGCGTTTTCGCCTGCCTAATGGTCTGAAGAAGGCTGTCGCTCCCACTCTGGTAATCGCAGGAAGAAAAGAATATTCTGCGATGAAACAATCCGTGCGCGATTTGGTGGCCGTTTTGCCGCGCGCTAAAGGGGGATTAATAAACCTGGGGAAAAATTCGTCCTTAGCAAAGGAGCATAACTGGGCTCTCACGGCCCCCGAATTGTTTGCGAAAACCGTACGAGCATGGATTGAAGAAAAGCCGCTCCCATCGGAAATCGAGCTTTATTAATTTTCGTAGAGGCCGCCCAACACGCGGCTTCAGCCGACTTGGCCAAGGCTCTGAGAGAGAACGCCGAATTGCGATTGCAGATTTCCTGCTAAAATAGTGTTTACAAAGCGGAAGCGGCCAAGCGGCCAAGCGGCTGAGCCGCCAGCCGTTGGGCAACCCCGTCTTCGGCAAAGGCTATAATTCATTTATGGCTGTTGTCGTTTCACTTCGTGATTGTGTTAATGAAATGCAAACGCTCTCGGATGAGAAAGGAATTGCTTATGACAGTTAGCACATGTCCCATCGCCACCGTCAACGCACCCATCGAACGCGTGTGGGAACTTTTGGATGAGCCCGCAAAATATGATTTATGGTGGGAGGCAAAAACACGTTCCATCGTCCCCGAAGGACACGCACAAATGGGACAAAGAGTTCATGCCAAAGCGGGCGGATTCAATATCTTTCTTACGATCGATGCTGTAGATGAATCGAAACATAAAATTGATTTCACGACGAAATTTCCCTTTGGTATAACGGGCTTTAATCACCTCACGTGCACGTCGCTTCCCAATTCAACCACGCAAGTTTCGTTTGGCTGAAACTTTGCCTTCTCACCTGTATGGTGGGGTTGGATATGGGAACACTTCGGATCAAAGCAGCTACATGACAGCGTTGCCGATTCTCTCGCGCGTTTGAAACGCGCTGCGGAAAGGATATAAATTGGCTTAATGTCTTTGGTCAGCGTTTTGATGAGTTGTTCTTGGCGATTGCTATTGATTAGGTTGGGTACAAGAAATTGATGTGTTGGTAATGATGTCTATTTTTCAATCATAGTTCTGGTAGGGGCAAGGTTGCACAACACGTGGCTGCAGGCAACTTGGCCAAGGCTCCGCGAGAAAACGTTGGAATGCGGTTTTGAAGTTCCCGTTAAAATAGCAGCAACAAACCGGAAGTGGCCAAGCGCCTGAGCCACCAGCCGTTGGGCCATTTACTATATTCTATGAGTTGTTGATATAATAGAAACGATGAAACGTAGGAAAGGGGATTCTAATTTGAAAAACGGTACGGCATTCAACTCGAAATCTATTTCTGGGAAAGAGTTTGAATTTAAAGCTATTTTAGAACGATGGGCTTCTGGTATGGAATATTATGCTATTTCTATTCCGCATGATATTACCGTAGCATTAAAAACACGTGCGTCTGTTCCAGTAAAAGTGCAAATTAATAGTTCGGATGCTTTCATGGCTAGTTTGTTTCCAGTCGGAGAAGGCCGCCATTATTTACGAATAAAAAATAAAATTTGTAAAGCCGTTCAAATAAAAGAGAAAGACTTAATTAAAGTAAAAATTAAAGTACGTAATAGAGAAAAAGAAATATTAATTCCGCGTGATCTACAAAAGGCTTTGAAAGAAGCTGGTGCTGAAAGAGAATTTAATGCTTTGCCTATTGGAAAAAAGAGCTATCTTCTTCGGGTTATTAATGAGGCGGTCAAGGCTGAAACTCGTGAAAAGAGAATTAAAGATGTCGTCAGAAAAACGGTAAATAAATAAGTAAAAATTTAATGGCCCAACACGCGGCTTCAGCCGACTTGGCCAAGGCTAAAAGGGAAAACGCTGGATTGCGATTTTAGAATACCTGCTAAAATGGTGATCAGATATCGGAAGATGGCCAAGCCGCTGAGCCGCCAGCCGTTAGGCCCAAGTGCATAAGAAATAGAATGCGGAAATATATTCCTCCAAATCATGGAGCCTGAAGAGGCGGCCTCGGGCAGCAAGCCATGTTGGCAACAAAAAGGAAATGCGAAAATCTACTCGGCCGCCTCTTTCGGAAGAATCAATCACCATTGAATTTACAGTTCAAGAACTAAAATCGAAAATCATAATTCATGCTCCTAAGCGTGGTTGTAATATTTCCTGCAACCAAGTGCAGGCCAAACACGCGGCTGCAGCGGACTGGCCAAGGCTCCGGCGGAAAACGGTTATTTGTAATTTGTAATTTCTGGGTAAAATAGATCTTGGAGCCAGTCCGCTACCAGCCGCTGAGACGCCAGCCGTTAGGCGGCTATATAATAAGGAAACAACGTGACAATTGAGATCAAGGTACTGGGCCCAAACGATGAAGCGGTTCTCCAGTACATAGCACCAGAAGTCTTTGACAAACCAATTGAATCACATCTTGTTGCCGAATTTCTCCATGATGATCGCCATCATCTAGCGGTTGTCCTTGATGGAAATTTGATTGTCGGCTTTGCATCTGGCGTTACCTATGTTCATCCTGACAAACCACTTGAATTATGGATCAATGAGGTTGGTGTCTCTTCCAGTTACCGAAAGCAAGGCATTGGAAAGCGGGTTATCCAAGCCCTTCTCGAAGTGGGTCGTGCTGCGGGATGTCGTGAAGCGTGGGTCCTAACCGATCGATCAAATGCTGCTGCGAACCACCTATATAAGTCAATTGGTGGAACTGAGGATCCGGGTGACACAATAATGTATATGTTTTTGCTTGATACGTAACTGAATAGTTAAAACCCAACGCCGCCTAACACGCGGCTGCAACCGACTTGGCCAAGGCTCAGCGAGCGAACACCAAATTGCGGTTTCTAATTTCCTGTTAAAATAGTAACTACGTAGCAGAAGCGGCCAAACGGCTGAGCCGCCAGCCGTTAGGCGGATAAGTGGAGAATCATTATGGACGATAGAATACCATTTTGGATCATTCGGAAGGATTCTAATCGTTATAGGTCTTTCGGTTATTGTTCAAGTGACTGGATGAATTATTCAGATATAATGAACGACAATAGATTAATTGGAAATGAATGGAATCCACCAAAATTATCTCTTTTTACAGATATAGAACACGTCGGTAGAGAAGAGAAATTGCCGATTGCTGACTTCATGAACGGATTGGTAATTTTATCTATTAGTGAAAAAGCGGAATTAATACTCCACTCATTATTGGAAGACCAAGTAGAATTACTACAATTAGAAACGGAAATTGGAAAATATTATGAATTGAATATTAGGCGTATTAGTTGTCTTGATGAAGAAAAATGTGTATTAAGGCGGCCTTCAAGTGGAAAAGGTATATTGTATGTCGAAAGATATGCATTTAATATGGATAATATTTTGGGAAGAAATATATTTTTATCAACGGAATTGGGATTTACGGTTTGTTTTGTGTCAGACACCTTAAAAATAATAGTTGAGAAGAATTCCCTTTCAGGCTTGATATTTTCAACAATTCCTCTTTCGGTTTAATTCCGCCCAACACGTGGCTGCAGGCGACTTGGCCAAGGCTCCTCGAGCGAACGTTGGAATGCATTTTTAGAATTCCTGCTAAAATACCAACAACAAATCGGACGTGGCCAAGCGCCTGAGCCACCAGCCGTTGGGCGGCACAAATATAATAACTATAGGAGCACCAAATGAAAAAAGAGAATAGAATTCAGATTGTTCAAAATATATTTCAATACAAAAAGTGGATAATAATTATCGGAATAATATTATTTGGTCTATTTTCATTATATTATTTTAATTTTGTAATAAAAAAACCTGAACGAATTGCATTCGAATCTTTTCGAGATGGTAATTATGAAATTTATATTATGAATGCTGATGGCACTAATCAAGTGCGGCTCACAAATAACAGCGTTGATGATAAAGACGCAAATATCTCACATGACGGTCAATGGATTGTGTTTACTAGTATGAGAGATGGTAACTATGAATTATATCGGATGAGAAGTAATGGTACGCAATTAGCCAGATTAACCCATAATTCAACATATGATACAAACCCATCAATGTCTTATGATGGAAATAAGATTGCATTTGTAAGGGGTGACCCCGATGGCCCTAATATACATTTGATGAATTTTGATGGTACAGGAGAGATTCAACTTACACACAATCCTCACAAGGACTTGTATCCATCATGGGCGCCCGACGGAAAGAATATAACATATTGTACTGACCGCGATGGTAATTGCGAGGTTTATATAATGAAAGATGACGGTACAAATGAAACAAACATTACAAATAGTCTAGCATTTGAAGGCTCACCTTCATGGTCGCCTACGGGAGAGTATATAGCCTTTAATTCAGATAGAAATGGGAATTTTGAAATTTATTTTATGAAACCTGATGGAACAAATGTCATTCGATTAACCGATAATCCTGCAATCGATTCAAACCCTCATTGGTCATCCGACGGACGGACAATCTTTTTCCAATCCAATCGAGACGGTGATTATGAGATATATCGAATAAACATTGATGGATCAGGGCTTATGCAACTCACATCAAACGAAGTTGATGATTTCCTCAGCCCGTAGAGCCGCCCAACACGCGGCTTCAGCTGACTTGGCCAAGGCTCAAAGAGAAAACGCTGGATTGCGATTTTGGTTTTCCTGTTAAAATGATAAATTGATCTCGGAAGCGGCCAAGCGGCTGAGCCGCCAGCCGTTGGGCTGTAATTGCTCATCATAGGAAATAATTGAGTTCGTTATTCCGGTAGGAAAAGGATATGAAGCTCAATAAAGGAATTTGTATCGTTGCTATGGTCTTGCTACTCTCCGGTTGTTCCGAACCGTCAACGGCGCAAATTACTCCAAACCCCAGCGCGCCGCCAACTATGACGCCCTTGCCAACACGGACACGGACCAAATCCCTCTTTCCAGCGACGCCTACCAATCAGACTCCATTACCGTCGGTCACTCCGACCATCTTCCCGCCACTTCGAACCAATGGCCCATTCCTGACATATGTACAGAGTGCGGGGGATCATCTGGAAATTATCTTCATGGATGCCGATGGCCGCGGACAGAAGTCAATTCCCTATCCCATAAAAGGCACGGATATAATAACGCTCATTAATCCACTTTCCAATGTAATCTCCCCGAATGGGAAGTGGCTCGCTTTTTACACCGGTTCAGCTGGGGAGTCCCATGGCGGACACGTCGGGACAGACACGGCCGATTTGACTCTCAACCTTATGAACCTATCCGACGGAAAGGTCCAGGTGATTACCCCCCTTTTATCCAAGAATTATCCGGATAACTTCAGTCAAGCCGCCCGAGAGATCAATCAACACGATGTAACCGTGGAGGATTTACAAAACGCATTCATTGATGGAATACAGTTTTCCATCGCTTGGTCGCCGGATGGGCGTTATCTGGCTTTCGCCGGCCAGATGGACGGCCTATCGTCCGATGTATATTCGTATGACATCAGTTCAGAGACCATTCAACGATTGAGCAGCGGAACGGAAGAAATTCAGTCGATCGCCTGGTCGTCGGACAGTCAATGGGTTCTGGAGAGCAGCGCCTATTATTCCGGAGAAGGAATGCATTGTGATCTTTTTGCCACGTCTCTTGATGGTTCAACCTCGCGGTTGCTGCTTCACAGTACGAACGATTGCGGCGCCGGGGGGATTTGGCTTAACAAGCGCTCTATATTCAGGTCTTCACAAGGAAACGGAATTGGAACGTATGGGTTGCTCTTAGTGAATGTCGAAACGGGCGGCGTCACTAAAGTCTGGGATGCGAATTTTACCGCACTCTCCATTTCTTCCGATCAAAAACTGATCGCATTCTATTCCAATAACATATTACCGGGCATGACTCAAGCAAGCAACCCTGCACCGCCCAGCTGCTATATTATCAATCTGGCCGGCATGCAGGTTATAAAGGTCAAGGGGTCGGATGAGAATGACTTTTCGAAATCAGGCGTGGGTGTGCAGAACATGGAAACCCTGGGTGCCTCCAAGGACCGGATGTTCATCCTGCGCAACGAAAACGACGGCAGCCTGGATTATTTATCTACGGATGGGATTCTCACCCCGGCCGGCATACAAGCTATTAATTTTTCGGTGGCTCCGGACCGGCAACATTGGATTGCCGTCGGAGATCATTTTCAGGTGTATCAGGCGGACGGAACCCGCGTCCGGGATGTGGACCTGCCGGATTTGGAATGTCCGGATGGTTGTGGATTCTGGGACCGAGATTTCCTTTGGCGTCCGGATTCGTCGGGGGTATTCCTGCTTCTCGAAAACAATCGTTATAAACCGGATTATCCCAACCACTTGTACGCCATGGATCTCCTGAGTGGCGGAGTCCATATGGTCGAAACGGAAATATGGGATTATGCCAATCCGGTATGGATCCTTGGCCAATAAGAAAATTAGTTGCATATATGTATTCGTTGCCTATTGCATCCAGGCCGATCGTAATGAATAGGGAAACTAATTAAAACGACAGGGTGGATTCAAGTGTGAAGTGCAACAAGGGTTAATTACCAAAATACACCTCCTCAGGGGTTCTAAACTCATGACGTTTTCGCGGACGAGTATTCAGCTTGAACGCAATTCGGTCGCAATGCA
>Ga0187886_1004136_pt1 | contig 10531 bp, 9 predicted proteins | sample June2016WEW_20_1_FD_133001 | JGI IMG/M metagenome (GOLD analysis project Ga0187886, IMG submission 133001) | Peatland microbial communities from SPRUCE experiment site at the Marcell Experimental Forest, Minnesota, USA - June2016WEW_20_150 | ecosystem: Environmental > Terrestrial > Soil >... | reverse complement strand
TTACTGTTTGTTGCTGTAATTCCTGTCATTCTGATTCTCTGGGCAAAATGTACCAAAGATGTAGTTAAGTTACCGATGCCGGATAACTTACTCTATGGATGGATACTTTTAATCGCAGGAGCAATATTAGTCTGTGCCGGGATGTGGAGTCTCTGGAGATCAGGCAAGGGATTGCCAATGAATGCGTTTCCGCCAAAGAGATTTGTAAAAAATGGCATTTACGCTTTTACACGACATCCCATATATCTGGGTGCAACACTAATAAGCTTTGGCTTATCTGTACTGACCCGGTCGGCATCCGGATTCTGGCTGGTAAGCCCGGTATTTTTACTACTGATGGTTGCCTATGTCGCAGGATTCGAAAATGAAAGAACGCAGTCATTCTTTGGCAGGCAGGATTATGAACCCTTCCTTTCATTGCCAGCCGCTTCCGATGCTTTACCATCATTTACTGACAGATTATCGTCATATTTTATTGTCTTCATGCCATGGCTGATCGTCTACGAAGCTTTCATATTTATCGGAGCGCCGAAGGATGCGATAACCACCAATCTTGCCTTTGAGAAGCATCTGCCGGTATGGGAGTTCTCAGAAGTGATCTATTCATTTACCTACATTTTTGCATTATCAATACCACTGGTAATAAAAACCAGGAAGCAGCTAAGGAGTTTTATAACCGATATATGGTTTGCCATAATAATTGTCGGCATTATTTACCTGACATTCCCAATGGTAGTAAAACAAAAGGATTTCATTCCTCACTCATTCTTCGGCCGGCTTATTATGCTTGAACGCTCCATGGACGGCGAAGTTTGCGCATTGCCATCATTTCACATTATATGGGCTTTTGTAGCTGCAACATATTTCAGCAGGAGCTTTGTCCGATTTAAGTGGATCTGGTACCTCCTGGCCGTTCTTATTTCGGTGAGTTGCATAACAACCAGCGCTCATTCGATACTGGATGTTATTTCCGGTTTTCTTATGTTCATAATAATTATTTACAGGAAGCAGATCTGGAATTTTGTACGCAAGCAGGCCGAACGACTCTCAAACAGCTGGCGGGAATGGAGAATTGGTCCTGCTAGAATTATAAATCATGGCTTTTATGGCGGAGCTGCAGGGTTTATAGGTACATTGCTGGCAGGCTTTTTTCTTGGCCGGCAGTACGCTATTTTCAGTTTTGCTATCATGATATTTGTTATTGTCGGAGCCGGGCTCTGGGCCCAGATCATAGAAGGGTCATCCAAATTACTCAGACCGTATGGCTATTACGGAGGACTGACAGGAGGAATCCTTGCATGTGTGATTATTCATTTTATTTTTTCAATTGACTGTTTCATTTTGCTCGCAGCCTATGCTATGGCAGCACCATGGATACAGGCAACAGGAAGACTCCGCTGCTTAGTTCAGGGCTGCTGTCACGGGAAACCATCAAATGAAAATATAGGGATACGATTTACGCATTCCAATTCGCGCGTAAACAAGATATCCGGGCTCTCCGGTGTTCCGCTTCACCCAACACAGCTATATTCAATAGGAACAAATATCGTAACAGGACTCATATTGATCAGGTTGTTCAGCATCGGGATCCAATCCTCATTTATTGTCGGAATATATTTCATTCTTAATGGCACGGGACGGTTTGTTGAAGAATCATTCCGCGGTGAAGCTCAGACACCCTACTGGAAAGGGATGAGGATATATCAGTGGATAGCTATAATCAATATCCTGATCGGAATTGTCTGCACATCCGTACCAGGTACCGGAGTGCTGGTATTTCAACCCAATCTGCTGTCTTTATTCCTGGCGATCGGAATGGGGATCCTGGTCATGATCGCATCGGGGGTTGATTTTCCGGAATCGAACCGGAGATTTGCTAGGCTGACCAGTAATTGAGGTTGTCTTGCAGGTCTGGCCGTGGACTTTACCTTGCACAGCGTGGCTTCGTCTTGCATGTCCTGCAGGTTGAGGAACGAAGTGACGAAATCCCGAGAGTGTAGCAAATCGGGATCGTGCAATCCTAAGGATCATACCATCGTACCCCTGAACCTTTCCACCATTGTATCGGTATTTGTTTTCTCAGTATATTTACTATACAGTTTAAAACCGGAAATGAGTTGCCATATGACAGTAAATGACCTTTCATTCGGATCCATTACAATTGACGGGGAAACCTACGATAAAGATGTGATAATAGATAATGGTTCGGTTAAAAAGAGGAAGAAAGCCGAGTCAAAAAAATACCGCGAAATGTTCGGGCACACCCCGCTCTCATCTGACGAGAATATACCCTGGAAATGCAAGTATCTTATTATCGGAGCAGGTCATAGTTCAAGTCTCCCGGTGATGGATGAAGTATATAATATTGCCACCAGAAAAGGAGTGGAGATGGCTATCATGAGCACTCCCGAGGCAATAAAACATATCAACAACCCACATACCAACTTTGTTCTTCATTTGACCTGTTGAAAGCGGGCACTTAAATTCAAAGGCCGTGCATATAGAATTGATCCCAATAGAAGTGGAATGCCATTCGGGTTATAAGGCAGATGAATATCCAAAATGCTTTTGCTGGAATAATAAGAAATTTGAAATTCAGCAGATAACGGACCGCTGGTACCAGGGGGACAATAATCCTGAATGGCCGGTTTCAAATTATTTTAAGGTTGATATAACTTCCGGGGAAAAATATATCATTAAACATAACCTTGAAAGTGACAGATGGTATTTATGCCGGTAAAAGCCTGGTAACTTACTCATCAATACTTATTGAATTTCAGATAATTATAATTATCTTTATAAAAAATATATATTATAAATATATCACTTTATAGAGTTAAGTCATTGTATTTTAAACATAATCACTAGTAAAAAGAAAGGAAATTGAAATGAACTATTTGTATTTAATAATTCCAATCGTTCTGCTGTTTTTCGCGGGAATTAAAATTGTACGGCCAACACAACGAGGCTTAATTGAGAGACTTGGAAAGTATCATTTTTTTGCCACTCCCGGATTTCACTGGATAATACCAATTATAGATAAACTATATCTGGTAAATGTGACCGAACAGATGGTAGATGCCGAACCACAGGAAATAATCACCAACGACAATCTGAATGCAAGCGTTGATGCCCAGGTTTATTTCAGGGTGAAATCTGATGAAGAGAGCGTTAAAAGCTCGATCTATAATGTCAATAATTACAAATGGCAGATTGTTAATCTTGCACGCACTACATTGCGTAATATTATCGGAACGCTTACTCTTAAATCAGCCAACAGCGAACGCGGTAAAATTAATGCTGAGCTTTATAATACACTGCATAATGAAACACAGACCTGGGGTATTGAAATTGTGCGTACAGAGTTGAAAGAAATTGATCCTCCAAAAGACGTTCAGGAGACAATGAACAAGGTGGTAAAAGCTGAAAATGAAAAAATTGCGGCTATCGATTCTGCTACGGCAGCTGAAACTGTTGCCGATGGTGTAAAACGCGCCAAGATCAAAGAAGCGGAAGGGTTTAAACAATCGAAAATATTGCATGCCGAAGGAGAAGCTGAAGCTATAAGACTGGTAAATGAAGCTGCAGACAAATATTTTGTCGGTAATGCACAATTATTGAGAAAGCTGGAGGCTCTTGAAGCATCACTCGGGAATAATGCCAAAATTGTCGTCCCGGCAGGAACTGAACTTGTAAATATTATTGGAGAGATGGCAGGGATAATTCCATTGGAAAGAAAGAAAAAGGACAGCTGATCGTAATTCATTATCCTGTCCAAATCAGTAATAAGAAACCCCGCCAGATTAACGATCTGCGGGGTTTTGTTTTTCAGAGGAAGACAGATGTGCCCGGAACAGGGTTCACAGTCTGAAATGAATTCCCATTAAAGAATTTTGCAGGATTTGTTTTGAACAATAATCGACTTTTATTGTTCTGCTATTGCTATGTAATAAACAGATTATAAAAATTAAAGTCCAATGTTTAAGTACGGAATTATTGGGATGATGTCATTGTTTCTGACAGAAACAACTATTAATCCGGGAAGCCGGTTTTTTGAACTATCAAAAGAGAATGCTGCTATTCTGATAAGCGGAACTTCAACCCTGCATGACTGGAAAATGTACCTCAAAGTTTTTGATTGCAATGCAAATTTTATTGAGGAAGAATCGCAGTTAAAGGGCATTGATGAAGTCACATTCACCTGCAGGACAACAGATCTGAAAAGTGATAATTCACTGATGGATAAAAAAGCATATTCTGCATTAAAATCCGGTTCATTCCCTGAAATAAAATTCAATATGATATCAGCAATGGAGATCTCCCCTGACAATAATAAATTCAGCAACGTTCTGAGAGGGAACCTGTTTATAGCCGGGAAGTCAATATCGGTATTGATTCCAATAAATGGTTCATTATCAAATATTAACGGGATTAATAGAATTGATGTCAGCGGAGAAACAGAACTAAAGATGAGTGATTTTGCTATTACCCCACCTACTGCCATGATGGGTGCACTTAAAACGGATGACAGGATTACAGTATCATTTACATTACAATTCCTGCAAAAGCCAGTGAAGTAATTCATGTAAAAACAATAATGACAGGTTCAAAAAAAAAGAACTATTAATAACTAATTAATTATTAAAAATGAAAAGAATAATTACCATTTGTCTTCTGCTATTAATAGCTGCAGGTTTGTATGGACAGCAATTTGAAGAATCTGTATCAGGAAATGAGTATACGGGAAAACCCAAGGTACAGGTGGGTGCTGATTTTGCGCTTCAATTTCAATTTCTCAAACATCATGCCGACAGTACACTAATCCCTCTTGGTACAGGGATAAACATTCCGACTGCGAATCTTAATCTCAATGCTGTTCTTGCTGATGGCATTGAGGTTAGTCTTACTGCTTATCTCTCTTCACGCCATCATCTTGATACCTGGGTAAAAGGAGGATACCTGCTTATTGACAAGCTTCCATTTATAAAATCCAATTTTATTTCTAAAGCCATGAATTATCTGACCTTTAAAGTCGGAGTAATGGAGCTTAATTACGGAGATGCTCATTTTCGGAGATCTGATAACGGACATGTTATTGATAATATGTTTGTGGGTAACTACATCATGGATGCTTTTACCACGGCTCCGGCGTTTGAAGCTTTATACCGTAACAAGGGCGTTCTGCTTATGGGTGCAGTTACCTCAGGGACACTTGACCCGTCTCTGGTGGGTTACAATTCTTATTCTAACACTTACACTCCCTATAATATCGGCAAGGAACTGGCATTTTACTGGAAAGCAGGATATGATAAAAAGATAAATGATGATCTCCGGATCAGGGCAACCTTGTCGGGTTATCATGCTTCAAATAACCATTTTGGATCATTGTATGAAGGTGACAGAACAGGATCGCGCTATTATCTGGTAATGAACCTTGAAACCAATAGTCCTGATGATGTGGATCCTTCAAAAAATCATTTGTCGGGCAACTGGGGCCCTGGTTTTACGGACAGGGATAACTCTTATATGCTTAACCTGTTCACTAAATACAGAGGACTAGAGTTTTTCGGGACTTGCGAGACTGTCAGCGGTACGCCCGCATTCGGCGGAGCCAGTTTTAAATATACACAATACGCATTGGAAGGCCTTTTCCACTTCGGGAAAGATGAAAAGTTCTTTGGAGGTGTAAGGTATAATTATGTTAAAAACAACACTGATAATTCAATTAACCGGGTGCAGATCGGCTGCGGCTGGCATCTTATTCCAAATGTCCTTGTCAAAGCTGAATATGTCGATCAGAATTACAGCAATTTTATTATGTACGGAAGTAATGCAGGGTTCAACGGGGTAATGCTGGAATCAACTGTATCATTTTAACGGAACCGCATGATTCAATAATAATATCTGACGGTCATATTAATGAGAAAACTGTTATTGATATTAACTCTTTGCTTACCGGAGCTTGCCGGTTTCAGCCTGGCTGATGGATTGAAACCGAGGGTAACAAATATTTCCTCGGGGTTTATAGGTATAACTGTATTGTCGAATATCGACAGGCAGTTTTTTCAATATAATCTTAAGCATCAGTGTCTGCCAATCGCCAAAGAACCAGAAAGTCAAAATGCTGCCGGCACCTCTGTATCCAGCATCATTATCCCGGTAGAAGAGTTTAAATGCACTAATGAATTTGTTTATAAAGACTTCCTGAAATTGCTGAAGGCTGAACAGTATCCATATCTTGAAATTGATATACCGTATAATTCAGGCATTAAATACTATACGAACAATCCTTTGATACTGAGAGGTGTAACCATCACAGTTGCAGGCGTATCAAACCAGTATGATATAAACTGTAAAATTGATAAAGGTGATAATGAAAATCAAATCCTTGATGGGACTGCCAGAATAAAACTTACTGATCTTGACATCGTTCCTCCTGTCAAGTTTTTTGGGCTAGTGAAAGTTAAAAATGAAATTATTATTAATTTTCAGTTCTGTATAAAATCGACATAACTGAGTGTGCAATTGTGCAGGTCAGAATTGCTACCGGTGACCGGAGCTTAGTTCTTAACGCAACGTACAGACAAGCCAAATTGCTTATATTGTTCAATATCTGTTACACCGTTCTGGTTGTAATACATCTCGCGGTTATAGGCATCGCGGGTATCAATATCACTCTGGGTGAAACTCCACCAGGATCCCTCCTCCCGGATTCCCCAGAAGAGACCATAAATAGTGCGTTCTCCGCCCGGGAGCGCTCTGAAGCCATATTGGTCAGTGGCAGTAATAGTATCCAGGTATGACCAGTGAGCATTTCCTGCTTGTTTCAGTATCTTACCGGCAACCTCAGGAAGCGGTACAGTGTCGCCCCTCAATATCCAGTTAATGCTGTCTCCGACGAACCTGGTAAGCTTTGTCCATTCGGCCGTGGATGGGACATGCCAGCCAACAGGGCAAAGCTTGCCGGTATTAACCGCGTACCAGTTATATAATGCCCCGTAAGCTTCCTTGTTGACACGTTTGTCGTTGTTATACCAGCAATAACCGGGGGTCTCCAGTTTTTGCCATGCAGCACTGTTTTTTACAAGAGGTATTGGTGTTCCATCGCTGAATTTGACAGCTTTCAGGTTTTCGGCCATCCATACCTGGCTGCCGATGGCGACAGTTCTGTACTCCTGATCATCCCGCGAATCAACAATATAGTTGCTATTCTCCCGCATATCCGGATCATAGCTGATATTATTCTTTCCGCTGGTAAGAAAATGCAAGCCGACAGCCCCGGCCAAAACAACAATAACAACAATGAGTGCGACGATTAATAGTGATGATCTCTTTTTTGGCTTTTCGGTAGGATTTATTAGTGGTTCCTGAGCTTTTTTTTCGAGCTTTGCTTCTTCCGTATCTGTTTTACTTACGACTTTGAAATCTTTATATTTCAGATACCACTTAATGATAATGTTAAGATTATTAAGAACCGGCTTCACTTGCTCAGGATCGAAATCCTTGGGATGGGCACCATAATTTGCCATGCTGTTCAGGCTGAGCATTGAAGTTCCGATGTACGAAGGGATTTTTTCTTCGCTGTTCAGTTTATCAATGATCCCCTTAAGAGGTTCAGTCTTTCGTGGTCTTTTCAGTTCACATTCACACAGGTCAGTAACAATTACTTCGAGGCATCTTCGCGCATAGAGCATTACAACATTCGGATCATCCGTTTTGATCAACTGCTCTATCTCTTTCATAATATCAGGGAGGTTTCCCTTAAAAGATGAATAAACCTTATTCAGGTCATTTATTTCGCCCGACCAGATTGTCATATTGTTATTTATTTTTTTTGTTAAAATTCGGGCAACAAACATACATTAAAAATGCTTATTGTCATAATCAAACTGATAAATAAAATAATGCGATTATGCAGGAAACAAACTTTCCCTTTGAAGGCGGGAAGGGGGATTTATATGAATGGCATCAAAAGTCAGGCAGCAGAGTGTTAAGGGGAATTTTCTTTGGGATTGAGGTGTCAAATGTATAATTTTGAATTGATGAGCAGCAGATTATGAAGACTGCTGAGGATTGAATATTACTGGACATTTTGATTTCAATGATGAATTAAAACAATTATCAAATGGAAAAAGAAGACATTAAAATAATCGAATTGACCTTCGTAAATGCTTTTCTGCTTAAAGCAAAAGGAGGATTTGTTCTAATCGATACTGGCCTGGCTATGCACTGGGAAAAGCTGGAAAACGAATTACTGGCTGCAGGCTGTTTCCCTGATAAATTAAAACTTGTCATTATAACTCATGGTGATTCTGATCATTCAGGGAATTGCGCAAAGCTTCAGGAAAAGCATAAATGCAAAATAGCAATGCATAAAGATGATTCCCCGATGGTGGAAAACGGTTTTAATCCCAAACGAAGAACAAGAACTCTGTCTGCAAAAATATTTGTCTTGATAAGAAAATTTTCACGAAAAAAAATCACTATTGATAAATTCAAACCTGACATTTTCCTGGAAGATGGACAGCGCCTCAACGAATATGGGTTAAGTGCTATAGTAATTCATATACCTGGTCATACAAAGGGTTCAATCGGAATATTAACCGATGACGGAGATCTGTTTGCAGGAGATATATTTACAAACAGGACCAAACCTGACAGTACCATTTATATTGAAAATGCAGCAGATCTTAAAAACAGCCTCTCCAGGCTGAAGAAGATGAATATCAAGACTGTTTACTGCGGTCATGGCAAGCCGTTTGAGATAGAACAACTGATCCATAAACTTTAGTTCACCCGGTATTTAAAGATGGCATTAGCTGAAAATGATAAAAAAAGACTTGCCGGGCTCAGGGTGATGTTCCGCTCCTTTCGGTACAGAAATTACCGCCTTTTTTTCGGTGGGCAAAGCATTTCGCTGATCGGAACATGGATACAGCGAATTGCCACACCCTGGCTTGTTTATCATCTTACAAACTCTGCATTCATGCTTGGCGTCGTAGGTTTTGCAGGACAGATACCAACCTTCATCATAGCTCCTTTCGCCGGGGTTCTGACCGACCGGTGGAACCGTTATCACATCATGATCGCCACTCAGATTGCGGCGATGATACAGGCTTCGATCCTTTCCCTGCTCTACTTCGGTGGACATATTCATGTCTGGCAGATAGTTCTTCTGAATGTATTTCTTGGCTGTGTCAATGCCTTCGATACACCTGCACGGCAATCATTTGTAATCCAGATGGTGGAAAAAAAGGAAGATCTCGGGAACGCCATTGCTCTCAACTCTTCGATGGTGAATGGCGCCAGACTTGTGGGGCCGTCAGTTGCCGGAGTGATTATTGCACTGACAGGCGAAGGGATATGTTTCATGATCAACGCTATAAGCTATATTTTTGTCATTGCCTCCCTGCTGATGATGAAGGTTGCACCGAGAGAGATAAAGAAGAAAGAGACTCATGTATTTAAAGAGCTGAGAGAAGGGGTCTCCTATGCATTCGGGCTTGCTCCCATCAAATACATAATATTCCTGCTGGCGCTCGTCGGTCTCATAGGCATGTCTTACCAGGTGCTTATGCCTGTTTTTGCAAAAGAGGTCCTGCATGGAGGTTCCCATACATTCGGGTTTCTGATGGGCGCGTCAGGTCTGGGAGCCCTGTCGGGCGCATTGTATCTGGCTTCGAGGAAGAGTGTCGTGGGGCTATGTAATCTGATCCCGCTGGCTTCAGGCATCTTTGGTCTGGGCCTTGTCGCATTTTCCTTCTCGAGATTCCAGCCGCTTTCCATGGTGCTTATGGTATTTGTCGGGATCGGCATGATGATGCAGATGGCATCGAGCAATACTATCCTGCAAACCATTGTAGATGATGATAAGCGGGGCAGGGTCATGAGCTTTTACGCAATGGCATTCATGGGTACGGCTCCTTTTGGAAGCTTCCTGGCAGGGACAATGGCAAAATATATTGGCGCTCCACATACTCTGTTGCTGGGCGGAATAATCTGTATTACAGGCGCATTTCTCTTTGCGCGCAAGCTTCCTGTGATGCGGAAGGTTATCCGGCCGATATATGTAAAGCTGGGCTTTATCCCGGAAGAGGTATCGTCAGGTATTCAGACAGCAACTGAGCTTACGGTGCCACCGGAAGAGTAGAATATTATCCATTCCTGCATATAAGGACGGAGTCAGGCGAAGGGCGAATTGCGCCAGGATCAAGTCGTCACAAACCCCGGGCTTCTGACTTCATTTGCCGTTTCCTGAGCAAATCTCTGACATTCAGGATTATAGAGATAATAAGGGCAGCAAGAAAAGAGTATAGTGTCACTTTATCGACTGTTACAGGATTAAAATTCAATCCTGTAAGCCTGTCAGCCATATATTTCACATATGAATAAGGAAGATCTGTCTTACCAAGCTTTTCAAGGATCTTAAAATGCCAGTCGGTAAGCGGACAATAACCCAATACTCCGACTATCATACCGAGGAAGAGCCAGGATGAACCGGTAAGCAGGAGGAGTATCAGGTTTAATCTTC
>Ga0187886_1004135_pt1 | contig 10531 bp, 6 predicted proteins | sample June2016WEW_20_1_FD_133001 | JGI IMG/M metagenome (GOLD analysis project Ga0187886, IMG submission 133001) | Peatland microbial communities from SPRUCE experiment site at the Marcell Experimental Forest, Minnesota, USA - June2016WEW_20_150 | ecosystem: Environmental > Terrestrial > Soil >... | reverse complement strand
CGGTTTAATTCTTTCCATGTCTGGTTCAAAATCTAACATGCCGGATCCGGCTGCAAGAAAAGCTTCTTCGACAAAACGAATTGAGTTAACCATGTAAACTCTTTCTTCTTGAGAATAGTACGGCGCTTTCCCTTTCAGTAAACGTAGATTTGCATCCGCACCGACTGCTACGTACAGTTTTCCGTATTGTGCGGCGGTTTTGAAAAATGCAACGTGACCACCATGCATCAAATCGTAACTGCCGCTCACAAGTACTTTTTTACCTTTCATCAGAACAATCCCGCTTTTAAAATTCATTGAAAACAACTTTTTTAGAATCTTTCCCTTTATTCTCAATCATTTGATCTTTTATCCAATCATAGGTTTTCTTTAGACCTTCCTTCAACGAAATAGACGGTTCCCAGCCGAGATATTTTTTTATCAAAGTATTATCGCTGTTTCTTCCACGCACACCTTTCGGCGCGGTTGGATCATATTTTCTTTCGAGTTTGTGCTTTGCTATTTCTTCAACATAATCAACAAGTTGGTTGATAGAGACCATTTCTGCGCTGCCGAGATTTATCGGTTCTTGAATGTTGCTGTACATAATATCAAGAATCCCTTTTACACAATCGTCAAGGTACATGAAACTTCTTGTTTGACGGCCGTCACCCCAAATAACAATATCTTTTTTGCCGTACATCTCTGCTTCAATAACTTTTCGGCAAATTGCAGCCGGAGCTTTTTCACGTCCGCCGTCGTAAGTTCCGAAAGGTCCATAAACATTGTGGAATCGTGCAACGCGGGTTGTTAGATCATAATCTTCTGTGAAGTGACGGCACATTCTTTCGCTGAAAAGTTTTTCCCAGCCGTAACCGTCTTCGGCAAGAGCCGGATATGCGTCGGTTTCTTTCAGACCGGGATTATTTACATCGGTTTGCTTTTCACCGTTGTAAACACATGCTGAAGATGCGTAAAAATATCTTTGTATCCCTATATCACGAGCGGCCATCAGCAGGTGTGTGTTGATAAGAACGCTTAACATACAATCCGCTTTATGTGTTTCGATAAATCCCATACCTCCCATGTCTGCCGCAAGATTGAAAACCTCTTCATATCCGTTAAGTGCTTGGTAACAATTTCCCTTTTTCTTTAAATCCAGCACAAAATTTTCTACACCGGGAGTAATTTGATACCATCTTGTGAGAGATTTTATATCAACCGCACGAACCTGGTAACCCATTGCTTTCAATGCTTTCGTTAAATGTCCGCCGATAAATCCACCGGCACCCGCAACAACTATTTTTTTCATATTCGATTAACCCTTTCTCCATTGAAGGTAATTATATTTGATCTAAATTCAATTTGACTTTTTAGGGAACAAAGAATGGTTTTCCCTTAATACAGTATCTATTATAATTTAATGTACTCCTTGTGGAATTGAACTTGTCATTTCATTAACAAGAATTTCCATGTTCTCGATCGGCAGTTAATGACTTCGCCCATAAAATAGGGGCTCATCCTCCTTAACCTATCTTTACGAGGTTACCTGTGCGTTCAAGCGTAGATTGCAACCTAACCATTTGCGTTGTATCCTTTCAGATTACATTGTCGAATCGTTTAGCGCCAGACCGTTTCCAGTCTGCCGCCAACTCCTCACCACATGGTGCTCTGAGTATCACCACAGTCAGAACTTAGAGCAAAGCGCCCTGGCTCTTCACCCGACCAGATCAGGAACAGTTTACCTTGGCACTCACCTTATTAAAATAAATTTCTTTGTAGCCGAATAATTATTTGCTGTTAATTTGTAATAGTATACACCGCTTGATAATTGTTTTGCATTAAACATCACTATATATGTACCAGCAGTTCTTTCACTGTTTTCTATAGTTTCAATTTCTCTGCCAGTAACATCATAAACTTTAATTATAACTCTGGAATTAGTTGGAATTGAATAACTAATGTTTGTAGTAGGGTTGAATGGATTGGGATAATTTTGATAAAGTTGGAAATACTCCAGACCATTCTCACGATTTGCAACACTTGTGACTGTTGGTTTTATCTCTATCAACTCAATACCAGTTCCATTGACAGGATTAAGGTTTCTTGAATATTTTTTTTCGGTCGCATTATTCCAATGTTCATGAACTCCAAGGCTATAAATATGGACGCCAGTACTATCCGGATCATATTTAATGCCAGCCGGCCAGTTCGTTGAATCCGCTGCCTGATGCAGGTAATCATCGAGACCCCGCATTTGCACAAATGCATTATGTCCTAATGCGTTTGCGCGGGCGGTTGTGAATTCCGACCGTAAGAAATCATACCCGACAGATTCAATAGCGACATTGTCGAGAGAAGCGAAAACAGATGATGAATATGTATTATTGAATGGTGCCATCTGGAATTTTAGCGGTTTGTCCTGCTCATAATCGGTACCCCATAAAGCATCCATCAAGAAAATAAGATTTTTCTTTCTTAGAAGAGAATGCGTCATCAAATCTACCTGGACTCTGTATAATCCATATCCAAGACGGGAGGTGTCGTTTTCCATTTCGATTGGACATGGCAGGCCCAAATGAAGATGTGCTGCGCTTGAACGCGTTTGAGAGCCAAAATGATTCTTTGCAAACAATGTCATGCCAGCCCGCATATGTCCCTTTAATTGGGGAATATTGATCATATATTCCGCATCTTCAAAAATGGTATACAGTGAATCATGGTAGACTTTCGTAGTATCAATATTCTTCAAAGAATACATAATATTCGGATGTAAAACGGTTCCTCGATCAGAATAATAAATCAATGCTGTTTTACTTGCTTTCACTTGTTCTCTGCCTAAATTAGCGTAATTATCTATACCTAAATAATGAACGTTGGGATATTTAGGGTGCCATTGCTCATACCATTCCTTGTAGATATTTCTTATCGGATCACCAATGTAAATATCGCTTTGTGCAACGTGGACAACATCGACAAGCTGGTGTAACACTGAAAGTACTATTGCTGGAGTTGTTTCAGACATACCGTACCAGCTGCCATTTACTTTTGACAGATCGGTTGGATTGAAATTCCCACCCCAGCCGCTACATTCATTTATCTTTATGAATATTTTTTCTCCAGCGACATAATTAACAGTTCCTTTTCCTCGCGCTGCATTATTATATTGAAATAATGCCTTCCATCCAGCGCTATCACTTTTTTGACCGGTCAGGCTATCAATCGCTGTCGAGACCATGCTGTCAATTGTCGATTGATTATTATTTTCAGCCATCCACCAGGCATGATTCAGTAAACTAGGATTGCAGTTCTGATTTACTGCATTCGGATTGTGGACCCACACAACTCTTCCCGGGAAAATCCCTTTTGCCACACCAATTGGCTCATTCGGATTAACGGTCGCATTAACAGTTAACTCAACTTCCTTTTGAAGTATATTAGTATCGAATAGTAAAAAACCACTTACTCCGAATACCATAAAAGCACCGAGAAAGAATACCGGATAATAGCGCAAGGGTTTCTTCGATCTAAAAAAGGCTACAGCAGATAATGCCAACATCGCTAAGTAACCTATAAATCCAGAAGCGATTGGCATCGCTGTTCTTACACACGGATATGATAACCGGCTGGGTTTAGGAATTACCCGAATGAATATCCACACCATCGCAGCTAATCCTATTATAGGAAATAGAAGTTTGTAAAATCCTCCGGGTAAAGTAATTTTTCTTATTCTTCCTGTTTTAGGGCAAACCTTGATGAATTTCTGAAAATAAGTTTTCATGATTACTCCATAATTTAATTGAATTGTTAATTTATTAATTCCAATCGTCAGTTCTAAATGGTGATGCAGGTAATCCTTCTATGTTATACAAATTCACACCTTCGGGATTATTAGACCATGCATATCTAACTGCAACTGGTGATGTTACTTTATCACTCCAAACAACTATAGTATTATTTACTATCTTAGTTTCAGCCGGGAAAAATTCATCATCTATTCCGCATATTTCAAAACAATTCAACTTATCGCCATTTTTAGCAACCAAACCACTTCCCACATTAGTGAAAGTTAGGATTATTTTGTTGTCTTCTATTTTCATCGATTTATAAATTGGTCCCGAATACACAATATTTTTTTCACCATAAGCAACTTTTTCAGCAGCAAGCGCCAAACGATAACCAACATCTTTTTTATCTTTTGGATGAATATCATTCCACTCGCCAATATCAACCGTAACAGCCATTCCCGTGTTTGGTATTGATAGAGCTTTCAGTTGGCTTTCACGGAGGTAAGCCCAATCATATTTTGTGTCCTCAACATTCACTTCTACAAAGTTTGGAAGCTGCACAAACAAAAAAGGAAAACTTCCTTGATGCCAGTTCTGTCTCCAATCTTTTATCAGTAATTTAAAAAGATCATAATGTTCAAAAGCTCTGCTTGTATTTGATTCACCCTGATACCACACAACACCTTTAATTCTATAATTGAGCATAGGTGCGATCCCACTGTTGAATAATCCCGTTGGAATTTTTCCCGTGAACAAACGGTCTTCCAAAGGTTCTGCAATTGCTCCAAGTTTGTATTTCCATTCACCTTCAAGATTTATTTTGTTATCACCTGCTAATATATCATATTTTTTGCTGGGTACAAATCCGCCGTGACGTATATAGTTCATAACGCGAACAACTATTGTGTTTGTACCTTCTTTCAATAAATCCTCCGGAATTTTGTAAGTTCTTTCCGCATATTGAGAACCGATAGATCCAACAAACTTGCCGTTAATAAAAACGGTATCGCAGTCAACAATTCTACCTAATTTTATAATTGCCGGCTTTCCGACCATATCGGAAGGAATGTTGATTTCTTTTCTGAACCATACTACTCCATTTACAGGACCAAGTTTCGTATCAGCCCAATAGCCGGGAACATATGTTTTTCCCCAGTCTGAGGTATTAAGTTTCGGATCGAACCATGTTTGCGTCGGATTTTTATAACCTTCATCATTTTGCTTTAACAGTTTATTCCAGTTTCCAACTCTTTCATTATCCTGTTTATTGATTCGTTCCATATATCCCGGATCTTTAAATCTCTGTAGTTCCTCATAGTACATGGGAAATGATTTTATCGATTCTTCGCTAATCCATGCTTCGGCTGAAGAGCCACCCAATGAAACGTTAATCAGTCCTATCGGCACCTTATATTTTTCATAAAGATACTTTGCAAAAAAGTAGCCCACTGCTGTTAAGCTGTGTACATTTTTAGAATCAGCATGCTGCCAACTTCCGAATCTGTAATCTTTTTCCCGGTTTTTAAAATTAGTCCCCGGGAAAGTGAAAAACTGTCTTATGAATGGATTATCCATATGATCAATTTCATCTTTGTAAAGATTATTCACACTACCCAATGAGAATCCCATGTTTGATTGCCCGGAACATACCCATACATCACCAACTACAATGTCATTAATTGTGATCGAGTTGCTTGCATTAATTTGCATAATATACGGTCCGCCAGCTTTCAAATTCGAAAGCTTTACTTCCCATTCGCCGTTCTTATTCGCAATTGTATTGTATGTTGCATCAATAAAATGAATAGTTATCTTTTCGCCATCCGAAGCCCAGCCCCAGACTTTTACATTTGCATCACGTTGTAATACCATCCCATCACTTACAAGTTTTGGCAATTTTACTTCTGCTGATAAAGAAGTTATAAGGAAATAACTCATTATCACAATTAGTTTAAATAAGTTAGAACGAGTATTCATTACTTTGATTCTCCTGTTAGTTTGCTGCTATAACAATCAACAAACTTTTTTTATATTTAATTTTTTGTTTCATTTGCTACCTATATATACGATTTGTTGTTCACGCAATCTTTTGCCGCCATTAAGATATGCGTATTTATCAACACACTAAACATGCATGCCGCTTTATGGGTTTCAATGAACCCCATACCACCCATATCCGCAGCAAGATTGAAGACCTCGTTGTACCCCGTTCACTGCCTGGTAGCAATTCTTTTCTATGCGCAAGTCAAGGATCAAGTTTTCGACACCGGGGACAATTTGATACCATTTGTTCATTGGCTTAATGTCAACAGCACGAACAGTGTGTCCTAAAGAACTTAAGGTTTTTATCAAATGGCCACCAATAAATCCACCAGTTTCAGCAATAACGATTTTTTAATATTCAATTATTAATTTTTATGTTTAAGGAATTAAATCCGATGTGAAATAGAATTCGATGTTTTAGGGAGTAAAGAATGGTTTTCCCTTAATACAGTATCCAGTATAATATGATGCACTCCTCTAGGAATTGTACTTGTCATTTCATCAACAAGAACTTCCATTGCTTTTCGTCCCAGCACTTCCGGAGAACTATCGATAATTGTAAGTGTCGGGGAGAGTAGTTCGGCAAACTCTCTATGTCCTAGCGCTATTACACCAATGTCATCAGGGATCTTCAGGCCAGCTTCTTTGATTGCATTATAGGCACCCTGAGCTATTCTATCATTTGACGCGAAGATAACTTCAGGAAGTCGATCGCGTTCTAACAACTTTCGACATCCATTGTATCCCGAGGTTTTATCAAATCCTCCGCAAATGATCCAATCTTCTTCTATTGGAATGTCGTATTTCTTTAGCGTTTCTAAATACCCTGCATGTCGTTCACGTCCGATTTCTATTTTTAGACTGCCCGCTAAATGAGCAATGTTTTTATAACCGCACTTGATAGCATATTCAACTAGCTCGGATGATGCCATTCTGTCATCTATGCCGATACTACTGAATCCAATTCCCTGAATCGCGCGATCAAAGAAGACTATGGGCACATTCCTTTTTTTCACTGTTTCATAGATAGCAATATCAATGGTATCTTTAGATACTGCTATCAATAGACCATCAACTCGGTGCGCAAGCAATGTGATAATATTTTCCTTTTCGATATCGGCACTCTCGCGAGAAACTGTGAGCATTACATGATACCCGTGCTTTGCAGCAGCGTCCATTATTCCGTCAATCGCAAAGGAGAAAAAAGAGTTGGATATATCGGGAACAACTACACCAATAGTGTTCGTCTCGTTACGATGTAGATTTCGCGCAGTATGGTCGGGAATGTATCCCATTTCTTGAGCAATTTGTTTGACATTCTCCCGCATTTTAAGAGAAATATCTGAACTATCACTCAATGCCTTTGAAATGGTGATTCTTGTGACTCCCAATTTATCGGCAATGTCTTTTTGAGTTATATGTTGCAATTTCTATGTCTAAGGATTATTTACACGAGTAATATGGTCACTTACTCGAGTAAGTTATTATATTTGTTTTTGAATGTCAAGCATAAAATTATACCTTGCTATAGGAGGGAAAAAAATCAAAGATTTTTTGAAATGAGTATCAAGAGAAGCAAAGGATTTTTGAGATATTATGTGTAACTGCTATCTAGGCGCAGAAAAAATTTATTAATAAAATCCTCATGGATTTTTTGTTCTTGATAGGATTAGGAAAGATAAGATGATTTTTATGCTTTTAAATCTGCTACAAGGTGCCTTATGGTTCTCAAAGTTAATGCTCAATAGAAATGACAGGTAATTTGACTCATCAGAAATGTCAGGGTGAAATACAGATCGTCCTCAAAACTGCAGTAGTTGTCAAACACGGTTGGGGGCACGATAATATTGTAGATTTAAGATTGAAGATTGAAGAATTGTAATTGCATAATAAAATTCTTGTGTATTTTAGTTAAAGGGAACAGTATCCGATATATGAACTATCTTTAATGAAAATATTTTCTTCCATAGGTGTTTTTTTGTAAAGTACCAATTGCTTGGCATGAAATTGTGTTTAATGGTCGATAGTAGGAACAGTAAAAAACTTCAGTGCTGCGTCCATATCACACGTTACAGACCTACACTGCTAAACGAGACGTTAAATACGCTATAGACCCGGCCATTACTTAGTACACGATGTTATAGCCAGTACTTTTTTGCCCATTTAAGCAATCTTTAAAATATTTTTCTTGAACATCAGAAGGGCAATGAAATTCAAAAAAGTTCCAGTACCAATTAAAACAAAAACTCTTGATAAAAATGTAATATCTGTCAATGGAAGATGCTTCCAAAAGATGTCATAAATCCCCTGAATCCCCCAATAATTAACTGTAAAGACAGAAATCTTTTGCATAATTTCCGGCATTGCAAATAAAGGAATCATACTACCTCCGATGGCACTCATAACAAGTACAATTATGGTTGAATATCCCTGCACCTGTTGGCGTGTTTTAGCAAATGAGGCAAGAACTATACCAAAACCGGAACAGGCAAAGGCTATTATAAAAATCATAAGTATAAGAGAAGGGAGATGATGTATAATGTCCAAGCCAAAAAACAGCCAGGCGTAAATAAACATGATTGACAATTGAATAATGGAAATGATATTAGCAAATACCAATTTCCCAAAAAGGATATAGTTAGGAGGTATGGGTGAGCAAAGTAACTTCTTCAACATACCTTCCTGCTTTTCATCCAAAAAACTTCCACCTATTCCAGCTACTGAAAATAATAGCATCATTACTGATGTACCTGCCACCGAGTGAACAAGACTCACTAAATGATTTTCTTCAGAATTGTTCATTTTCCCGAAAACAAAAGCAAACAGGGTAATAAATATTATGGGCAATACAAAAGTAAGCATCATGTCTTGCCTATTATTGAAGAATAATTTCAGATCTTTCTTAACTAGTTTTATCATTTGTCTCTCAGTTGTTTTCCGGTTAAACTTAAGAATATGGTTTCAAGGTTTGTCTTTCGGATATCAATATGACTGATGTCAAGACCGACTTCACTGCACTTTAGTATTATTTTCGATAAAGCAACCTGAATATTCATGGAATAAAAATGAATTGTGCCATCGAAACGCTGGAGATCTTTCCAATCATTTGCGATTATATTGAAGCGCTCATCTGAAAGATTAGTAAAAGAAATCACAACGGTTTCTTTCATCGAACCCAATGTCTTTAATTCATCCAATGTTCCCTGCGCAATGATTTCTCCGTTGTCAATAATTCCGATACGATTACACAAACGCTCAGCTTCTTCCATATAATGGGTGGTATAAACAATTGTCATTCCCTCTTTATGCAGCTTTTCCACTACTTCGAATATTAAATTCCGGCTTTGAGGGTCAATACCAACAGTAGGTTCATCCATAAATAAAATTTTAGGCCTATGAAGCAATGCAGAAGCGATATTTATCCTGCGTTTCATTCCACCTGAATAGGTTTTCACCTTGTCATTCTTCCTGTCTGCCAATCCGAGCAGGTTTACTATTTCATCAATTCGAACTCTTAATTCCAGTTTCGGAACATTATATAAGCCTCCCCAAAAGAGTAAGTTATCATATGCCGAGAGTTCATTATAAAATGCTATTTCCTGTGTAACGACGCCAATGTTCTTCTTACATTCCAAGGGATTCTTCTTCAAATCATATCCGGCAATTCTCACTTTTCCATCATTTGGTTCTACTATTGTACTCATGATGGAGATCGTAGTTGTTTTACCTGCACCATTGGGACCCAAAAGTCCATAACATTCACCTTGCTGAATTTTGAATGAAATACCTTTCAACGCCTCAATGGTATCGAATGTTTTTCTTAGGTTTGATACATTAATCATGTGGTCTCTTTTTTATTATTTATCTTTTACAATTCTGAAGCTATCGCCTGTACCTTTATTACCCGGAGGCGTACCACCCCCACGATAAGCTGAGCGACATCTCCATGCCGGATCGTACCAGCCACCGCCGCGATCTACTTTTAGACTTCCCTTTTCAGGTCCTTTCGGATTTATCTTTTTATTTTCGTTGTACTCGCCATACCAGTCGTTCGTCCATTGCCAGATATTACCGTGCATATCATATAATCCAAAAGCATTTGGGGGGAAACTTCCAACAGGTAACGGACTATTTCTGTTTTTACTTTTTTCACAGTTTGTGTAAGGTTCGTTGCCATTAATATTGGCTTGTTCAGATGTAAGACAATCACCAGTATAAAAAGGTGTAGTTGTATTTGCACGTGCTGCATATTCCCATTCAGCTTCTGTAGGCAACCGGCAACACATCCATTCGGCAAATGCATTGGCATCGTACCAGGTTACTTGTGATACCGGCATATTACCCCGTTTAAATCCAAAGGGTTTTACTCTGCCTGTTGCTTCACAAAATGCATCAAATTGCTCAAAGGTTATACAATATTTGCTCATTTTAAAGGAACTTAATGTGACTTTGTGTTGTAATTCATCTTTTTTTCTTCCCTGCTCGCTAATAGGGCTTCCCATCATAAATGTACCTCCCGGTATATCAACAAATTCAATAATGGGTTTATTTATTGAGGAATCTTTGGTTTTAGTGTCATTTTCAGTATTTATGATAACAGGTTCAAATTTCTTTGTAAATTGAATTTGAGGCGTATTATCGTAGATTTTTTGTAATTTCGAAATGTTATCAACATCAATGGACTTCATTAATTCACTGATTCTGTTCAGGATTTCAACTTG
>Ga0187886_1004134_pt1 | contig 10532 bp, 11 predicted proteins | sample June2016WEW_20_1_FD_133001 | JGI IMG/M metagenome (GOLD analysis project Ga0187886, IMG submission 133001) | Peatland microbial communities from SPRUCE experiment site at the Marcell Experimental Forest, Minnesota, USA - June2016WEW_20_150 | ecosystem: Environmental > Terrestrial > Soil >... | reverse complement strand
GCGCGGCACGCAGGTCGCGGATGACGCCCCCCAGCGTCTTGCCGTGCTGGGCGAGAAATGCGGAGGACACGTTGGGAACGTTTTCCTCCTTGGAGGAAAGAATCTGGTGGGCGGAGAGAGGGAAGTTCTCGACCAAGTTTGTCCGCAGGTAGAAGACCTTCTCCGAGGTGTAGGCGTAGGCGACCAGGGGCCGAGCGAGATCGAGGTCCTCCAGCGTGAGGTCAAGAACCTGGTTGCTGAGAGTCATTGCCTGCAAGCGCGCCTTGGCGTCATTCTTGTGGCTCTCAACCCAGCGGTAAACCTGATATCCGCGCGCTTTCGTCCCGTCTGTGCCCTCCGCGCGGATGACGAATACGCGGCGTCCGTCGCGGGTTTGATAGGTGTAGCGGACATAGACCCAGTCGTCGGAATGAAACCGCGTCTTGGGGTAGTCCATGAGTCCGTAGGAACTCGTTGACTTTCCCGTGCCGGTGGGCGCGATGTAGAGGACGCCTTTGCCGTTCTTCTCAATGCAGGCTCCGTGGATGGAGTGAATCCCATACTCGGCGGCAAGGATGCGTCCTACGGCTCCCAGGACCCAGCTCTTGAGCTGGCCATAGTAGGAGGTGTTGAAGAAGGCGATGGTGTTCTTGTCGTGGCTGTAATAGGCCGCCTCCTGCTCGCCTCTCACACCATGCACCGCGTAGACATGGACGCTCGGCTCGCCGGGAGGCACCTGGCCTGTGGTGCGTTGCCATTCGTTCAGACTGAACCAGTTGTCCTTCCAAAAATCGAAAAGATGGTCGCTATTGGTCGTGGCGCGCACGCGGATGCCGTGAATCATCACGTCGTGCTGATAGACGGGCTGCTTACCATCCATGGCGTTCAAATGGCCGTGCGCGCTGGAGATGAGCCGGTCGAGCAAGCCCGGAGTGGCATCAACCGTCTTGTTATGGACGGCCGTTCTCCCCTTGGTTCGCGTGATGGTGTTGGATACCCCCACGGGTGAACCGGCCCACTCGGTGAGATCCGGGGTGGGCGAGGCGGGAAACGAGTACAGTACATCATCGGGCATGCAAGCTGCTCCTTCAAGGAACCTGGGTCACACCGATTCATTTTAAGAATAGCGGCGAGGCAGTGGAAAATCAAAGGCGCGACTGAAGGAAAGCAGTCAATTTGTCATAGGAAATTTTTATGGTTCACCCAAATCATTTTGATGCAACGGATTGCATCAAGGACGGTGCCCGACGTTCACAAGACGGACTTTTCCTTTCCTTGCCGGACCATTCCCCGGTGGCCCAGACTCCTAGCCACATGGTACGATATCGGTCCATCAATGATAAGCCAGGGGTGCCATGAAGGTTGCGATCACAGGGGCAGCAGGACTCTTCGGTTACGGGCTGGTCCAGGTTTTCAAGACGCGTCATGAAGTTTTTCCTCTCACTCGCGCGGAGGCAGACATTACCAGGCCTGATGAAGTCCGCGCGGCGTTGGGGCGGTTCAGGCCTGACGTGGTGGTCCATCCCGCCGGCATCCCAGATCTCGACATTTGCGAGACTGATCCGGCGCTGGGATTCCTCGTGAATTACGAAGGCACTCGCAACGTGGTCGAGGCGGCGCGCGTAGTCGGCGCGGGAGTCGCTTACATTTCAACCGACGCAGTGTTCGATGGTGAAAAACACGAACCTTACGTGGAGAACGATCCGACGCTTCCACGAACGGTCTATGGCAGGAGCAAGCTGCGCGGCGAGGAGGCAGTCAAGACGTTGCCGGCACACTGGATCTTCCGCGTCTCGGTGCTGTTTGGTCCCGGGAAGACGAATTTTGTTGAGAAGGGTTTACGCAGACTCACTGCCGGCGAGAGCTACGCCGTGGCGGCGGACCAGGTGGGCTCAGCCACGTACACTATTGACGCGGCGAAAAAGATCATGGAGGTGACCGAAGCCCGCCGCTTCGGTCTCTATCATCTTTCCAACCAGGGCGCGTGCAGCCGCTACGAGCTAGCCATAAAGGCCGCGGAACTGGCGGGGCTCGATGCGCGCCGAGTCATCGGCAAGCCTGATGCGGAAATGGGCCGTCGAACGCCGCGCCTGAAATACGCGGTCATGGCCTTGGGTGCTTTGAAAAACACTGGCTTCGCTCTGCCACGCCGGTGGGAAGAGGCGCTTGCCGAATACGTCCACACTTTGGATTTGGTCCGAAGGTAAAGTCTGTTGGGCTACTGGCAAGCGTCGGCAGGAGGAGCGAGCCCGAGGATCGCCCGCAACTTGCCCCAGAGATCGCTGGCGAGACGAGCGCGTGGAATGTGCGGTAACAAGTAGCGTTCGATAATTTCCATGCTTCGCGCGTCGGTGACCTCACCGGTGATGACCAGCACCCGCCCCACGAGACTCGGCCGGATATCTTTGATCTGGGACACAACTTCCTCGGTGCCCAGGTTGGTGCAGCGCAGATCGAGCAGCACCGCATCAAAGTTCTTCCGGCTGATCATGGTAAGCGCTTGCTGGCCGGAATAGGCTACTTCTCCTTCGCATCCCAGACCGGCGAGCAGGACGTAGAGAACGTTCCGAATCGACGGCTCATCCTCGATGATGAGTACCCTACGCATTGAGGGCGCTTTCGCCATAGTGCCGTTCTAATGAAATTCAGGAGCGCAGGAATTTCAGTCCGGTTGGACCAACCTGCCAACCGTCAGGCCGGCCTGCAGACTGTTTAATAACTCCATCCATCGCCAGAAGTCAAGTACTTTCAATAGAGTAGCCATGACCATTATGCGGCCTTGGATGTGGATTCTGGATAGCATACTGGTTCGGTCAACGTGGCTGCCTTCGACAGGCGGGCCCTAACCTAGGGAGGCTATGGGGCTATGCGGCATCCCTCGGAAGTCAGAAATTACTTTTGATGTATTGAAACTAAGGTAATATCTTGAGTTTGAGCCCTCAGAGAATCAGGTCTCTTACCGGGGAAGCTGCGGGAGCCAGAAAAGTGCGATCATGGCCCGGGATAATCTGTCCGCCGAAGGCGAGAATCCGCCCTCGGTCGAGCTCGTAGCGGGTCCGGTGGTACGGAATCATGGTCAGAATATTGTCATCTTGCTGGAGGCTGAGCAATGCATCTCCCGCGATGACGACCGGGTCAGGCCCGCTCTGCACAATCACTGAAACATGCCCCGGCACGTGGCCGGAAGTGAGGCAGATGGCGAGGCCGTCCGGGAGCTGGGCTTGTTCCAGCCAGCGGAATTGTGAGCGCCCGCCGAGTCGCTTGGGGTCCCACCAGCGCAAGGCGAACTTGCGCAGCCAGTTCACGTTTTTCTTTGCTAGGTCGTGGTCCGGAATCTCGGGATAGTACTTGAGGACGAGTTGCTCCCAGTTATGTTCCTGTGCAACGTCCGAGTACATCGAAAGGGACCAGTCGTAGGACTGCTGCGTGGCGTAAATCGTGGCCCCGGGGAAAAGGCAATTGTTCATCACGTGATCGACATGCAGATGCGTATTGATCACGGTCTGGATATCGGAGGGGTGGAGCCCCTTGGCCTTCAATGAGGCGATCAAATGGGAGGCCTCATGGGGGAGGCCGGTATCAACAATGATGTGATGCTTGCCGTTCGACAGAAGCACCGACGAAGCTCCCCGCCAACTGCCGGTCAGCACAACATCAATATTCCAGGATGGTTCAAGCATAAAGAGGTCAACTGATCCTCTCAGGTAATTCTATCAGGAAGAACTGGCATCTGGCGAGAGGGGTTGTGTACGAACTGCCGCCCGATTCGGTATTGCTTTGAACTCACAGATAGACGCGGCCAAGACGAGGATCGTCGTGGGCTACTGGCTGGCTCATCTGGAGGAGGAGGAGCCGCCGAAGATTCGGAGCTCTCCTCTTCGAGTGCCCAGCGGCGAAGACGAAGGAAATCCGCGGCGCGAGCGATGGCCATGGGCCGGCCGACCGGGAATCCGGTTGACAAGTCGTGTCAAATCCGCTAAAAATAGAAGTTTGCAATCTGACAGTGGAAACGGAGAGTGGAGTGGGGACTTACTTTGCCAAGACGCGTCGAGGAAGGATCCGGTGGCGGATTCTTGACGCAGAGGGAAACGTGCTGGGACGGCTGGCGTCGCAGGCGGCGCAGGTTCTGACCGGCAAGACCAGCCCGGATTACACTCCGCATGCCGACCATCGCGACGGCGTCATCATCATCAATGCTGAGAAGATTCGCTTGACGGGCAAGAAGCTCGACGACAAGTTTTATCGGCACTTTACCGGGTATCCCGGCGGGCTGAAGGAAATCTCAGCCCGCAAGTACCTGGCGACCAGGCCCGACCGGCTGGTTCGCGACGCAATTCTGGGTATGCTCCCAAAGACGCGCTTGGGAGACCACGTGGCCGGGCGGCTGAAAGTCTACGCCGGACCGGTTCATCCTCACCAGGCGCAGAACCCGGAGCCCCTATCCCCGAAGCGGTAGTGAACAACCCCGTTTCGCATCTTGAGTTCTAAGGAGTTCGAGTGACGGATTCAGTCCAATTCCGTGCCACCGGCCGGCGCAAGACGTCGGTGGCGCGTGTGATTTTGCGTCCGGGTGAGGGCAAGGTTGTGGTAAACGACCGCCCGGTGGAGCAGTACTTCCTTTCCGAAGCGGTCCGACAGGAGCTTCAGCAGCCACTAGCGGAGACCGAGCAGGCGGGAAAGTTTGATGTCATGATTAATGCCAGCGGAGGGGGCATCCATGGGCAAGCCGGAGCCGCTCGGCTAGGCATCGCTCGCGCGCTCATTATTTTCAATCCCGAGCTGCGTTCACGCCTCAGGCAAGGTGGTTTCCTCACGCGTGATCCCCGCGCCAAGGAACGCAAGAAGTACGGCCAGAAGGGTGCCCGGAAGCGCTTCCAGTTCTCGAAGCGGTAAGAGCTGTGATGAGTGGCGAGTGACGAGCAAGCAAGCTGACCGTTGCCCCCTCGTCACAAGTTACTTGTCACCTGTCACTGTATTGAGGAGGAGTTTTGTCGAACATCACGATGAAGGAATTCTTGGAGGCTGGAGTTCACTTCGGCCACCAGACTCGCCGCTGGAACCCCAAGATGAAGGAGTACATCTACGGGGAGCGGAACGGCATTTACATCATCGACCTCCAGAAGACCCTCAAGCTTTTCAAGGAAGCGGCCAAGTACGTGGCCGACCTTGCCGCGGAGGGCAAAACAATCCTTTTTGTGGGGACCAAGCGCCAGGCGCAGGAGGCGATCGCCGAGGAAGCGGCGCGCTGCGGCATGTACCACGTCAATCACCGCTGGCTCGGCGGACTGCTGACCAACAACGCCACCATTCAGAAGTCCATCCAGCGCCTCAAGGAACTGGACGAGATGAGCCGTGACGGGCGGTACGAGCTGCTGACCAAGAAAGAGGTGCAGCGCCTGGAGCGCGAGCGCAAGCATCTGGAGCAGAACCTGGCCGGCATCAGGGACATGCCGGGATTGCCGGATTGCCTCTTCGTCGTGGACTCGAGCAAGGAAGAGATCGCGGTCATGGAAGCCCGCAAGTTGGGGATTCCGGTGGTGGGGATCGTGGATACGAATTGCGACCCCGACATGGTCGACCGGGTGATTCCCGGCAATGACGACGCGCTGCGGGCGATTCGGCTCTTCACCTCGCGGATTGCCGATGCGGTGCTGGAAGGCAAGGATTCCGCCCTACAAAAGCAGTTGGAGGAAGAGAAGATTGCCGCCGAGCGCGCCGCCGAGGAGCTCGATGCGGCTCGCCAGGCTGCCGCTTTGACCGCCGACGAATTGGGCGGTGCGGAAGGAGTTTTCGCGGAAAGCGTCGAGGCCGGAGCTCCGGTGGACGGCTCCGTCGCGGTCCGGGAGGCCGAAGATTTGGCGGATGGGCGCGTGCGCGTCCCCAAGATCAAGCGCCGGGGCGGGCGGGGCTCGGACGAGGGCAACGGAGAAAGCCCTGTGGCAGGCCGTTCCTAGCAGCGAAAATGCCAAGGATCGCGCGAGGTAGGCGAGCCGAAGTACTGGCGCCTACCTTTTTGTGTGTGGAGGTTCTGAGATCGAATGAGTGTTTCAGCCGAGGTCGTAAAGAAGCTGCGGGAGATGAGTGGCGCTCCCATGATGGAGTGCAAGAAGGCCCTGGAGGAAGTGAGCGGGGACATCGAGCAGGCGTTCACGGTCCTGCGCAAACGCGGGCAAGCGACCGCGGCCAAGAAGGCCAGCCGCCTCGCTTCCGAGGGCAGCGTAGGCTGCTACCTTCACGCCGGGGGTAAGATCGGGGTCATGGTGGAAGTCAATTGCGAATCGGACTTCGTCGCCCGCAACGAGGAGTTTCAGCAGCTCGTGCATGACATCGCCATGCAGATCTGTGCCACCGATCCGCGTTTCGTCCGCAAGGAAGACGTTTCCGAGGACGTGCTGGTGCGCGAACGGGAGGTCTTGCGCTCGCAGGCGGCATCCACGGGCAAGCCGGAAGCAGTGATCAACCGCATTGTGGAGGGCAAGCTCGAAAAGTTCTACGAAGACAACTGCCTCTACGAGCAGCACTTTATTAAGGACTTGACCGGCACCTCCACGGTTCGGGAGCTGATCGCTTCCAAGATCGCGAAGTTCGGCGAGAACATCACGGTCCGGCGCTTTTCTCGCTTCAAGGTTGGCGAGGGATTGAAGACCACGGAAGGCGCTGCGCCAGCGTAAGTCAACCACATTCTTTTCAGCCAGGACTTATGAGCGATCCCGCATTTCGCCGCGTTCTCCTCAAATTGAGCGGAGAAGCCCTGATGGGCAATCAGGGCTTTGGGGTTGACCCGTTGGTTGCCGCCCGCATCGCCGAAGAGGTCCACGAAGTCCATACCTTAGGCGTGCAGATTGCCATCGTCATCGGCGGCGGCAACTTCATTCGCGGGGTGGCAGCTTCGGCGAGCGGCATCGACCGCGTCGTCGCCGACCACATGGGGATGCTGGCGACGATCATCAACGGCCTGGCCCTCCAGGATTCTCTCGAGAAACGCGGATCGTTCACCCGTGTCGTCACCGCTATCGAAATGCGCGAAATCGCCGAGCCTTTCATCCGGCGGCGGGCGGTCCGTCATCTGGAGAAAGGGCGCATCGTGATTCTGGCGGGGGGGACCGGCAATCCATACTTTTCCACGGACACTGCCGCGGCGCTGCGGGCCATGGAAATCAAGGCGGAAGTGATCCTGAAGGCGACGAAAGTCGATGGCGTTTACGACGCCGATCCCAAGAAAGTCCCAACGGCCAAACGCTACGAACACATCTCCTACCTGGAGGTCCTTTCCAAGGGACTGGCGGTGATGGATACGACGGCGATCTCGCTTTGCATGGACAACAATCTGCCGATTATCGTTTTCGATTTGAACGTTCCCGGCAACTTGAAACGTGTCATCCTGGGTGAGAAGATCGGTTCCTCAGTGGGCCGCTAAAACTCCAGGAGGGGGCGGTTTCCATGTTTAAAGAAACACTGGCGCAAGCGAAGACCCGGATGGTAAAGGCCCTGGATGATTTCCGTGGGGAACTGGCGGGACTGCGGACGGGACGGGCCTCGACGGCCCTGCTCGACCACATCAAGGTCGAGTATTACGGTACGCCCACGCCTCTGAACCAGGTGGCTACGCTGGGAGTTCCCGAGCCGACGCTCCTGACCGTCCAGCCTTGGGACCCCAGCCTGATCGGCGCCGTTGACAAGGCGATTCGATCATCCGACCTGGGGCTCAATCCCGTGAATGACGGCAAGGTGCTACGCGTGCCCATTCCCCCTCTCACCGAGGAGCGGCGGAAGGAACTCGTCAAGCACCTCCACAAAGTTCTGGAAAACCACCGTACGGCGGTGCGCAATATCCGGCGCGACAGCAACGACGAGCTCAAGAGGCTCCTCAAGGATAAGAAGATGGCCGAGGATGAGGAGAAGAAGGCACTGGAGGATATCCAGAAGCTCACCGACGAATTCATCGGCAAGCTGGAGTCGCAAGCAGGATCGAAGGAGAAAGAAATTCTGGAGATGCGCTGAGTTTTTTCGAGATTCTTTCGCCACTGCTCTTGACACTTTCGCTGAATGCCTGTTATATTCGTAGGGTTTGCACCGGAACAACTGACTGCCCCGCATGTTCGCTCGGGGGTTTGCCGGGTGAGGGGTAAAGGTGCGCTAGGAAATTAGATATGCCGACGTTCAATCAACTCGTAAGGATGGGAAGAAAGAGGCCGAGGTATAAGACCTCCAGCCCGGCTCTGGAAGGTTGTCCGCAGAAGCGGGGAGTCTGCATTCGGGTTTACACCCAGACCCCCAAGAAACCCAATTCGGCGCTGCGCAAGGTTGCGCGTGTGCGCTTGGTCCATGGCGTGGAGGTCACGACTTACATTCCGGGGGTGGGCCACAACCTGCAAGAGCACTCCATCGTGCTCATTCGCGGGGGGCGTGTAAAGGATCTGCCCGGAGTTCGCTATCACGTGATTCGTGGGACGCTGGATTCGGCGGGAGTGAGTGACCGCCGGCAGGGGCGCTCGAAGTACGGTGCCAAGCGGCCCAAGGCGTCCTGAGGGATTTGAGGATTAAGGGAGTTTATGCCGCGTAAGGGGACAGTCGAACGGCGCGAGGTTGCATCGGATCCGATCTACGGCAATCCGCTGGTTGAGAAGTTCATCAACTGCATCATGTACCAGGGTAAGAGGTCCGTGGCGCAGGAGATCGTCTATGACGCGCTGAATACGATCAAGGAGCGCGCCAACGACGATCCGCTGAAGATCTTCAAGAAGGCCGTTGATAATGTAAAGCCGGTCCTGGAAGTGAAAACCCGCCGCGTCGGCGGGGCCAACTACCAGGTCCCGGTGGAAGTGAACCGGAATCGTCAAGCCTCGTTAAGTCTCCGCTGGATTATCGGCTATGCACGCGAGCGGGGCGAGAAATCGATGAAAGAGCGCCTGGCGGCGGAATTGCTCGATGCCGCCAACAATCGCGGCGGGGCGATCAAGAAGCGCGACGAAACGCACCGCATGGCCGAGGCCAACAAGGCTTTTGCCCACTACCGCTGGTAGTTCGTCAACTGACGAATTAGCATTGGTGAGGCGGGAGGTGGATCCCCCCAGGACCACGATCCGCTTCGAGCTCCGTTCCGTCGGAGCTCCTTTGCTCAACAAGCCACAGTGGAACGTGATCTGGGCCGGCGGGACCTGGATCACAAGGGAATTTGTTTCGGTAAGGAATTATGCCGCGTCAGACGCCGCTGGAGAAAACTCGGAATATCGGCATCATGGCCCACATTGATGCTGGGAAGACGACCGCCACGGAGCGGATCCTCTATTACACCGGGATCACGCACAAGCTGGGAGAAGTGCACGAAGGCACGGCGGTGATGGACTGGATGGAGCAGGAGCAGGAGCGCGGCATCACCATCACCTCTGCGGCCACAACGTGTTTCTGGAATGACATCCGCATCAATATCATCGACACGCCGGGCCACGTGGATTTTACGGCGGAAGTTGAAAGGTCGCTCCGGGTTCTTGACGGAGCGATTGCCATTTTAGGGGCGGTCGAGGGCGTCGAGCCGCAGACCGAAGCTGTCTGGCGGCAGGCCGATAAGTATCGCGTTCCGCGCATCGTGTTCGTCAACAAGATGGACCGGGTGGGCGCCGATTTCGAAGGCTGCCTCGAGCAGCTCCGCGCGAAGCTGCATGCCACCCCGGTCGCGGTCCAGTTACCGCTGGGGGCTGAGGACGGGTTCCAGGGCATCATCGATCTCATCGAGGAAAAGGCGTACGTTTACAGGGACGAGACGCTGGGCGCGGATTATGATGTCTCTGAGATTCCGCCCCAATACCTCGAGAAAGCCCACCGCTTCCGCGAGCAGCTGATTGAAACCCTGGGCGAGGTCGACGACCACATCCTCGAGAAATACGTCCACGGCGAGCGCGTTTCGTCCGAAGAGATTCGTTCTGCCCTGCGGCGCGGAACGATAACCCAGAAGATCTTCCCCGTGCTTTGCGGAGCCGCCTTTAAGAACAAGGGGCTTCAGCCGCTGCTCGACGCAGTTGTCCATTACCTTCCTTCGCCGCTTGATATTCTGCCCGCGGAGGGCCAGTCGGCGGACGGCGAGAAGACCCTGACGCGCGCCCCCGACGACGATGCGCCATTTTCCGGGCTTGTCTTCAAGATCATGACGGACCCTTATGTGGGCCAGCTCGCCTTCCTGCGCGTGTACTCCGGTTCGCTCAAAGTCGGCGAGTCAGTTCTCAATGCGCGCAAGGACCGCCGCGAGCGCGTCAGCCGGCTGCTCAAAATGCACGCCAACAAGCGCGAGGAGATCACGGAAGTCTGGGCCGGTGACATCGCGGCCGCGGTGGGTCTCAAGACGGTTTCCACCGGAGATACCATCTCCGACGAGGACGCTCCGATTGTTTTTGAGGCGATGGATTTCCCGGCGCCGGTGATCTCGGTGGCCATCGAGCCCAAGACCAAAGCCGACCAGGACAAGATGGGTATGGCCCTTTCCAAGCTGACGCAGGAGGACCCCACCTTTAAGGTCCATACCGACCCCGACACCGGCCAAACGCTGATTTCCGGCATGG
>Ga0187886_1004132_pt1 | contig 10535 bp, 8 predicted proteins | sample June2016WEW_20_1_FD_133001 | JGI IMG/M metagenome (GOLD analysis project Ga0187886, IMG submission 133001) | Peatland microbial communities from SPRUCE experiment site at the Marcell Experimental Forest, Minnesota, USA - June2016WEW_20_150 | ecosystem: Environmental > Terrestrial > Soil >... | reverse complement strand
CACCTTCGGGTTTATCGCGCCGATTCTGGCCATCATCACGGTGCAGCAGAAAATCACCACGGGCATTCTTTTCATCCTGCTCTTCGCCGTGGGTCATTGTCTGCCGATCATGGCAGCAGGCAGTTCCACCGCGGCGGTCCGCAAGGTGATGGAAAACAGCGCCTGGCAAGGAGTAGGCAACTGGTTTCGGAAAGGGGCCGGATTCATGATCTGCCTATTAGGGGTCTATTTCATCATAAGCGCCTTTTATCAGGACATAATTTTCGGAAGGTGATGTGGGATGGATTAAGAAATGGATCAAACGAGGATGGGTTAGATGCGAGTCCTAAAAGCTTTTTCTATACGCTCTGGGCCACTGCGCCCTGATCCAAACCGCCGGAACTTCCGTGGGGCTGGAAAAGAAAATGATTGAATCAAGAGGGTAAAATAAAGGATTGGCCTGCCTGCGCAAGGCAGGCGGGGTTTTGATTATTCTGATCGGATTATTTCTTCTCTGGGAAACGAATGGGTGAACGCCCGAGGGTAGTATGGAATCCAGAATTGTCATATCATTGAATGCGACGGAAGCAATGGACATAGAACGCATTGCCTTGGACAGGAACAAAGAGGAAGCCTTACGGATGATCGAGAAAGTCATTATGAAGAAAATCAAAGAGGCATCAGCCCCTCATTGAAAACCCGTCTTCGAGCTTCCTGGAGGGGGGCGGAAGGGTTAGAATGGTGGTTGTTGGCCTTGGAGTCTGAAGGCTAAGGTAAAATCGAAATTGCAAAAAAGCCCTCACCGGACAAGGAGCGGTGATAGCGGGCTTGCCAGAAACACTGCTACGATGAGAAGCTATAGGATAACGCATATCCTGCCCTGTCTGGCCGATCCGGACAAGATCAGGGCGATTGTCGAGCTGGATGAGGAGATTCATGAAGCCTTTCCTTATGTCAACGCTATACTCAAAGGCTGCATTTACAACCATCCGGCCATGATCCTGACCTTGAAGAAGGACGGGAAGATGATCACCCTTTACCCGCGAAGGGTTACCGTCGCCAAGGCAACTGATGAAAACGATGTGATGAGAACAATGGAATGGATCCAGAGCCTCCTCCAGGAGGTAGAAGAACGAAAGCGGGAATTGCAACCCGATTTTAGCCGGGGAGTCGAGCTAAAGGCATTGGATATATTTAAACTTCTTCCCGGTACAAATTGCAAGGCCTGTGGTGAGCTTACCTGTTTGGCATTCGCCGTGATGATGCTTTCTGGAGAGATTTCGATTATGCGATGTGCGCCGCTCTTTACGCCGGACTTTAAGGACAAGCGATATGTTTTATTCGAATTGCTAAAATCTGCGGGGCACTATGCTCCCATTTAACCGTAAATTTTCTTAGATTCGGTGAGATGACCGAGAGAAGGCAGCGAGCCCAGAAGGTCGAAAAATAAGAGATGATTAATTTCGATGAATCGAGAGGGTTTTATGAAAAGAGTTCTTTTTATTTGTACAAGAAATGGCTCCCGCAGCCAAATGGCTGAAGCCTTGGTCAACCATGATTTGGGCGGTAAATATGAGGCATTTTCCGCTGGAACTGAGCCATCCACTGTTAACCCCTTGGCGATTGCCGTGATGAAGGAATTGGGCATTGATATTTCTCACCAACGTTCTAAAGGGCTGGATGAATTTGCCGGTCAGGGATTTGATTATGTCATCACTCTTTGCAGCCAGGCTGATGAAGCCTGTCCGGTTTTTTTCGGGGGAACGAAGAAGATCCACATGGGATTTGTAGATCCAACGGCAACGAATGGAAGTGAAAGGATTCAAACCTTTCGAGAGATAAGAGATCAAATCCGGAAGCGGATTGTCGAGTTTTTGTCAACTGAATTTTATTCTAATCGGTCCGGAAAGGAAAGGTAACATGGATTCGGTTATCGGAGAAATTGACAAGAAAGACCCAAGGGGCGGCTGGCGGGGGGAAATTGATCCTAACGGACAGTTGGTCTTCCCTCCGGAGCTAGCCCACCGCTATGGGCTAAAACCGGGATCGAAAGTGCGTATGGAAGAAACGATGGTCGGTTTGCGCATGCGCCAGCCGGTTACCCATCTCGCCAAGGTTTATATTGAGCCCACAAATTGCTGCAATCTGGAATGTCGGATCTGTCTTCGAAATAGCTGGGACGAACCAATGGGGAGGATGAGCCGGCAAACTTTTAAGCGCATTCTGAAAGGATTGCGCGTTGCCTCTCCCGGTCTTTCCGTTTTTTTCGGCGGGTTCGGCGAACCGTTGTCTCATCCGGACATTATCCCCATGATAACCCAGGTTAAGGCTCGTGGAGCCTATGTAGAAATGATCACCAACGGGACCTTGCTTACCCGGGAAATATCCCGGCAGTTAATTCAATCCGGGCTGGATATTCTGTGGGTCTCCATCGACGGGGCGACTCCCGAGAGCTATGCAGACGTCCGTCTAGGCGCCGCCTTGCCAGAGGTGATGGCTAATCTTACAGCCTTTCGGGAAGAGCGGTGGAATGTGCAAAAGGGAACGCCTGAACTCGGATTTGTATTTGTGGCCATGAAACGGAATATTCATGATCTGCCGGCGGTCATGCGGATGGGTTATTATCTGGGAGTGAAGCGTTTTTTGGTTACGAATGTTCTTGCGTACAGCAAGGAGATGAGCAAGGAGATCTTATATGAACGCATTGTGACCAGCGGAACCCTCCGAGGTTCCTTAAAAAGCGCATCCCTCGAATTGCCCAAAATGGATTTGAATAAAGTGACGCGGGAGGCGCTCTATTCGGCCATTCGCAGCGGGCTGTCCACGAGCTATGCCGAAATTCATTTTGATGAAGGGACGGATTTCTGCCCCTTTATTGAAAGCGGCTCCACGGCAATCACCTGGGATGGAAACGTCAGCCCCTGCATGGCTTTGCTCCGCAATCATGTCAGCTATTTTAACGGGCGCGAACGGTTTTCCCGGAGATATATCGTTGGGAATGTCACCGACCGGAACCTGCAGGTCCTCTGGAACGACCCCCATTACCTTGCATTCCGGGAACGCGTCCAGACCTTTGACTTTTCTTTTTGCACCGCATGCGGAGGCTGCGAACTTTCGGAGGCGAACGAGGAGGACTGCTTCGGGAATACCTTCCCGACATGCGGAGGATGCCTTTGGGCTCAGGGGGTAATCCGCTGCCCATGACTTTTTAAAAACGCTTGGAGCATGGGGTATAGCACGGAGAGTTTAGATCTCGGAATACGAAGTGCAAAATGAAGTTACAGGTTTCATGTTGCAAGTCTAAAGTCAAGAATAGAAAGGTGAAAGCCGAAAGCTGATCGCTGAAAGCTAAAGAAACTTTAGCATTTGATTAAATTGATACTGTCATTTCAATTCATTTTGAGGAGACGTACATGGAAGATAAGGTGGCTGTTAAGAAACTTTCTTTTCTTGACCGGTTTTTAACCCTTTGGATCTTTCTGGCCATGTTTGTCGGCGTAGGATGGGGATATCTTTTCCCTGGAGTTGTGAATTTCTGGAACCAGTTCCAAGTGGACACCACCAACATACCGATTGCCATTGGGCTCATCCTGATGATGTATCCGCCACTGGCGAAGGTGAAGTACGAACAACTGGGCCAGGTTTTCCGGAACTACCGGGTTTTGGTCCTCTCCCTGATACAGAACTGGGTCATCGGTCCCATCCTTATGTTCCTTCTGGCGATCTCTTTCCTGGCGGGTTATCAGGAGTATATGGTGGGTCTGATCCTAATTGGTCTGGCCCGCTGCATCGCCATGGTCATCGTCTGGAATGACCTGGCCTCGGGGGACCGGGAATACTGCGCCGGATTGGTCGCCTTTAATTCCATCTTCCAGGTACTATTCTTTTCAATCTACGCCTACATCTTCATCACGATTTTACCCCCTTGGATCGGGCTGAAGGGGATGGCGGTGAAGATCACCATCGGCCAGATTGCTGAAAGCGTGTTCATTTATTTAGGTATTCCCTTCATCGCCGGTGTCCTCTCCCGCTTGATCGGTCTGAAAACCAAAGGGAAAGAATGGTATGAACAAAGATACATTCCCAAGATCAGCCCCATCACTCTGATCGCCCTCCTCTTCACCATCCTGGTCATGTTCTCTCTCAAGGGAGAATTTATTGTCCGGCTTCCGATGGATGTCGTCCGGGTGGCCATTCCTCTGTTCATCTATTTCGTGGTCATGTTCTTCGTCTCCTTTTACCTGTCTATGAAAGCCGGGGCCACTTATGAACAATCCACGACTCTGAGCTTCACTGCCGCCTCTAACAATTTCGAACTGGCCATCGCTGTCGCGGTCGCTGTCTTCGGGATCAACTCCGGCCAGGCTTTTGCTGCGGTCATCGGACCGCTGCTGGAGGTTCCGGTCTTGATCAGCCTGGTCAACGTGGCCCTCTGGTTCAAAAGGAGATTCTTCCCCTATGCCGTGGAAACGCCGACGGGTGTCTGTCATTTAACCTGCGAGCCATGAGAGATTGGTGGTTTTTGGCTTGCTTTTATAAATTGGACGGAATTATGGAAGTGAAATTTAAGTTCTGGCTGGAAAAGGATGGGAAGTGCTGGTTGGGAACAGAAAGGTCGGCCTACTGAAAATGATCCATTAACTGGGATCAATCCAGAAGGCAGCAGAAAATAAGGGACTCGGCGACCTCATCAAGAAGAAGTTTACGGCGGCCTTTAAAAAATAAAGAATTTGGCAGCCAGAATTCAGGAGCCAGAATGGAAGCAAAGTGCAAGATTCAGATCCTTTCTGGATTCTGAATTCTGGCTTCCGAGTTCTGGGGTAAATATATGCGCATACTGGGTAATGAATACAACCGCATGGAATTAGCCGGGGCTTTCGGTGACCTGGGGACCTTCATTCCATTTGTGGCCGCTTACATTACTTTAAATAAAATGGACCCGCTGGGGATTCTAGTCGCCTTTGGGGTTTTCAAGATTTTTGTGGGGCAGTACTTCAAGACACCTTTTCCCGTTCAGCCCATGAAAGCAATTGGCGGCATGGCGATTGCCCATCCAGAAACGATCACCCACGGGATCATCTGGGGTGCGGGGATATTTACGGCAGTTTTTTGGCTGGTTATGGGGCTAACAGGCGCGGTCTCTTGGCTGCATAAAATAACGGCCAAACCCATCGTTCGCGGCATCATGCTGGGTTTGGGCCTCTCCTTTGTGCTGGAAGGCATTGGGATGATGAAGGGACAACCGATTGTAGCCATAATCGCCCTCGCAGGGACTTTCTTCTTATTATCAAAGGAAAAGGTTCCAACCATGCTGATTCTCCTTGCCTTTGGGATGGGGGTGGCCTTGGTGGTGAATCCAGCCCTCTGGCAGGAGATTACACAGATTTCGGTTCGTTTTAGGATGCCAGAGATTTATTTGAACAGGATGAGCTGGCAAGACGTTGTTGCAGGAACTCTTATTCTCGGGTTACCCCAGGCACCTCTGACGTTAGGAAACGCGATTATCGGCACGGCTGCGGAAAATAATGAACTTTTCCCGGATCGTCCGGCCAAGGTAAGAACCATTGCGATTGATCATGGAGTCATGAACATCTTCAGCACGGCCATCGGTGGTATTCCCATTTGCCATGGAGCAGGGGGTATGGCTGGCCATGTCCGCTTTGGAGCCCGCACGGGTGGAGCACTGGTTATCCTGGGGGTGATCATTCTTATTCTTGGACTCTTTTTTAGTGATTCGGTGGCCACGATTTTCAAATTTTTCCCACCCTCGATCCTTGGAGTCATCCTTTTCTTCACAGGATTAGAGTTGGCTTCTATAAATAAAGATATTGGCAGTAAGCGATCGGATTTTTACATCATGCTGGTTACAGCAGGTCTGGCGATGTGGAATATGGGGGTAGCTTACCTCACTGGACTCATTCTGTATTACGGGGTTGAAAAGGGAGTACTGAAGCTTTAGAGGTGTATTCATAACCATCTCGGAAAGGCAGAGTCAGGTTGACCTTTTCCCGTACTTACAAATGCCTGTTTCTATTGCGTAAATCAAAGATCACGATTTTGGATCAATTTTTCCCTTGACAAAATGTTTATTTTTAATTTAAATAGCACATATTGTATTCTCGAGGAGCGGCCAAATAAGCTAACAATCTGAGCCCAAACTCTTCTGGAGGGAACGATGAAAAGGGATTTCCAGAAGGTGCCGATATGATGCCTCCAAGGGATTGTTTTATCCCTTTGGAGGTTTTTTATTTATCCCCAATCTCTATACAACCTTTGGCTTTGCTGCGGGAACATAGAAAGTGATTGAATGGGGATGAGCGAAGGGAAATTTATTAAAGAAAGGAGAGCAGAATTATGGAAATTAGCAGAAGAGGATTTTTGAAATCTAGTGCAGCGGTTCTAGGAGCGGCGGCTGTAAGTGAACAGATTTACTCGTCACTTTCCCAAAAAGGTTCGATAGCCGAGGCCGCGGGGGGCGGTGGGGTCATTTCCGCTGCGGTCGGTTACAGCGTGGACCCGGACCCAGGGAAAGCAGGCAAAGAAGCAGCTGCCATGGCCAAGGAAAAGATCAAGAAGCCGACCTTCGCCATGGTCTTTGCGGATCCACCCCATAAGGATTTTGACAGCATTTTGTCCGCGGTCACCTCTGTGATCGGAAATCAAGTACGCTTGGTGGGGCAGACCACTGGGTATGAGGGAGGTTATTCCATCTGTCCCGCGGGTTGCATCCCCAAGTCGGTAGGCGTCCTCCTGTTGGAATCTCATTACCTTAAAGTTGGAATTGGACTCGGCACGGGTTGCAAGGCGAATGGGCGGGAAGCGGCGAAGAAGGCTACCCTCGATGCCCTCAAGGATCTCAATTACAACCCGGCCAAGGATCTCCAGAAGATAAAACCAGGGCCGGCTTTAGCCAAGCACGCTCCCTACACTGTCATGATGATGGACGATGGGTATGCGGGGGTCGTGGATTACGAGATCTACGGGATTCAGGATGTGATGGGTTGGGCCCCGGTGGTTGGGGGATGTGCGGGGGATGACGGTACCCTCGGAAAATCCCTGCTCTTCTATCGCGGAAAGGTTTATACCGATGCCATCGTCATCACCATTTTCTCCGGCCCCGTCAAGATGGGGTATGGCTGTGGCATCGCCTACAAACCGGTCGCCGGCAAGTCCGGGGTGGTGACTGCCGGTGATGGTTTCCGCCAGATCTATGAGATTAACGGAAAGCCCGCAGGCAAGGTTTGGCTGGAATGGAGCGGAGCACCTGAAGAGCATATCAAGACTAAAGGGATGCCCCCCTACAATCAGTTTAGCCCCATCGGCGTTCAGGAGCACATCTATCCCGAGTGGATCTGGATTAAAGATCCCTTCATGTATATTAAGGAGAAAGATGGCCTGGGCGTGGGAGGTATTGTCCCGATTGGCACCACAGTGCACCTGCTCGAAGCCACGCCGGACACGATCATCGCGGATAACATCAAGAGCCTCAATTATGCTCTGAATTACGAAGGGATCAAGAAGGTGGGGGCCATGATCGGCTTCAACTGCGTGGAGCGCCTGACCCTTCTCCAGACCAAAGAGGGGAAGGTGAGCGAGAACTTTAAAGCGATCATGAACCTGCTCGGGAATCCTCCCGTCATCGGCAATGCCGGGGCCTGGGGTGAACAGATGTTCGCTCCCAGCGGAAACATTGGGGCTCAGAACATGACCCTCTGCTCCCTCCTCATAGGAGACGAATTAGTGAGCTGAAAAAGGCAGATATTCTGTTCCAAACACGTTGATTGCCTCCGACCCCGCCGCTCCCTCGGGGAGGGCGGGGCGATACGGTTCCAGGAGCAATTCCGGAGCCCGCCAACGCGCAAAGGAGGCCTTTGAGGCAAAGGCCTCCTATTTGTTTTCCTCATAGGAGACGAATTAGTGAGCTGAAAAACGGTAGATATTCTGTTCCAAATACGCTGATTGCTTCCGACCCCGCTTTTCCCCCGGGGAGGGCGGGGCGATACGGTTCCGGGAGTAATTCCGGAGCCCGCCAACGCGCAAAGGAGGCCTCTAGGGCAAGGGCCTCCTTTTTTTATTTCCTTCAAGGCCCACGCATGCTTGGAAAGGAGGTGAAGTGTAGAAGAAGAATTGGTGAGGTCAGCAGCTATGAACAACTCTGAGAATGAAAAGGAGGTTTAGGCGTGATAGATCCAAGAGAAAAGCAAAAAAAGGAGACCCCGGAAGAGGAATCGAAACTCGGCCAGAGGATCTTAACTCCCACCCGGCGGGATTTCCTGAAAGGTATCGCTGTCGGGGCAGGAGGGCTGGCCTTGAGCCCCCTTGTGGCCACGAAGACGACCGAGGCCATCGATCTGGATTACTTCCCGATGAAGCAGTACAGTCAGGGGGAGAAAATCCAAGGGGGACGAATCTTCCACGATTATCGGGCTTGTGTGGGGTGTCAGACCTGTGAGATGACCTGCACGATGTTCAACCACAAGGAGGTGAATCCCTCCAAATCGCGGATCAAGATCTACACCTTTCAGCCCACGGTTTTCATCGGGATTGTTTGCGCGCAGTGTATGGATCGGCCCTGTTGTAATGCGTGTCCGGTAGAGCCTGACTCTGAAGGGCACAGGGCGTTGTACGAGAATCCCAAGACCAAGGCGCTGGCGGTGAATGTGGATCGATGCATCAAGTGTGGCAAATGTGTGGAGGCCTGCAAGACCAAGCGTAACGGCAATATCTACATGAATGTGAATGGGAATCCGGATGGGTATTGCACGTTGTGCAATGGGGATCCCCAGTGCGTCAAACAGTGCCCGCAGAATGCGCTGATGAATGTGCCTCGGACCACCGACGGAAGCTATGGAGCCAAGTCGGCCCCTGTTTTGGCTAAGTGGGCGATCAATACGCTATACGGCGGGCCGAAGATGATCATTGATAACTGGAAGTAGACTGAATCCTTCCACATGAAAAAGGAGGTTGAAAGATGCCTGGAGGATATGCTGGCAATGTCTTGGAGGTAGATCTGACCGCGAGGAAGATCACCAAGAAGCCGTTGGATATGAAAGAGGCGCAGATGTTCATCGGGGGAAGGGGTTTGGGTTCGAAATGGTTGTATGATCGCACCAAGCCGGGTGGGAGTCCGTTTGCAGCCGATAACCCGATGTTCTTCATGGCTGGTCCGTTGAATGGGCTTCCCGCACCGTCCACGGCCCGGACAGCCATCGTGACCAAGTCTGCATCCACCTCCCCGAAGTCGAATCCCAAGACGGGGGGGTTATTGCATACGAACTGTGGGGGTCGTTTCACGCCGGAGTTGAAGTTTGCGGGGTACGATGCCGTCATCGTGACCGGGGCGGCATCCAGTCCGGTCTGTCTTGTGATCGAGGATGACAAGGTGGAGCTCCGGCCGGCGACCAGGTATTGGGGGATGGGCAACTACAAGTTGCAGATGACCCTGGATGAGGATTTTGGTCGGCGGTGGCGGAGTGTTTACATTGGGCCAGCCGGCGAACACCTGGTTCGATATGCCAATGTGATGACGGAGATTCATCGGGCCCTTGGCCGGGGTGGGGCCGGGGCGGTCATGGGTTCCAAGAAGCTGAAGTTCATCATCGTGAAGGGGACCAAGTCGCTGGGCATTCAGAATACGGCCGCCTGGAAAAAGGCCAATTTATCCGCCTACAAAAATATGATGACCAGCGGCGGTTTTGGCGATTGGAGACGGTTGGGGACGGCCATGGTCTTGAGCGGGTCCAGTGACTGGGGACAGACAGCCGCTTATAACTTCAAGGAGGGCACCTACGACCATATTGATGGGATGAACGGGGAGACGGCCATCCGAGACCTGTGGGTCGGCAGTGATGCCTGCTTCATGTGCCCTATCGCCTGCCTGCACCGGGGGATAGTGCGATCCGGTAGATTCTCCGGAATGACCCATGATGGGCCCGAATATGAGGGTGTCATGATGGGCGCCAATCTTGGGATTAGAAAGATGGATGAGTGGCAGGCTGCCGTTGCGGCCTCCGACGACTATGGCCTCTGCTACATCTCCATGGGCAATGTCCTGGGCTTCGTGATGGAGTGCATGGAAAAGGGCGTGATCACACCCGCGGACCTGGACGGGATCAACCTGAAATGGGGCAATATCGATGCGATCCTGGCGATCCAGAAGAAGGTGGCCAATGCCCAAGGCTGCGGCAAGCTCCTTGGTCAGAACCTGCGAGCGTTGGTGGCGGCCTGGGGCAAGGGCTGCGGAGATTACGCCATGGAGTGCAAGGGTCAGGGATATGCGGCCTGGAACATCAGGGTCGGAGATACGCACATGAGCTACGCGACTTCGAACCGCGGGGCTGACCACCTCACCAGCGGGTCCATCCCGGGCCAGAACACGCGCTTGATGAACGATTCCCTCGGGATGTGCCTCTTCCCGCAGCTCTCCGGGATCACCCCAGAGGATCTGAAGGATCTGCTCAATGCGGCCACTGGCTACAATCTCAGCATGGACGATTACTGGAAGGCCGCGGAGCGCATTTACACCATGGAGCGCTCCTACAACATCCGAGAGGGCT
>Ga0187886_1004131_pt1 | contig 10537 bp, 8 predicted proteins | sample June2016WEW_20_1_FD_133001 | JGI IMG/M metagenome (GOLD analysis project Ga0187886, IMG submission 133001) | Peatland microbial communities from SPRUCE experiment site at the Marcell Experimental Forest, Minnesota, USA - June2016WEW_20_150 | ecosystem: Environmental > Terrestrial > Soil >... | reverse complement strand
TTTCCGGCGCATCCGTCTCGGCCTCAAAACCGCCGCCGCCGCGCGCCAAACGGGCGGCGTACGACGCACCCGCCACGACCGACGGTTCCTCGATCACCATGGGGACCAGAATCTCTCGATGGTTAATCAGGAAGTTCGTCGCGATCCCCAGCGGAAGCGAATACAGGCCGGCGACGTTTTCTATCATCCGGTCTGCGGTGGCGAGGTCTAGGCCGCCGTTCGTCAATTGCTTGAGATCGGATTCATCCAGAGCAGCGGATCCTCGAATAAAATCTTGCCGCTCATTTACGGTTTTTTTGTGGAATCCGGGAATGCGCGAATTTCCTGCCATGGCTCGACAAGGATAGTTTCCCCCGTCTTGCATTGGCTATCAGAGGAAAAAAGAGCCATTCGGATGCTTAATTTGAGAGGATTTGAGAGGCAGCCCGGGCTCGAACGCGTGTGCTTTTATCGAAAATATGAGGTTTACCAACCAATCAGTTGTAATTTGCCTTTGGAATTAGACCTTCCGGACAATTTCCATATCCCTAAAAATTATCGGATTGTATTTTAGTTTTCGCTTAACGGAATTGATGGACGAGGGGGAGTTGCCGTGTTGCTTAGTCTCCTTGGTTACTTGGGCTCCTTGGTTGCCTTGGGCTCCTTGGTCGCCTTGGGCTCCTTGGTTGCCTTGGGCTCCTTGGTTGCTTTGGGTTCCTTGGTTGCTTTGGGTTCCTTGGTTGCCTTGGGCTCGTTGGTTGCCTTGGGCTCCTTGGTTGCCTTGGGCTCCTTGGTTGCCTTGGGCTCGTTGGTTGCGTCTTTCTCAAGGCCCGGCGGGTTGTTGATAGGGCCCTTACCCAGCTGCAAAGATTGGATCAAACCATCGCTTTGCAGCGAACGATCAATTGCCTGATCCATATTTCCTTGAGCCGAAAGTGCGACCCGGGAACGAAGATCAAGCAAAATATTACCCTGGTTGGATAACCGGGCTTGAATACCCGCCAACAACTCGTTGTCGGCATTGGGCGGCAGATGTTGGATGGCATCGTCCAGCAATTCAAGAGTTCCTTTATATTCGTCCAGCCCCGATGGCAACTCGGTGTCGCGTCCCACTTCCACCAACCGCCGAACTTCCTGAAGGCGTTCATCCGAGTATTGTGCCAGCAAGGATACTTTTCCAACCGCGGTCCAGGTAAAATCCAGACGCGCCCGTTCGAACCCAAGCTTCACGGGGTAAAGGGAGTCGCCCGGAATTGTGCCGGCGGACGCAGCGGCCACTTCTCCGCCAGCCGCAAAAAGGACCGCCACCGCCAGGACGGCGGCCGCCGCGCGGATCCAAATCCAGCGCAGGGATACAGGTTGTACGGGCGCTTGTCGCTTGCGCGCGGCTATGGCGCTTTGCATTCTCTTTCTCAAACGGGCTTCCGAGGCAAGCAGGAATTTCCGGGAGGGGCCGGCGGGTGTCAATTGGTTTTCGATGTCAACGGCCGTTTCCAGAAGGGGTTTGAGATCCTCAACTGCTTCGGGGTGTGACCGCAGGCAATCGGCGATCGTCGCCTTCCCCTCCTGCAGGGACTGCAAGCTGTCGTCGAGAAGCTCGGCTCGGAAATCGCGGCTATTGTTCATTGCTTACCCGCAACTCGCGGCGAATCGATTCCAACGCGCGGTGAAGCAATACTCGCGTCGCCCCTTCCGACTGATCCATCCATCGCGCCACCACGGAGGTTGGCAAAGCCAAAATCACCCTCAAGATGACGACTTCCCGATATTTGGGCGCGATGGCGTCCATGGCCTGCCGAAGGTCATCCAATTGCTCGCTCCGGATTACATGCTCGTCGAGGGGTCGGAGTGAATCAGCAGCTCGTTCAGCCACGGAAAGTCCGGTCTCCGGTTTTTTTCGGCGATAGAAATCGGTCAACATATTTTTCGCCACCCGGTAAAGAAAGGCCGAAAAAGGCCACCCTTGCTCGCGGTAACCGCCAAGGCTTTCAAAGGAACGGAAGAACACATCCTCGGTAAGATCCTCCGCCTCCTGGACGTCTCCCAACCGGACGAATAGATAGCGGTAAATCGCGTTGACATAACGCTGGTACAAACAGCCGAAGGCTTCGGCGTCTCCCGCCTTCGCCTTTGCCACGAGCACCGCATCGTTCAGTTCCGTCAGAGGCTTTTCATCCATGACAACGGAATCCTTGAGGAATTGTTACAGTCCCTCCCGACAAAGGTTACCACAACCATGGATAATCCTGCGTTTAAATGGCATTATTTTCCCTGTTCCTTTCCCGAGGATAATGATCTTACCCGAAGCTGATTCTCATAAACTCGGTATCAACGCTCGGAACGCGCGGTTTTTTCAGCGGATTCGAAACATCCCTCGCAAACGGGGAAGAGGGCTTATTTTGGCGTTATCCTGTAAATCCGCCGGTCCTTCCCACGATCACGTCCGAGCCAGAGGACAGGATAGACTCTCTTTGACCAATCGATCCATCGCATCATGCATGCCGTCCAACTCACGGATAGGATCCCAACGAATCAGGCTGGACAAAGCACACCTCCCTATTCCCCGCGCGGGTTTTGACGGAGATAGAATATCCAGGGATCGTTAATGAAAAATAATATTGTTAACAGAGAAGTGTTAATGGAAAGGAGTCCAATCCGGAGAGAAGGCGGAAAGCGCCTGAGCCGCAACAAGCGGGGGCTAAGAAGGTCCGGATGTTTTTCTGTTTTTATTTCCAAACAGGAGGATGGCGAGAAAGGCGAGAAACGTCGCGGCGAGGCTGGCCAGAACCACCGGCGTCATCGCCGCCGCGCCGGCGCGTTCCATGAGTACGCCCATCAATCCAGGGAGCACCATTCCTCCGATCCCGTCTCCCAGAAGGATGAGGCTGCTGACGCGGGCCGTGAGCCGGAGGGATTGTCCGGCCAGGGTGTAGCCCATCGGCCAGACCGGCGCCATGCAGAACCCCGTACCCGCCGCGGCGATCCACAGGACCGCGGACGATCCCGGCGCCAGTATGAGCAAACCGAGAAAGGCTGCGCAGCCCGCCAAGGCCACCGGAATAATTTGGCGGGGCGAGAACCGGATCGCGGCGGGGATGGAGATCAGCCGTCCGACGGTAAAGACCAGCCAAAAGACCGAGGTCAGATACGCCGCCCGAACGACGTCCGCCAGGTGGAGCGTGATCGCGTAGGTGGAGATCCAACCGCCGAAGGTTAATTCCGCGCTGACGTAGAAGAATAAAAAGAACGCCGCGGAAAGCACGATCGGCGCCGCGCGGAGCGCCGGCATTCCCGCGCTTCCATCCGCGGGTTGCTTCGGAAGCGGAACGGGGGATTGCAGCGTCAGCAGGACGAGCACGCCAATGGTCGCGTCAATACCCGCCAGCAAATGAAAGGCGTCCCGGTACGCGCCGCCGGATGCGATCACCAACCCGAGCAAAAACGGGCTGAGGAACGAACCCAGGCCGTAGAAGAAGTGCAGCGCGTTGAGAAAGGGTCCGGCCTTCTCCCGGTGCGTCCACGTCAGGAGCGTATTGGCGCCGGTGTTGTTCATACCGCTCGTGATCCCCTTGACGGCAGCCAACCCCAGCAGCAGACCGAACCACGGCACGTGCGGCATCAGGAACAGAAGCGCCGCCGAACACAATTGCGCGGCTCCCAATACGATCCGTCCCGGAGCCCAGTCGAATATCCAGCCGCCCAGGAGCGTACCCACAGTGCCGCCCGCCGCGCCGAGGAAGAAGACCATCCCGATCGCGCCCAGCGTGCTTCCGGTTTGGGCGGCAAGCGCGGGCAGCGCCGGGCCGATCACCGCCCAGTCCAAGCCCAGGCTGAACAATAAAAGAAAATACATGGCCGAGCGCCGGATGCCTTGATTCATCGGTTGGTCTCCGTAAAATATAGGTGGTCGAGCCCCGCCCCGGCTCCGCCGTAGCGAGGCCGGGGTAGACCGCCGCTTTTAGCGGCCGTATCGAGACCACACATCAATCGCAGTAATCTCACCTGCCCTAATGGCGGGTGGTCTCGATACGCCCCTATGCGGCTACCCCGGCCCACCCCACCGGGGCGGGCTCGACCACCATCTACCACATCACCCGGGGAACAGCTTAGCGGCAACCTCCGGGGCATAGCGCCGGACCATGTCGCTGGTCAGTCCGTTCTCGCGGCAGATCTCTCCGTAAAATTTCCCGGAGGCCCGCTCGGTCCGATCCTGCGTCTCGGGGTCGAGCGCCCACAGCCCGAATCGCTGGGTCCAACCCCGTTCCCATTCGAAGTTGTCCACCAGGGTCCAGTGATAATACCCGCGCACGGGGGAGCCGGTATTGATCGCCTTCCACGCCTGGTGCAGGTGCAGCGCCAGGTAGCGCGGACGGATTCTATCGGATTCGTCCTCGATCCCGTTCTCCGTAATATAGATGGGAAGGCCGAAGGAATCCGCCCAGCGAATCGCCATACGCATCCCCTCCGGGACGTTGGCATTCATCCCGACCGCGCTGAGATCCGCACCCTCCGGAAAAAACCGCCGACCGAAGAGGTCGCCCGCGCGCCGCAGGTCGAAGGATACATGGTCGGCCGTGTAGTAGTTCAGCCCGACATAATCCTGGGTGCCTGCCGCCGCCGGAATGCGTTCGCGCCCGAGCGGAAACCGCAATCGCCCGTCGACGAGCGCCATGGGGAGCAGGTTATTGAAGATCCTCGCCTGCAACCGCTCGGCCGCGCGGTCAAGCGGGCTGGCGGGGTGCGGGACGAAGCCGTGGTATTGCATGGCGATCCCCACCCGGGCTTGCGGCTGGATTTCGTGGATGGCGTAATATGCGGCGGCGTGGGCCGGCACCTGGTTGCGCATCACGCGGAACGCAGCGCCGATGTCCTTGCGGCCCGGCGGATAATCGCCCGCGGCGTAAGCCGAGTAGGCGTAGACGTTCGGCTCGTTGATCGTGCACCAGAAATCCGCGAGGTCCTGAAGTGTCGCGACGGTCTTGCGGGTGAACGCCTCAAAACGCGGGACGACCTCTTCGTTTTCCCACCCGCCCATTTCCGCCAGCCACAGCGGATTGGTGAAGTGGTGCAGCGTCACCAGCGGCTCGAGCCCCCGCGCGCGCATTCCAGAAAGCACGTCGCGATAGAATGCCAGCGCGTGATCGTCCCATCGGCCGGGAGACGGCTCGATCCGGCTCCATTCCACCGAAAGACGGTGCGCGTTTTGGCCGCCAGCCGCCGCCCGGTCCAGATCCTCCTTCCAGCGTCCGCCCCACCAATCGCACGCCAGGCCGGAGCGGTCGCCGCGCAGGATCCGGCCGGGCTGCTGCTCCCATGCCCACCAGTCGTTCCCGCGGTTGTCGCCTTCCACCTGGTGGGCGGCCGTGGCCGTCCCCCATTTGAAACCCTCCGGAAAATGAAACGCGGCTTCAATCATCGGTTCCTTCCCGGGAAAGAATTCCCTACGAGTGATTCCACATTAATTCCGATACTGGTCCACCCTCTGTACGCGGATTACGCGGAGTTGACGGATTACGCAGGACTAATTTTTTACATAAACCTTCAGCGAAATCCGCGTACCAGATCTTCCAGTCGAAGGAGTCACGACGGCGGGATTAACACAGAGCCGCGAAACAGGATTTCCCGCTCCCCGGTATCCTCGAATCCCAACCCCTGGGCCAATCGAACGGATGGGAGATTGTCCTCTTCCACGGAAAACAGGATATCTTTTTTTCGTTCGAGCAAATCGCGGCAAAGCGCGGCGCACACGGACTTTCCATATCCTCTTTCGCGCACCGCCGAATCGGTTTGGACGAAGATCTCGGCCCAGGCGGAGGATTGCCAGTTCACACCGGCCGCCGCGAGGAGCCGCTCCTCGTTGCGGATTTCGTAGCGCGGCAGACCGTCCGGCGAGGAGACGCGGTTGACAAGGATGTTCAATACGGGATCGAGCCGGGCGGGATTCAACCGGTACAGCAGGAGACGCACGGGGACATCGGCTGAAAGAAGCGGAAGCACCCAAAGCCCTAGGGATTCCGGGATGGAAAAGATCGCCGGCGCGGGAGAGGGAAAGGCGGCCTGCAGCAACATGGCCGCGGAGGCGGCTCCGGGTGCGCGCAGCGTGACGAGCGGCCGGAAAAGATCCTGTCCCGTTTGGGCGCGGACGAGGAAACCGTCGGGTCGCCCCTCCGGGGAACGATGGACCCAGAGCTTGGTTTTAGCTGCGGGGTATTCCAACGTGTAATAGGAAACCATCGCGTCGCCCGGGCGATGAGTCTCCAACAGCGTCCGGAGCGAATCCCTTTCGGGAGGAGGCAGCGGTTCCACGCTCATGCGCCGGCCTCGGGGCAGCGGGTGGAAAGCTGCGGCCGATCGGCGTATTCCCCGCGGTAGGCCGGCGGAAGCAGCGCGGCGATGGCGCACATGATCTCGTCGGTTCCCCGCTCCAGTTCTGCGCCTTTGGCCCGGGGTGAAATATCCAGCCGGTAAGGTTTCCCGATCCGCACCGTGATTTTCGAACGCCGCAGATGAAGCAGATCGGCGACAAAAGTATCCGTGCCCCAAACGGCGAGCGGCAAAATCATCGCGTCCGAACGGCTGGCCATCAGGGAGGCTCCGTCCCGGCCGCGGATCAGGGCGTGGGTTTCCCGGCTGCGGGTTCCCTCCGGAGACATGCCGAGGATTCCTCCGGAGCGCAGATGCCGGATGGCGGTGCGCATCGCTTCGTGGTCGGCTTCAAATTGACGCACCCAGATGCATCCCATAGCATCGAAGAGAATACGCAGGAACGGATTGCGGCGGTATTTCTCCGCCGCGAAGACGGGGATCCGGCGCGGAACGGCCACCATAATGAGCGGGGGATCGATCTGGCTTAAATGATTGGTGGTAAGGAGGAAGCCGCCCTCGGCCGGGATGTTCTCGACCCCCAGGACGGTGACCTTCGATACCAGGAACAGGAAAGCTTTTATGATGCCGCGGACGAAAAAATACATATTCCCTTCCCTTAGGACCGGGCCTGGAGGATCAGTTCGAAGCGGGCCGGTTGGCCGGATAGCGCAAACGCGCTGATTGTAAGATGCTGGACCTGTCCCGGCGCCAGCGGCCCTTCGATGCGGGCGATCCGGAATCCGATCGGTTGGCCTCCGGCATCCAGAAGCGTCAGCGCCGCATCCAACCGGGCGGCCGGAGAAACCGCGGCAGGATCCACCTGATAATCAACCGTCACTTCCATTCCATCCGCAAGCGCTGTGGATGTCTCTTTTAAAATGACCACCGGGAGCGTCGCCGCGCCCTCCGTCAACCGGATTGCGCTGAGGATTTCCACCCGCAGCAGGCCGTCCCGCGCTTCTTCCGGCGGGAAGAACGCGGCCGCGACTGTGCGGGCGCCGGCGGGAAGAACCGTCAAAGGCGACGCCGCCTCGCGCACCGCGGAAGGATAATCCGCCGCGGAGGGGTAAAGCGAAAACCGGACGTAGATTCCCGACACCGGATCCGGCCCCGGATTGCCGATCAGCGCCAGGCACCATTTCCCGCCGCCGGTCTGGTAATAGCATCGCGGGAATTGCATCTGCAGCTCCACCGGGGTCGGCGAGGGTTGGACCGCCTCTGTTCCCGTGGGTTTAGGAGGGATGATCAGGACCTGTCCAATCTGAAGCACATCCGGAGTAACCGAGGGGTTGGCTTTTTGCAAATCCGTTGAGCTAATCCCGAACCGGTTCACAATCGCCCCCCAAGTGTCCAGCGATTTTACGGTATAGGTCATCGGGGTGGCGGTGGGGACGGGCGATGGGGTGAGCGTCACCAGCGGCGTTGGGAAAACCAGCGTGGGCGACATAGTGGGCGATTGCCACTCGATCGGTGTGGGAAATGCGGCCACCGGCGTCGCGACGGCGCGGCACCCCACTAGAAGAAGAACCCAGATTCCCATCCTCACTTTGCGGAGAAACATGGCTGGGATTATACAACGTGGGGGATGGAAAGCCCTAGCAATTTGCCGATCCTAAAACTCGATTTTAAATTTATGCAATTGTGACTAAGCGGGGAATGTTAATTGCTCGATTTCAAACACAAAACTTCGACGCAAAGGCGCAAAGCTGCAAGGGAAAAATTAATAATTCTTTGCGTCTTAGCGTCTTTGCGTTAAGAATTTAATTTCATCGTTCATCCCCCGTTTTCCCGTTTTCCTCAGTTGAATCCGAATCCGGTTCGACGTGGATCACCACCCGACCGAGTTCCGGCTCGCGCGCGCGCAGGGCCCGTTCAAATTGTTCGGTGATGGTATGCGCGTCGCGGATCGCGATGTCGGGGCTGAACAGGCAATGAAAGGTGACCACCAAATCCTCCTCCACCCGGCGCACGTTCACCTGGTGCGGCTCGCATTTGACCGCGAGCGAATCCGCCACCTCGCGGATGGAACGCAGCAAGCGCGCTTCGTCCTCCGGAGAGGCCGCGCGCCGCAGCGTGGTGTCTCCGGCGGGTTCGATGTGGGTGACGATTTCCCCCAGGTCCGGCAGGGCCGCGTGAAGCGATTCTTCGAAAACACCGGCCAGCGCGTGGGCTTCGTCCAACCGCAGGTCGTCGCTTACTTCCAGGTGAAGTTCCAGCAGGCGCGATCCGGGCACTTCATACAGATGGACGCTGTGCACGCCCACTCCCTGGCGGGCCGCCATCTGCCGGACCGTATCCAGCACGCCCTCGGCGCGGACGGAATCCGGATCGACCTCCACCACCACGTCCGCCTGGGGAAGAATGGAACGCACCCTGTCCCGCGCTTCCTGGACGATCTGATGCGCCCGCTCGAGCGGCGTGTTCGGCGGCACCAGCAGCACCACGTCCGCGAACGATTCCGCCCCGCTGCGCCGCACGCGCACGCGCTTCACTTCCATTACGCCGGGAACCTTGGCCGCGTGCAGGATATCCTCGCGCAATCCGCCCGGAATGCCGTCGATCAAACTGACGATGGCCCGACGGCCTAATTGGACCGACACATACACGACGATGCCGGCCACCCCGAGCGCCGCCACGGCGTCGGCCTCTCCCAGCCAGGCGACGGAAAATTGCCGGGAGATAAAGACCAGGAACAACCCGGCGATCACCACCGCCGAGGACCAGATGTCGGTCGAGAAATGCAGGGCGTCCGCCTCGAGCGCCTGACTCTGATATTTCCGCGCCGCGCGCGCCAGGACCCGCGAACGAGAAAAATCAATCACAATGGAAATCGCCATGACGGCAAACGCCGCCAGGGTAATTTCGACCTTTACCGGCCGGAAGAACAGCCGCTGGACGGCTTCGTACATGATCCACAGGCAGGTGACGAGGAGCAGCAGGGTTTCGAACAAAGCCGAGAGGTTTTCGATTTTCCCGTGGCCGTAGGTATAACTGCTGCTGGCGGGCCGTCCGGAAATGCGCACTGCCAGCAGCGTCACGGCCGCGGCGACCAGATCCAGCGCCGAATGCGCCGCTTCGGAGAGAATTCCGAGCGACCCCGTCAGCAGCCCGACGGCGAGCTTCATGGTGGTCAGGAAAATCGCCGCCACGACCGACGACAGCGCCACCAAACGTTTTTCACGGTCGGCGGCATTTCGCGAGATCGAACTGGAATCCATGGGAAGACCGTCCAAAGATTCCCGGATCCTGCATATCGCTTTCGCGCGGGGGGAAAACAGACAGGAGGGGCCTCGTGCTGGAATGCCGGGAGAATAGCCCGGGGCATTATATCGCGCCGGGGAACTCCGGCCTACGGGGTCGGGGTGTCGGAGGGAACGGGCGTCTCGGTCGCGGTGGGTTCATCGGTGGGCGTAAAGGTCGGCGCAACGGTTGGGGTATCGGACGGAACCTGGGTTGGGGTGTCGGTCGGGGTTTGGGTGGGTGTAATCGACGCCGTCGGCGTGATGGTTGGCGTGGGGGTGGGAGTGCGTGTCGGCAGCGGCGTGGGGGAGGGTTTGCGCAATTCGAAATGCACCTTCAGGTCCACTTTTCCCCCCTGGTGGGAATATACCGTCAGCCGGATGGTCATCCAGCCGTCATCGATCCTGGACAGGTCCCATTCCGCCAGCTTGGCCGGCGTGGCGACGGGCGTGCTCGACGACGGAATGATCGCGATCCAATTTTCCGGTTCGCGGTCGAGCGCATACTCGAGCGTGAAATGGTCAAACTCATGCGTGGCGCTCGCCTCTCCGCGGATCTCCAGGCGCGAATCGGTGACCACCTGGCCTTCGGACAGGTTGGAGATCTGCAGGACCGGATGCGGGCTGTCGGCGGTGCATTCGCCTTCCGGATAAAAAAGTAAAGGATCCGGGAATCCGTTGCGCTTGGCCCACGTCCGCCCGTCCGGATCGGAGACCAGCCATTGCCGCGCCGCCGGGTCGCTGACGGCGACGGTCAGCTCCTGATCGTAATAATTCGGACAGGCCGCGGAGGCGCGCAGCCCGGTGAATAGGTCGAGATACGCGTCGCGCCATAAGTCCAGGTCCGCCGGCAGCGGCGGTTGGTCGGCGGCAAAATATTCCGTGCGCGTCGAGGGACAGTATTTGCTCGGTTCCGCGCCGGAGACGGCGCAGATCAGCTTCTGCGCAATTCC
>Ga0187886_1004129_pt1 | contig 10543 bp, 9 predicted proteins | sample June2016WEW_20_1_FD_133001 | JGI IMG/M metagenome (GOLD analysis project Ga0187886, IMG submission 133001) | Peatland microbial communities from SPRUCE experiment site at the Marcell Experimental Forest, Minnesota, USA - June2016WEW_20_150 | ecosystem: Environmental > Terrestrial > Soil >... | reverse complement strand
GCTAAAGCAGATTTAAACACTTTCATCACTATCTAGGCAAATTCACTTCAGAATAATTCTCTTATTCTTGTATAGAATCTTGACTCCTTCTGCACGCGTTACGTGACCTATTTCTTCAGCCTGGGTGCCTGTTTTTTCCAGAACGTCTATCGTCCTCTCGCCGTCCTTCTTGTCAACAATCAAAGCAAAGCCCCATCCCATGTTAAACGTCTTAAACATCTCCTCATCAGTTATCGTCCCACCCATGTCGGCTGCGGTATTCTGAATCAGACTGAATATCGGTTGGGGTTTGAAATTGTTGAACTCGAAACCTATGTCTCCTGAAAACTCTTTGAGCTTGTTGAACTTCATGTAAGCGTCGCCCGTCACGTGCACTGCAGCCTTGACCTCAATCTCCTCAGTGACCTTGAGGAAGGGCTTAACGTATATCGTGGTCGGTTCCAAAACCTCATCAACCACTTCCCTGTCCAAGCCCTCAGGAACCGCGTCAGCCTCGTACTTACCTCCCCACTGCTTGAACAGCACTCTCCTTACTAGGGATACGCCGTTGCTGTGGACGCCCGAACTGCGCAAGCCCACAATGACGTCTCCAGGTCTCACTTTTCTGCCCGAAATGACCTTACCCTTAGGCACTACTCCTATAGAGGCAAACACCATGTCGAAGCCCTTGCCTTCCGTCAAACCTTTGATGAGTTCAGCAACGTCGCCGATTTCGCCACTTGGCACCACACACTCGGCTTCTGCCGCGCCCTTCACTATTCCCTTCATGAACTCAAAAATCAACACGGGATCCGACACCTGAGCGTGAATGTTGTCCGCCAAGGCAAGCGGCCGAGCCCCAGAACGAATCACGTCGTTAACGGCCACTGCTACACCGTCGACCCCAATAGTGTCGAACCTGTTTGCCAGCTGAGCGACCAGTACTTTCGTGCCCACCCCCTCAACCACCAAGTCCAGGTAGCAATCGCCAAAGGGAAAAATCCGCCCATAAGGAAGAACCACGACCTTGCCGTATTGGCTGAAACCATACGTTTTGTTCAGAATACTCAACGTTTTCTTGGACTCAGCTCTCAGATTCCTGTCAACTCCAGCGCCAGCGTAAGTAAGCTTGCGACCCAACACCAACCCCGGTGATCTAGTTAATCGCTCTACTTATAAAATCGCACACGATGCATTCTAGCGCGCTCTGCGTTCTGAGTTCGAAATGATTTTCTTTCTGAAGAGCACGACCACTAACAAGACTGTCAGCATGAGCATTGAGGGTATTCGAATGTTTGGGAATTCGGGGATGGCGCTTGGGCTATCCAAGAATGTTACTGTCGTACCGTCTGTGGTTGCTACTATCGTTCCAGATCTGTAAGTGCCGTATACTGTGACGTTGTAGTTGAGGAGTCTCTGTACTGTCTCTGGGGCTGGATGTCCATAGGAATTGTTTAGACCACAGCTTATGACTGCGTATGTTGGTCGAACGCTATTGAGAAATGCGTCGGTTGTGCCGTACGCGCTTCCATGATGACCGACCTTCAAGACGTCGCCGCGCAGGTCCAATCCAGCGGTGAGCATGCTTTGCTCAGCTCCTGAGCAAGCGTCACCTTCCAAAAGAAAGGCTGTTTGACCCGTCCGAAGCTTCATCACGACGCTGTTTTCGTTTTGATCTGCAAATTCAAGGGGCTGAACCGGGTTAAAAACGGTCAGGTTCACCGTTGAGGTTAGAGTGTAGACTTGTCCTCGCTGAGCTGCAACGAGCGTATGGCTTCTGGCGAGCGTCATGAACTGAGTGTACGCTTGCGTGGTATCTGATTCGTTGTTGATGATTACTTCGTCTACCTGAATGGCTGAGCTCAAAACGCTGATTAGCCCGCCTATGTGATCCTCATGCATGTGAGTAGCCACCATCAGACTTAGATGCGTCACATTCAGTCCGTCAAGATAGCCTAGCAGTACACTTCCCGCCGACTTTGGTCCGCCATCTATTAATACTTCCACGCCATGTGCGTCAACGAGAATCGAATCGCCCTGACCAACGTCGAAAAAACGCACAGTGACCTTCAAATCGGACGCTGCAGCCACCGAGCAGCCAATCTTCAAACTTGAAAATGTCAACGCGAGAGCGACGAAAACAAACGAAGAGAATAATGAAAAAACACGATTTTCTCGCACGGAATTCCTTTTAGCATCGCAGACGTAAAAGATTTACGAAAATCCCCTTGCTTTTGCCCGTGCTGACGGGGACGCCTCCCTCAAACACGAGTTCCAGACTTCAGTGCAAGGTCTTTTTCATAAGGTTTATATGATTTCATGACTTAGTATTCTTGGAGCCACTGGGGAGGAGCAGTGGGAGTGTAATGAGAACCGAAGTTCTGCCTAGTCTACTCTTACTGTCCGTGTTGCTGTGCTCAGCCTTTGCTGGGATCAGACCTGTTCACGCCGATTTCGACGTCCGCAATGCCGCCTATTATGACAGAGTCAATAGTGTTCTTGGACTCACGTCGACGCAGCAGGACATGCTCCGCCAATACGGTTTTGTAACAGTATCCATTCCGAACATGACAACATTCGAGAACTTCTACGGCAACCTAGTCTGGCAGCATGACTTGCCCGTGATCGTCACCACCGATTCCTTCCTTCAACTGTTCCACGTAGTGTTTGATTGCTCCTTGAGAATCTTGGAGAAACAGGAGTTCTACCCGATGCTGCTAAACCTAACGTCGTACGCATTCAACGCTTCGCTGGCCGATTATGCGGCGATATCGCATGACGGTTCGCAGAAGCAGTGGGCCATCGGCAACGCCACGGTCTACTTTGCAGTTGCGTTGTCCCTGCTTACAAACACGGCTGTCAGCGTGCCGCTTGAGCTGTCAGACGATGTGGCTTTCTACCTAGAGAACATATGGTCTAGCAACTTGCAGTTCGTGCCAGCCGCATTTTGGAATGGGATATTAGTTCAGTATGATTTCACTCAGTTCACGGTGAGAGGTCACTATCTGGGCGACCCGCAACTGGAAAGCTACTTCCGCGCCATGATGTGGTACGGCCAGTTCCCCGTCTTCATCCCGCGGATAAATGAAAGCTATCTTTGGAGCGCTCCCCACATAGACGATGTCGCCATCGTCTACATGCGTGACTTGATGCATCGGAACCAACAGTACTTCAGCGAATGGGAGCTTGTGTACAACGTTACAAACGCCCTAGTGGGAAAGAGCGACTCCATCAATCTTCTCAGTCTCGAAACGGCACTTCACAGAGTGTTCGGAGACAATGAGGAATATCTCGACGTAGTGTTGCAACCTAACGGGACAACGGCCTTGAGAAACGAATTAGGGAAGCCTGAATACGCCCAAAGGATTCTGTCCCAAGCCGTGCAGCAGCCGACTCCGGGAGCAATCCTTCAAGCTTATCCACTTGTTTTTCAGTTCATGGGTCAACGGTTCGTTCCCGACTCCTACATCTTCCAAAACCTGTGCTGGGACAAGGTAGGCTACAATTCAACAGGAGACCGAAGGATACTCCCCAAGGGCTTGGACGTCTTCGCCGTCGTAGGATCTCAACGCGCGTCCCAACTGCTCACCACAGACTTCGACTACGCTGGCTTTGAAAGAAACCTGACCTCGTTGAAACAGGAATTCGACAGCTTGAACGAAGAGAACTGGACCTACAGCTCCTACACTTCCTGGATCTACGCGTTGCAGAGCCTCGTCAACGTTAATTATACCAACGATTATCCTGATTTCATGAAGAACATGGCGTGGCAGGACGAAAAACTCAACACCGCCCTCGGCAGCTGGGCTCAGCTGAGACACGACACTATCCTGTATGCGAAGCAGACCTACGTACCCGTATATATTTGCAGCTACCCCGAAGCGTTCCTTGAGCCAAACCCAACTTTCTATTCCAGAATGCAGATCTTAGCCAACCAGACGCTCGAAGCCGTGAACATCCTCAAGCCTGAAATGATTGACAGCACGATCTTGAGCTCATTGAACACGCTGATTGACGCATCAGGGCGTTTCGTAACGATTTCCGAAGAAGAGTTGGCGGGACACGCTCTGACGCCTGATGAGATTTCATTCCTGAAAAGCCTAGTGCAGACTTACGACAGTGGTTGCGGCGGCCCAACCTACAGCGGCTGGTATGTTGACGTGCTTATGAGCATAACTCTTGCCGCAAACTACACTGCCGATTTGAATTCACGCCTAATTGCAGACGTTGCAACATTTCCGCCTGGAGACATGGACTACCCTCCTCAGATTCTTCATGTCGGCACGGGCGACGTCAACGCACTCGTCGCACTTTTCCCCTTGCCCAACGGCACTCTAGTAACTGGCGTGGGACCAGTATTCTCCTACTACGAGTTTCCACTGATAGGCACCAAGCGGTTGAACGACGAAGAATGGAGTGAAATGCTCAACTGGGACAACCAAACCGCCTACCTGCCAGCATGGCTAAAAGATGTGCACGCCCTAGCCGACCCCATCACCCCTGAGTACCCTAATCCAATTATGCTGACCGCTGCTATGGTGATTATTCTAATAAGTGTGGCTATAACGAGACGCGCCAAAATAAACAAGCGCGCGCTAACTTTCCCCAAACCCTCGCACAAACCCCGCCCCTCCAACCTCGCCATCTCCTCCCCCCGCAGAACCGACACTCAAAAACCCCGGAAAATCGAGTAAACAGAAGCCTCAAACCAACATGTTTCAACATTGTTTTGACACTCAAAGAAATCGTGGACTGAGCACTCAAACACAAGGACTCAAAACTCAACATCGGCCCGCGCGCGGCTAGCACGAGTAAGCTTGCGACCCAAGACTAATCCCGCTAATGTAGTTAGCTGTTTAACTTATAAAATGGAACACGCGCGCAAAAACATTTGTAACAAATCAACATTCTTCCAACATACCTGAAACTCTCTTCTCTGACTCTCAGATTGTAACAAAAGCGCCGTCAAAAAAACTTTTGGAACGGTTTGTAACCGTTAGCGAAGCTCGACTTTAGCGCGCGAATTGTATTTCAACAGGAATTTAAGGGCTTCGTGTGTAAACTGGTTTCTGTCTTCTTGAAGCAGGCTCCCATTTCTTGTAAAGAATCAGAATTGCCGTTACTGATGCGACAAGTACTAGTGCACTCAGCGCCGACGGAAATTCTGGAACGATTGTGTCGGATACTGTTGTGTACTGAGGCATGTTTGTGAAGTCCGTTTGGTTCGTGACGAAAGACTGGGCAGTTATCGTGCAGTTGACGACTTGTTCAGTCAGCTGCATGTTAAGATTGGATATGGAGAACTTTTTGACTTCGTTAACGTCTAACGTGGCGCCCTGGTAGATATTGGTTCCAATAACCGTTCCGTTCGAGTTATAGCCAATTGCGTAAACATAGAACCAGTCCGCTTTGACCGTGCCAGTGTTCTTTATCGTGCCGTTCAAGCTTGGGTTAACGCCCAGCACCTGACGATCCATTGTGATTTGAAGCCCAACGGGCAAACTTGCACAGTTCAAGAATGAAACAGTCGCGTTACAGTGATCTATGTTCTGTGAGCCTTTTGCGCTTGATATCATCTCTGGGCCGAACGGTGCCTTCTTCCCAACCATCAGAACGAAAGGATTACCGTACGAAGCGCTCCCGAGGGGAGCAACCTCTCGTGATTGAGGTCACCAGCGCGTTTGAGACGTTATAGCAGTTGACGTTTATCGACACGTTCGTGACCGGCTGATCTCCGACATTGTGGACTTCGCCCCAAACGTAATAATTCATCATTAGTGGCTCATAAAAGCCCCAAACCGACACCGTAACGTTTCCGGCGGCTCTGACCCTTGGCGCCATGGTTCCTGAAAGCACAAATGCAGCCACAATCAAAACTGCACAGACCATTATGCACTTAGCGTGTTTCATGCTTATTCACCCTGGTGACTTGAACCTAACTGCCAATTATGGAGGTCATTGGTTCTTAACGTTTTTGGTGAGTGAATAGTTGAAAGTTTAATTAATGAAAAGGCGAACGCTTTCAGGAATAGTCCATAGTCTATCCACGAAAAGAAGCTCATTCCTCCGAGAATTGGTTTCTGTTACAGAAGCTCAAAAATCCCCAAAAATGATGTTGAGCACATTGTAATTCTGAGAATTGCCGAAAAACTGGGATTGTGACGGATTGTAACAGGTATTTTGTAGCAAAATGATGGGAAAAACCGTCTTTTCTCACTTAGCGCGCGCTATGATAATAGGAGATGAACTGAAAGTGGAAACATGAGAGGCTTGGAGTGGAGATGTCTCCTGCATACCCGATTTCTTTTTGAGTAAAGAAGTGTCTAGGACATGTTGAAACGAGTGTGACAGGTGTTCGTTTTGGCTGACATAAAACTGACCGAGAAGGCACGGAAAGACTGGAATCGTTTGGCTGGAGAGTATCAGGCGTTCCGGTCCGGTAGACGGAATTTAAGAACTTTGCTACCTTCAAAGTTGGACTAAGACAAAGATATTCAGAAAGCGCGCGCCTTAATAGACAATTTAAGGCATGAGAAAGCTTTTATTCTTAATAGGACGACACAAAACAGAGGAAAAGAAAATGACCCTTGAATCAAGCAAAACCTTAGGCGGCATAGGCGCACTACTGATGTTCATAGGGCTTATTCCGTACATTAACTATTTCGGCATCCTCGAAATTGTTGGCGGTATACTTGTTTTGGTTGCATTGCATGGGTTCGCTCGCATCTACAAAGAAAATGGAATCTTCGATAATGCACTTTATGGCTTAATCGCTGGCATAGTTGGTGTGGTCTTAGCAGTGGTAATTGGAATTGCAATCATTCTACCGAATATCAAAGATTTCCTGATAAAGCTGTATCCGAGCTGGAACGGCGACTGGTCAACCATTACGTCGTTTTCAGGTATGACTCCAAACACAAGCAACATCACCTTTGGAGACATTATTCCTTTCATTACAGCAGCAATAGTGATTCTTGTCACACTTTGGGTATTTGCAATAATAGCAACTATCCTTTTCAGACGCTCACTCAAACAACTTTCAGCAAGAACAAACGTAGGATTATTCTCAACGACAGGATTGCTATTTTTGATAGGCGCAGTGCTAATCATTGTTTTTGGATTAGGCCTACTTCTGTTGTGGATTGCAACGCTAATCTTAGCAATTGCCTTCTTCACAATGAAACCACAGGAAACTCAAGCACCTACAACGTGACAGCAACTCGTCTATCGTCAACACTGGTCTAAAGTAAAAGAATAATCTATTTTTCTTTTTTAAAAATTAAGCAAATTGCTTATTTTTAGCGAACGATGTTTGCATCTCCTTGCCTGCGCGCGCTAGACTTGTAGAGCTGTTAAAGGAAGCGTACGGTCTAGAGAACACAGAGACGCCTTAAACGATTTAGCGTGGGTTATTCTTTCAATATCTTAACTGACAGAACAGCGAAGATAGGCATCGCTACTATGGCAACGATGAAGGGGTACTGCGTTGACGTTGCGTATAGAAATCCTCCGACGTAGGGCGCAGCAAACGAGGCGAACATGCACAACGTTTGAGGAACGGCGATCCACCGTGCTCTACATGATTCGGGTGCGGTGGGACCTACAATCGCGCTGAGCATGGACCAAGTTATGTAAGATCCGCCGTTGAAAACGAACGACACTGCAAGGATGCCGAAGTTGCCGGACCACAGCATCAGAACCATCGCCACGGCACCAAAGACCAAAGAAACGGCCAGAGGATACGATTTCCGTTTCATGTCCCCAAGCCTGCCAAGCAATATTCCCAGTACCGCCGAGCTAGCGAAGAGAACGGAGCCCAAAACGCCTATCTCAAAATTAGTGGACTTGTAGACGTCAGACAGGTACGTTGGAACGAAGTTTCTGAACATCATCATTACAAACATGAGCATAGCGAAGAAGACCGATACGGACAGTAGTTTCCGGTTTCTTAGAAGCTTCAGGAATGAATACTCTTTTTCTGAACCGTTCTGCTCATGATTGGCATGCTGGCTTCTGATGAATGAGAGCGTGAAACATGCCGAACCGTAGAAGATGAAGGCCAAGTAGAAGACCGTTTTCATCCCAACCGTACCGGCAAGAAAACCGCCCACTGCCGGAGAAAAGATGTAGCCTAACGACCATCCAGCCGACATTATCGTGAACGTTGAGGTCAGCCTGCTCTTTTCGGCCGAGGTCACTACGTACGCAGAGGCTGCCGGCTGTCCGAGCCAGAATCCCCACATCACCATCCCAGGAATCATTTCGGTCCAGTTTCTGGCAAACGCAAAAATCAGGGGCGCAGGCAACCATGCGAGCCATCCGGCGATCATGATTTTCTTGCGGTCATACCTGTCTGCGAGCGTCCCCGAGATCAGCAGCGTCAAACCTGCCGCTAAGACTGTCAAGGCGTAGAGTGCGCCGATCTGAATCGGATCCACTCCTAGCATGTTGCGCATATAGACAGGCAACAAGTAGGCGAAGAGGCCGTCGCCGAAAGAACCCACCACGTTGGTCGTGAAAATCAGCTTTAAGTCTCTGTTCAGCACTAATCAGCCTCCGATGCAAGACCTTGCAGTACCGTTGTTCATATCGTTTTTCCAGAAAAAGGAAGTTTCTTGTCGAAGAGGTTCAACGCATCTAGTCCGTTGCCAATATAGTAAGTGTTCGCCTGACCTTACGGTTTCCTGCATATTGCCATGAAATGTTCGCTGATTCCTACGCTTGTCTCAAGCACGCAAGTTTTCAAGTGTGTCTCCCACCAGATTTTCCAAGCTCTCGGGTATTTCTTGGCTAACCTGTTTGTCTCCTTTCGATGACCGCTGGCCAGTCCTTCAAGTCCCACCATCTCCAGAACCTCAAGTCCTCTCTTCTCAAGCGATTTCTTCAACTCCTCAGGCTGATAAAAGTGGCACGGAGCAAATCCGTAGCCGCCGTAGTAGTCTCCCGTGTCTCTCATTCTTGGAAAGATTTCGAGTTCTATTTCCTCAGGAAGGCGGATCAATTCAGTGACCAAGACTGCGCTTCTCCCGATAACAGAAACGAAGACAGGTGAGCCTTTCTTCGCAATCCTAATCAACTCACTGATTGCCTTTTCTCTTCTAGCTTCGTCAACGATATGTGACAATGGCCCACCTAGGCAGATAGCAGCATCGAAAACTTCGTTCTCGAACACACTGAGATCGTCAATTGAGCCTTGAATGATTCGACTCACTCTCTTCCGAACTCTCGACCTCTTAACCTGCTTTTTCGCAATTTCCAACATTTCAGGCGACAAGTCGACCAGAACAACGTCGTAACCCATTTTTCCAAGCTCAATCGTGTATCTCCCGGGACCACCGCCCGCGTCTAAGACGAGGCCTTTCATTGGAAGGTATTTTCGCATGAAATACTTCGTAGTGTCGAATTCTAACCTACTGTAAACGTCTCTGACAAGCCTTTTCCATTCTCTAATACCTTGCTCGGAATAGTATTTCTTGACAAGCGTTTCAGCCATGAAAATAGATTTGCTTGTTTGGGAGGGATAAAACTTTGCCCTTTTCTCTCTCTCTCGTTTTCTAACTAACTCTCTCTTACTCCCTCTCTCTCAACAAAAAAAACACACACGCGCACACACAAACACACAGAAAGACAGAATTCATTCTGCACTCTGTTTCTTGTCAACAATAAAAACATGAGGAGCTTTCTGAACAAACTTTAGTCTAGGTTTTTTGTAACTTCAGTTTTGACTCTGGGAGTCGCCCGTGTGCGCTATTCCTTTTCTGTTCGTTTGGCAACCAAGTAATCTGAGGCTAATGAGAACAAGGATGATAGGATAGAGTAGATGAGTATCAGGATGCCACCTGTAACGAACCCGAGTGAGGCTGGTTGTAGCAAGGTTATTTGCTGTATCCTCCATGAATTCAAGTCCTCTTGAATTGCTGTTTTCTCGTCTGATGTTACATCTGATTGCGTTAGTCGTTCCCTCATTCCACCGATAACCGAAGCTGGATACCATTGAAGAACAAGCCCGATGAAAAGAATTGCTGCACCCGCTGCATACCATTTACTGAGACTCAAATTCTGAGACATGGAATCTGATTTGATTTGATTAGTATAAAACGTTTGGGTTTGCGCGCGCGAGCGATTCCGTGTAATGGTGAGCCATCAGATTAACCCCCTTTGACGAATCTTCCTTTAGCATCTCTGAACACTACGTGCCTGTGTCCTCTCAGGTTAACGACTGTCTCTCTCCTCTCAGGTCTTTCATAATGTCTAACAGGTTTTGGAGACACTCTATGAACATATTTTGGTCTGTATCCTCTGACTGTAATTTCCCTGCGAAGTATTCCTGACCGTTTTGCTTCAATTCTGAGAGCTTCAAGCTGTTTAGGAGTATCCTTCATTTTTGTGTTATCTTGTCAGCTTTCGCGCGCGCAAAACCTTCCGCAAGATCGAACATCGGCACTTACTGTTGAGCATGATGCGTATGAAAAGCCTTTTCAGCGACTTATCTAAACTTTGTATTGGTTTCCATCATGTCGAACGCGTCGGGTGCAGAGTCAATTCTCGATCAGGCGTTTCAACG